>ERZ794982.118-NODE-118-length-29066-cov-47.500638_pt1 | contig 29066 bp, 31 predicted proteins | sample MGYA00433071_ERZ794982 | MGnify/ENA primary metagenome ERZ794982 (study PRJEB30140, sample SAMN00862574) | bioreactor metagenome | study: EMG produced TPA metagenomics assembly of the Bioreactor inoculated with sediment Metagenome (bioreactor metagenome)...
TATACAAGCAGCTGTTTTAAATGTAAAGCTAAAATACTATAAAAAAGATTTGGCTTTAAGACAAGAAGTAGCTAGAAAATATACAGAAGCACTAAAAACTAAAACTCAAAAACTAATCACTCCCTTTGTCTCAGATAAATGTACATCAGCTTGGGCTCAATATTCTATAAGGATAAAAAACCGTGACGAAGTCCAAAAAAGACTTTCAAGTCTTAGTGAACTAAAAACTAAAAACCAAAAACTAAAAACTAATATACCTACAGCAGTACATTATCCTATGCCATTACATTTACAGGCATGTTTTGAATATCTTGGGTATAAAAAAGGAGATTTTCCTATTTCTGAAATAGTTGCACAAGAGATTATGAGTTTGCCTATGAATCCTTATGTTACAGATGAAGAGATTGAGTATATAGTTGGTATTTTCAATGAATAAAATATTAAAATTAATAGGACGAACGAAAGAACTTTTTATTGATGATATAAATAATTCTGAAAAAGAACTTTTAGAAATAGTATCAAATTCTGCATTTTTAGTAATTGGTGGTGCAGGTTCAATTGGACACTTGTTTTTCACTGAATATATATGTAAGCGATGATGAGATAAAATACATCATTCAGGAGTTGAATTAATGCTAAAAAATAAATTAATAGCTGTAGTAGTACCATGCTACAATGAAGAGTTGCAAGTTGTAGATAAAGTTATAAAAACTATGCCAGATTTTGTAGATCTGATAATTATTGTAAATGATAAATCAAAAGATAATACAGAATTAGTTGTAAAGAACTACATAGATAATGATAAAAATAGTTTAACTCAATTTACAAAAAGAATTATGGAATATAGTGATAATCCATATGACAAAGCAACTAATGTGTTTCTTGAAATGAGAAAAGAAGAAGAAAAATATTACATCCAATCTGAAATTTATCAAACAGAAAGTTCAAAAGTAGTTTTGATATCACACAAAGAAAATGGTGGTGTTGGAGCTGCAATTGCAAGTGGATATAAATATGCAAGAGATCATCACATAGACTGCACGGCTGTGATGGCAGGAGATGGACAGATGGATCCAAGTGAACTTGAAAGCATTTGTTTTCCAGTTGTTGATGAAAGAGTTGATTACTCAAAAGGGAATAGACTTAGCCACAGAAGTGCTAAAAAATTTATTCCAAAGATAAGATATTTTGGTAATTCGGTTTTATCAATATTAACTAAAATAGCTTCTGGATACTGGAGAATATCTGATACTCAAACTGGCTATACTGCTATAAGCCTTGAGGCTTTGGAAAATATTGATATTTATGACATTTATAAAAGTTATGGGATGCCAAATGATTTGCTTGTAAAATTGAATATTGCATCATTCAAGATTACAGAAGTTCCAATAAAACCTGTTTACCATGTGGGTGAAGAGTCAAAAATGAAAGTTTCAAAAGTGATTCCAAGAGTGTCATGGCTTTTAGTGAAATTATTTTTTGAAAGAATGTTTAAAAAATATTTACTAAAAGATTTTCATCCTTTGTTTCTTTTATATATGATTGCTTTTATTACATTTCTTATAAATATTCCTATGGGAATAAAATTTTGGTCTCATTATATTCTTAATGCTGAAGTGATGTACGGACACTTAACTTTACATCTGTTTTTAACAATGTTTTCATTTCAATCATTTATATTTGCTATGTGGTTTGATATGCAAGATAATGAGAGGCTTTATGAAGAACAATAAGCTAATAGTGAGTATTGATGTAGAGGATTGGTATCACGGACCAAGTGTTATCTCTCCTATTGATAAAACAAAATCATTAGATAATTTATTAAATAATTCATATAATATAGAAAGAGCATATAAATATATTGAAACTTGTTTAACGATTTTAAAAAAGAATGATAGCAAGGCTACTTTTTTTTGGGTTGCTGAATATGCACAACGATTTCCTGAACTATTAGATTTGGTTGTTAAAGAAGGTCATGAAATTGCATGTCATGGATTAGAACACTATTCAAAAATAAATAAAATTACAAAAAAAGATACTTTCTCAAAAGATGAATTTTTAAAAAGAACAAGAAAAGCAAAAGATATTTTGGAAGAATTAAGTGGACAAGAAATTATAGGATATAGAGCACCAAATGCCTATATATCTGGTACTATAGTAGATTATTTAGAAGAGTTAGGTTTTAAATATGATTCTTCTGTTTCAGTAAATTCTATGTACAATAAAACATCATCAAATTTGATTGGAGTTGATACAAAGTGTTATTATCCTAAAAAATCATCACTTGATGTAGGTGAAGAGAAAAGAGAAATTTTGGAATTTCCTTGGTCTTATTATACATTTTTAGGTAAAAAAATTCAAAGTGCGGGTGGACCATTTTTGAGATTATTTGGTCAAACTTTAATAATGAAAGGTATTGACGAATCCTTAAAAAAAGGTGATACTGTTTTTTATTTTCATCCTATAGATATTTGCAATGAAGATATTCCCACAGATAATAAAAAACTTAAGCTAATGTGGTATTTTAAAGGAGATTTCGTAAAAAATAGAATAGAACAGGTATTATCAAAATATAAAGATTCTACAACAAATTTTAGGAACTTATTAAATGAAAATTCTTATTAATAATCAAATTGATTCAAATGTATGGAATAGTTATGTGAAAAATAATACTTTTTATAGATTTGAATGGCTTGATATTATCCAGAACACTTATAATCTAGAACCATATTATTTAATACTGAATGATGGAGATAAATTTGCACTACTTCCTGCGTTTAAAGTAAAAAATAAACTAATATCTTTGCCTTATACATACATAGTAGGGTTTTTATCTAATTCAGAAGAATTACTGAACAAATTAAAAGAGTATATTAATAAAAATTCTTTAATCGTGCAATACAAGTACTTATCTAATACCATTAAAGATACTAGTACAGTAACGGCAATAATATACGCTGATAGTAGTGATTTGTTCTGGAAAAAAATATCTTCTAATATGAGAAATCAAATCAGAAAATCTCAACAATATAAATTAGTGTTAAAGAAAGAAGAAAGTGTTAATAATTTTCATGATATTTATTCAAAAAAAATGCATACTTTGGGAACTCCAATACATTCAAAACACTTTTTTAAAAATATTTTAAAATCTATAAAAAACTCTTATGTTTTTACAGTATTATATGAAGAAAAAGCGGTAGCTTCAATGTTTTGTATCATTACAAATGATATTACAACAAATCAGAAGGCATTAAATATTACTTGGGCTGCAACAGATTCTAGTTATGATAAGTATTATACAAATTATTTTTTATATTATGAAGTGATAAAAAAGTTTATAGATGAAGGGATTAGTTCTATTGATTTGGGTACTTGCAAGGTTGACTCTTCACAATATAAATTTAAAAATAAATGGAAACCTACTTTTTATAGTATAGAACAATACAATGGAAAGGACTATAAAAATAATAAAAGAATGATTTTAATTAGTAACTTATGGAAGAAGCTACCTTTGTCAGTAGCCAATTACTTAGGCCCAAAACTTAGAAAATATTTAGTTTAAGAGATATTGTATGAAAAAAGTAAATATAATAGAAAATTTTACATCTATCAAAAGATAACAGTGGGGATTGGTGATGTTAAAAATCGATAATACGAGAAAAAAATACAATGAATTAATAACAGCTATTAAAAAAAATGGATTTACTACTTACACTATTTTAGATTATTATAATGCAGTCAAAAATAAAGATGTAGCTAACAAGTTTTGCATTATGAGGCATGATGTAGATGGCAATGTTGAAAATGCTTTGAAAATGGCTTTACTTGAAAACTTTTTAGGGATAAGGGCGACTTATTATTTTAGAATGAAAGGCAATCTATTTAATGCTGATATAATAGCAAAAATTGCTGAATTAGGACATGAAGTAGGTTATCACTATGAACATTTGCCTGATGCAAATGGTAATATTCAAAAAGCTACAGAGATATTTAAAAGTAACCTTTCAAAATTAAGAAATATTGCAAAAGTAAATACAGCCTGCATGCATGGAAGACCCTTTTCAAAATATGATAGTAGAGATTTTTGGAAATATTATAAACTAGAAGATTTTGATTTAGTTGCTGAACCCTATATCAATATTGACTATTCGGATATCTATTATTTTAGTGATACTGGCTTATCATGGAATAATACAAAATTTAATATTAGAGATAAAGTTGTATCAGATAAATATTATGTTGTTGAATCAACAAATGAACTTATGGAATTATTTAAGAATAAGAAAATAGACAAAGTTGCGTTGTTAACTCATACTGATAATTGGGTAGATGAACCTCTAGTATGGCTGTATTATAACAGCTTAAATACTTGTGTCAATTATGCAAAAAGATTTTTAAAATTGGTGGTAAACTAAATGTATTACAAAGCTATTAACTTTTTCCCTTATATTATTGAATTAGTTTTAGGAAAAATATACTATTGTCTTATTAAGCGTGGCTTTAAAGTTAGAGGAAAAAATATCACTTTTGGTGGTTGGTCTTTTATTTCAGGAATAGAGAATTTTAAAATTGGCAATAATGTCACAATTAATGCAGGAGCATTTATTCGTGCTGAAGGAGGTTTATCAATAGGCGACAATTGTCATATAGCAAAAAATTTATCTATATATACTTATAATCATAACTATGAAGGAGAACTCTTACCGTATGACTTTTCAAAAAAATGTAAGCCTGTAAATATTGGAAAAAATGTATGGATTGGTAGAAATGCTAATATTGCGCCCGGAGTTAATATCGGTGATGGTGCAATAATTGGAATGGGGGCAACGGTTGTTTCTAATGTACCGCCATTAGCTATAGTAGGTGGTAATCCAGCAAAAATTATTAAATATCGTGATAAAGACCATTATGATAAACTAGAAAGTAATAAATTATACAGTGGGAAAAGAGGTAAAAATGTTTAATAATTTTTTACTTTTATACAAATCTATTAAAAAAAGAGGCTTTATAGATACTTTACAGTTTGTGCTGTATGAATATATATTTGATATCGTACACAAAACAAATACAAGAGGTTATTTGGAATTAGGAAATATGAATATAAAAGATAATATTCAAAATTCTACTAATTATAGAGGAAGCAATTATTTTTTGTTAAAAAAGTTTTTTAATAAATATGATGTTGAAGGAAAAGAATTAATTGATTTTGGCTCAGGGAAGGGAAGAGTATTATTAATGGCGATGAAATATAAAGCAAAAAAAGCTATTGGTGTTGAATTTGCTAAAGAACTTATTAATATTTCCGAAATGAATTTGGCTACTTATAAGATTAACAATAATTTAACTACTGAATATGAATTAATTTTTGATGATGTCCTTAACTATGAAATCCCTGAGAGTTCAAATGTACTGTTTTTTTACAATCCTTTTAATGAACTTATTTTAAATGAATTAATTCTTAAAATAAAAGAGTTGAAACAAGACTTTTTAATAGTGTATATAAATCCAGTACATAGAAGTATCTTTGATAAGTCTTTTATTGAAATTGATAATTTCAATGATGAATTATTAATATATAAAGGAATCAAAAAATGAAAAAAGTATTTTTTATTTCCACAGGAAGAACTGCAACTAATTTTTTGGCTTCTTTTTTTGAGAAAAACTTTTCAAATGTGACAGCTATTCATATGCCAGCACCATCAAGACATTTAAGAGTGTTATCAAACTTATATCTTTGTGATAAGCTTACAAAAGAAAGTTTAATGAAACAATATGTATGGAGTAGAAAAAGATTATTTGATAAAATAGATACAGAGTATTTTGTGGAATCAAATAACTACTTACATGGATTTTCAGATGCTTTAGCAACTCTCTATCCAGATGCAATAATTTTTCATATAGTAAGAGATCCAAGAACTTATATAGAGTCACAAATTAACTTTGGTGTTTTTAAAGGTATCAAAGGTTTATTGACAAATTATTTTCCATACTGGTATATCAAGCCTCATACTTACAAAAAATTTGGAGAGATTAAATGGCATGATATGACTGATATAGAGAAAGTGGCATGGAGATGGAAAATTATCAACCATGAACTTTCTGAATTTGGAAATAGATTTGATAATTATCACCTAGTTCGTTTTGAGGATATTTTTGCTAATGACAATGAAGGTTTAAAATACATTATCAAAACAATTGGACTTGAGTATTCAGATGATTTAATGAAAAAAAGAGCCAGCACAAAAACAAATATTTCAACAGATAAAGAAGTGGAACACTGGAGTAAGTGGGATGAAAAAGAGTTAGATTCTATGTATGAAATTTGTAATCCTCTTTTTAGTAAGTATAACTATGATAAATAAAAATTTATCCAAGATTATCATCTATCTATCACTGATTTTTTTAGTGATATATTTGTATAAAAATGGATATATTATAGTTTTAAGTATAGAGAATTACACTTTATTTGTTCTATCTATTGGATTTTTGATAGGGGGATTTTTTTTTCAAGCAACAGCTTGGTATGTCGCACTGCATACTCACGATAACAATATAACAAAAAGTTTAGCTTTTGTATCTGAATTTACCTCAATATTTGCAAAATATATACCGGGAAAAGTGATGATGATATTAGGACCTTCTAGTTACATCTCAGCTCATTCTAGAATATCATTAAAAGATACATCTTTTTACTCTCTTCAAGTGCAAATTTTAAACTTATGGCTAGGGTTAATGATAGGCTCACTTGTATTCTTTTATGCAGAACTTTCAAAAGAATGGCTTTATATAATTATTATTGGTGAACTTTTATTTACTATCTTTTTATTTAGTAATATTTTTCATAATCTATTTTTAAAATTAGTAAACATACTTTTCAAAAAAATAATAAAAATACCAGATTTTAACAATCAATTAATAAAAAATATTCTTCCATATATATTTTTAAGATGGCTTTTTTGGGCAATTGCTTTCTCTTTATTTGTTTCAAGTGTTGTGAATGTTGAATTTGATTTTTTGTATGGATTAGGATTTATTCTTGCTGGCGTACTTGGTGTCATGGCTTTGTTGGCACCAGGTGGTGTAGGTGTCAGAGAAGGAATATTAGTAGTTATACTTTCTCTTTTAGGATTATCTGTAGAGTTAGCCACTTCAATCTCTATTACTTCAAGGTTATGGTTTATAATAGGAGAAGTTATGATGTTTTGTTTAGGAATGATTTTAAAACATAAAATGGTAGTTAAAGTATGATAGTTTTTAATGTTTTATTAGTTTTATTGTTTTGTTATGTAGTTGGTAAAATAGTATTTATTTATTTAAAGAATGATGTAAATAAGTTTTTGTATATTCCTATTGGATATGTGGTTTCCCAGATTCTTTTTTTACTTGGTATTTATGCTTTAGGGAGTGCTTATTATTCATACTATTTATTAAATAGTATAGTTGGAATTGGTTTATTGATAAATTATTCAAAATTTTATGAGGATTTGAAAAATATTAAAGTTGAATATATATTAATCTCAATAGGCATAATATTATTTATATCATATCCATATACATACTATGGATTGGATTCATATTGGCATACTGCAAGTGAGGACTGCTTTGATGCTATTAATGGGAAAGATTATATTTTAGGAAATATTTCAACAATAAAAGATTTTATTCTTAATAGTAATTCTTTGGAAAACTATGTTGAACAAAGAGGAGGAATAAATTATTTTTTATCTAGTCATATCGTATTTCAATATTCTTCTGTAGCCTTGTGGTCACTATTTCCTATGCTTGGCGGTCAATTGGATTCTTTCTTAATTCAGTCTTTAGCAAATATAATTATGATGTTTTTTGGAATAGTATTATTCACTCAAAACATATTAAATTTTTCTAAAAGACTTTCGTATATTATAGCTTTTATATCTATATTCTCTAACTTGTATTTAACAACATACTTTAATACACATGAAGGCTCTATGATTTTTGGTGCTTTAGTGCCCTTTATGTTGTATATCTTTTTTAGATATGAAAATACTGGTTTTAAAAATAAAAAACTATTGTTTTTATTGGTAATTATGAGTATATTTATATTTTTTAGTTATAGACACCCATTTATATTTTTCTTTATCCCTATTTTAATATATATATTTAAAGATAAAATTATTAAATATATACAGATAATATTAAATAAGAAAATATATTTAATGTTATCAATTGTAGTTGCGTTATTAGCATTTTACTACATGTACGAAATTGCTCAATATTGGATTGATCGTAAGAATAGTAGATTTAGATCTTGGGGAATATCACTTGAACCTGAAATGTTATTAATTTATTGGGGGCTTGTTCAATCACAAGTTACAAATATAGGGGCTTCTACTGGATTCATATACTACAACCTTATACTTAAGTATAGTTTGTATCTTCTTTCTATGCTTTTTACTGCTGTAACTATGTATGGATATTTACTAATCTCTAAAAAACATATATATTTTAAATATTTCATGTTTTTTTGGATTTTGTTTTTTATACTATTTAAATTTATAATCGCTGATTCATATTACTTTTATAAATTTTTATATACAACACAATTTGTTTTTATGGTATATTTTGTATATGGATTGAAAAGTATTTATGAAAAAAATAAATTTTTAAAAATCTTTAGTATTATGTTGTTTATGATATTTTTGATTTCAAATCTTTATTATAATATCTCTTCAAATAATAAAATATATAACGCTATGCAAAATAAAAATAACAGTACCCTAAAGCAAATTTTAGAAATTCCTAAAGATTTACTTGAAGAATCCTTTTTGGAGATACCAAAACAATACCTTAAACAAATTGCCCAAGTTAATTTAAGAACTAATAAAATATTTACAAAAATAGATATAAAAGAAGCAAAGTATATAGTACTAATGAAAAGTATTGAAGACATCTATTTTAATTCATATACAAACAAAGATGTAGTTATAGTGTATGAAAATGATTCTTTTAAAGTGATTGAAAAGCCAAAATATTATTTATCTTTACGCGGTCCATGGGAAAGTGAAGTGTTTAAATCTGATATTGGTAATTTTTCTAATATACCATTTAGATGGATGTCTCATGATATAGGTGGTGGAAATATAAGTATTACCACTATAACAAATAAAAAGTATTTACAAGCTTGTTTTGAAAGTGGTCCAAGTATTGGTTTTGGAAAATTTGATATTAATTTTAATAATAAAAAATATATTGTCCAAGGTGTTGATTGTAAATATTTTGAAGTAGACAATAATGAAGTTCAATATAAGTTATATTCTAAAATAAAGGGTAAAAAACTCTTGCCATTTGATGCAAGGTCACTAGAGTATAAAATTGCAAATGTTAGAAATGCAGATTCAAAATATGAGATAGATGTGCTAAAAATATTAAACCCAAAAAATGATATAGTAAATCAAGACTTTCAAAAAGAAAATAATATTGTTATTGGAAATGGTTGGTATCCTCAGGAGTTACCCAATATGAGATGGGGTTCTGATAATGTTGAATTATTAATTTTGAATGCTGAATTAGATAGGCTAAATATCGAGTTTGATATAGAGCCTGGACCATCTCTTAAAGAAGTGCCTTTAAAAATAGATATTTTAAATGATAATAATGAAAAAATTGGTCATATGGAAATAGATAAAAGAGAAAAAATCATCGTAACTCTTCCTGTAAAAGAAAAGGAAAGATATCAGATAATTAAACTCAAAGTTTTAAATGATACAAAAAAACTTCAATTTGATCCAAGAGATTTAAATATTAGATTGTTTTCTGTAAAGGTAATAGGCTAGATGCTAAAATATATCCTAAAAAATACATTATCAGACTACAAAAATAGCTATAAAAGCTCATTTTTGAGCTACAGCTGGGTAATTATTCATCCATTGTTACTTTTAGCAATTTATAGTTTTGTATTTTCTACTATACTTCAACCACGAGTTGACCCAAACAATAATGTATCATATACTATTTATCTTTCTGTAGCAATTTTGCCATGGATTGTTTTTTCTACTGCTATATTGCAAGGAACTTTAAGTATCTCTAACAATATTTATCTTATCAAAAAGCTCAATATACCTCTTTATGTATATGTTACAAAAGAGGTACTTGAACAGTTTTTGAATATGTTTGTCGTTGTAATACTCTTGATTGGCTTTTTGTATTTCAATGGTATATCATTTTCACTAAAGTGGTTTTTAGTTATGGTACCTTTTGTTTGCCTTTTTTTCTTTGCTTTGGGACTTAGTATGTTTTTGGCAAGTATTAATATATTTTTTAGAGATATAGAAAAAGCTATAGGGATATTTTTGCAGATGATGATGTGGGTGGTACCTATCGTTTATCCTTGGGATATAGTACCAAAGGATTTTCAATGGGTGATTTTTTATGATCCATTATTTTATTTTTTTAACTCTATTAGAGAAGTTCTTATTTTTGATCATTGGATAAATATGAAACATTATTTTGTGATGATAGCATCAAGTGTTCTGATTTTTGGAATAGGTTTATATACTATCAATAAACTTGAAAGTGATATAAGAGATTCAGTATAATGTTAAATTATGAATTCTTAATTTTTAATGGTAAGCTTTTATGAAAAAGAATAATATTATCTTAGATAAAGCTTTTGTCTTTTCTGTAAGAGTTGTTAAATTAAATACTTATCTTTGTGATGATAAAAGAGAGTATATACTTTCCAAACAACTACTAAGAAGTGGTACATCTATAGGAGCGAATATAAATGAAGCTCAAGCAGGTCAATCTAAAAACGATTTTATAGCAAAAATGAGTATTGCCAGTAAAGAAGCAAGAGAAACAAAATACTGGATAGACTTGCTTGTTGCTACGGATTATTTAAGTTTAGAAGATGTGCATGTGCAAACATTAGTTTCAGATATAGAAGAGATTGTAAAGCTCTTGACGAGTATTATTAAAACGACAAAGGATAATTGTGAATAATTCAAAATTATCAGTCATTGAAGTAAAAAAACTTACAAAATCATTTAAGCTATTTCATAGTAACAAAGATAGACTTTTAAATATCATCCCTTTTGTAAATAAAAAATTTGATATGCATACTTCACTGGACAATATCTCTTTCGATCTAAAAAAAGGTGAGTTTGTAAGCATCATAGGGAAAAATGGGAGTGGAAAAAGTACACTTCTTAAAATTTTATGTGGAGTATTGCAAAAAACAAGTGGAGAGTATAGAGTCAATGGTTCTGTCGTATCTTTACTTGAACTAGGTACTGGTTTTAATCCAGAGCTAAGTGGTAGAGACAATATAATAGCGTCTTCAAAAACTATGAATTTTGATATAAATTATATTTATTCTAAAATGGATGAGATAGAGGGTTTTGCAGACTTAGAAGAATATTTTGATATGCCTATCAAGACTTATTCATCTGGGATGTATGTGAGGCTTGCTATGAGTCTGTTTCTACACTTAAATCCAGATATATTTATCATTGATGAGGCATTAAGTGTGGGAGATATATTTTTTCAACAAAAATGCTTTGCTAAAATAGAAGAGATGAGAAAAAATGAAGTGGCATTTTTGTTTGTAAGTCATGATATAAATACGGTGCTAAATATGTCTGATAGAGTACTTTTGCTTGACCATAGTAAGCAGATATATTTTGGAGATAAACATGAGGCTTGTAAACTTTACTATGATAGTGATAAAAAAGAAAAATATAAAAAAACAGTTCAAATTAATTCAAGTCAGATATTAGAATCTGTTGGAGAGAATGATGCCTTAATAAATAAAATTTATAAAAATAATATATTTGATTTTAATAAATTGAATGAAAATAAAGAAGGTTTCATAAAAGCATGTATGGTCGAAGATGAAAATGGAAAACTTACTACATCAGTTGATTTGATGAAGTCATTGACTTTTTATTTTATAACACGTATTGAAGAAAATATAAAAAATCCTGCTATTGTATTAAAAATTAAAGATAAGTACAATAATAAAATATCTGTAGTTAACAAAAATATTTTTTCTGGAGATCAACTTATTAAATTATCAATAATCTTTACTATTCAGCCAGGACAATATAGTATAGATATAAGCTTGGGAAATAGAATTAACATCAATAGAGGTGATGTTTTAGCAGAATATCCTAATGTTTCTGTAGTAGATGTAAATTTTGACTATAACAAAAAAGAATCACCATTTTATGGTATTACTTATATGGAAAATATTGTAGAAATTGAAAGGATATTAAAATGATAATATGGATTGCTTCTTATCCACGTTCTGGAAATACATTAGTTAGAACGATACTTAAACAAGTATTTAATATTAATTCTTATGATAATGAACTAAAGGTTAATGATCAAAATTGGAAAGAACAATATGAACCTCTTTTCCATAACTACGGGCATATAGAATATGAAGGTAAATGGAATGAATTTTATTATAAATTAAAGAATTCGAAAGATATTTTTTTTGTAAAAACACATTTACCACCGGAAGATGATTCACCTGCAATTTATATTGTAAGAGATGGGAGAAAAGCTATTGTTTCATATTTTCATTTTATGAAACAATTTTTTCCAGAAACCGAGAGAAGTATATTGGATTTAATTTTAGGTAATGATTATTATGGAGATTGGACTAGCCATTATAATAGTTGGATGCCTAAGAATAGAAAAAATACATTACTTATTAAATACGAGAAAATTATAAATGAACCAAATATAGTTATTAGTGAAATAGAAAATTTTATAAATATAAAAAGAATTAAACCTTGGGTTAATCCATTTTATGACTTGAAAGAAAAAGGCAATTCTTTTTTTAGAGAGGGTACTTCTGAATGGACTGGAGCTAAAGAATGGAGTGAATTTTATGATAGATTATTTATAAAAAAACATTATAACCTCATGAGCCAATTAAAGTATGATATAGAACACGTGCAAAACAATAAAGTTGAAATTTCTGATAATGAACTAGAAGAAATAAAACTATTATTTGAAAAAAAGAAAATTGAATGTAATATGTATCGTGAAGCTGCTAAAGAAAGATTAGAATTAATAAATAGATTGCATGGGATAAAAAATGAAAAAATATGAAAAGAATATAACATCACAATTTGGGGAAGATGGAATAATAGAGCATCTGTTTTCAAAAATAGGTATTTCTGAAAATCCTTGGTGTGTTGAGTTTGGAGCTTGGGATGGTGAGTATTTAAGTAATACATACAATCTAGTATTTAATAAAGGTTTTAATTGTGTTTATATAGAAGGAGATTCTACCAAAGCTAAAGAATTAAAAAATAAAGTCAGTAAACTTAGTAATCAAAAAATATTTGTTTTAAATAACTTTGTTGAAAGTCAAGGAGTGAATAGTTTAGATAATTTATTGGCACAGACTGATATACCTAAAGAGTTTGATTTATTGTCCATTGATATAGATGGGATAGATTATCATGTGTGGAAAAATTTTAATAATTACAATCCAAAAATAGTTTTAATAGAACACAACCCTACTATTCCACCACATATAGAATATATACCTGATGAGAATAGCTCTTTGATAGGTGCATCTACACTAGCACTATATAATTTAAGTTTGAAAAAAGATTATTGTTTAGTTCATTGTACAGATACCAATTCTATTTTTGTAAGAAAAGAATTTTTTAATCTTTTTGAAATAAAAGATAATACTCCGCAAAAACTAATGAAAACAGATCATATAACTTATTTAATATCAAAGTATGATGGATCTTATTTAACAAACAAAGAGCCTGCATTTATAAATATATTTGATAAAAATATATTTAATAAGTTTAGAATAACAAATACATTATTTGAAAAAACATGGTTGTTTTTTAAATTAATAAGAAAATTAAGAATTAAAAATATTTATATAAGAGATGAAAGTTTATAAAATGAAAAACTATATATTATTTAACAATCCTTCAATAAAAGAAAATAAACTTCAAACACAACTAGATATTATGAAAAAAAATAAAGATAAGTTAGGAGAGTATGAAACTTTTAGTAACTATATCAATATATGTGATTGGATGATTAGAAGAGAAGAATACAATTTTACTATTGATGCTTTTGAAGAGTATGAATGTCTTAATGAAAATAAAAAATTAAAAGTATTGGATATTGGATGTGGAGTTGTTCCTTTATGCAATTATATTAATTTAAAAAGTCATGAAGTAATTGCATTAGATCCTATAAAAAATGATATTGATTTTTTAGTTAAAAATAATATGAATAAATTTCATAATTCTGATGTAAAGTATATGCATGGATATGGTGAAAAGCTTCCTTTTGAAGACAATAGCTTTGATGTTGTCTATTCTGTATCTGTACTTGAACATATAGCCTCAGGTAATGATTTGATTGTTCTTTCTGAAATGCTTAGAGTTTTAAAAACTGGTGGTAGATTAATTATTACAACAGATGTAATGCCAAATGATGAGATGAATTATAGAAAATATGCATATCCTTTTACATTAAATACAATATCTACTATTTTTGATTTTCTTGATAATTATGGAGATGTCGATAATAAAGAAAAAACATCATTATTAGATGTTTTAGGAAATTTATCTTGGGAACAAGTTCATCAGTTTTGGTTAGATTCAAAAAAGTTTGATAAAAGAGAAGAAGAGCAAAGAGAGTATCTAGCAGTAGGATTTTTTATAGATAAAAAACAAGATTTTTTGCTAAATGAAGATGAAAAAACTCAACTGTATTTAAAAGGACAAAATGGACTGATAGAAGAGTTTTATTATTATCAAGATGTAGCAACTTTAAGAGAAAAAGAGATGATAGAAAAAGAAAAAGTGATTCAACAACTGTTGCAAATAAAAGATAATTTTGAAACAAACTTCTATGTAAGAATATTAAAAAAACTAGGATTAATTAAATGAAATTTTCAATTGTAACCCCGACATACAATCATAAAAAATATATAGATACAACCATAAAAAGTGTACTAGAAAATAAAAAGCACTATCCAAATGTGGAATATATAGTTATAGATGGTAACTCAAAAGATGGCACTCAAGATGTGGTGCAAAGTTATGGAAATCAGATAGATGTATTTGTTTCAGAGCCAGATGATGGGCAATCGGATGCTATAAACAAAGGCTTTACTCATGCTACGGGTGATATATATGCTTATATTAATTCAGATGACTATTACTATCCCGAAACATTTAAAAAAGTAGCAAAGATATTTGAAGAAAATCCAGAGATAGATGTGGTATATGGTAACTGTACTTTTGTTACTGAAGATGAACAATTTTACAGATACTTTACAGAAATAGAGCCGTATAGTGAATATAGACTTAGGTCCTGTACTGACTTTATCATGCAACCTGCTTGTTTTTGGCGAAAAGAGATATATGATAAATGTGAAGGCTTTACCAAAGATTTTCACTTTGGGTTTGACTGGGAGATGTGGTGTCGTATGGTAAAATATGGAGCAAAGTTTCACTATGAAAGAGAACTCTTTGCTGTCAATCGTGAGTTTGAAGAAACGAAAACTTCTACAGGTGGAACTAAAAGATTAGAAGAACTTAAGCAAATAAATAAGTTACATATGCAGTCAATTTTACCGTATGCTTATTATTCATATTCTTCTGGAGAGTATAGAGTTCAAGCAAATAATGCAATTTCAGTAAGGGAAAAGATAGGGTTTAGATTAAAAGCTTTATTTTATAGGATACTTTCAATTAACAATATGTTTTATAATCATAAACATTTTACAGAGCAAAATTTATATGGAGTTGTCCATCATTCGGCATTTTTAGAGAAAAATGTAAAAATTTCATTTCCATATTATAAACTAGAACAAAATCCTTATGTAGTTTTAGTTTTACAAAGCCATATTAAAAATCAAGAAGTCAATATCCAAATTAATGGGCAAAAACCTCTTAACCGATCATTTAAAAATAAAAATTTAGTTTTAGTTTATCAGATAAAAGAATTATTTAAAAACCAAATTGATATAGAGTTGATATTTGATAAATTCGAACATAGAGCATTTGGACTTAGAAATAAATTATTTAATAGAAAAATAAATTATGCATCAACATATATTATGTGTAATATATTAAGTCAAGATGAGATGAAAATGTGTTTAATTCATTAAAAATATCAATAATTACAGTAGTTTTAAATGATAGACAAAATATCGAAAAAACTATACAATCAGTTTTATCTCAAAATATTTTACTAGAGTATATCGTTGTAGATGGTGTTTCAACCGATGGTACTTTGCAAGTGATAGAAAAATATAAAGATAAAATAGATATTTTAGTCAGTGAAAAAGATAGTGGCATTTACAATGCAATGAATAAAGCTGTAAATATTGCAAATGGAGAATGGATTTGTTTTATGAATAGCGGAGATATGTTTTATGATTCAAGTATTTTAAAAACCATATTGCTAAAGCTTGATGATAATGTGAATATTGTTTATGGAGATAAAGAAGTAAGATATGCCTCAAAAAGAAAGATAATAAAAGCTGATCAGTCTATTGAAGATATTTGGAAAGGAATGATTTTCTCTCACCAAAGCTGTTTTGTAAAAAAAGATATTTTAAAGAAGTATAGATTCAATGAATCCAATCGTATCACGGCAGATTATGAACTTTTTTACAGTCTATTTAAAGCAAATAAAAAATTTAATTATGTACCGATGATAGTTACAAGTGTAAGTGCTGGTGGAGTTTCTGATATAAAGAGAATTGATAGTATTGTAAGTAGATGGAAGATAATCGATAAAAGTTTTGGTGTGAATATCTACTATCTAAAACTTATAATAATAGAATTAGTAAAACTACTTATCAAAAAAATTTTAGGAATAGGTAAATGATATGAAAATAGTTTATGATAATATCATCTACTCTTTGCAAAAAGCTGGTGGTATATCTGCTTATTGGAGTGAATTGAGCTCAAGATTTCTTGATGCTGGGTTTGATATAGCCTTTTATGGTTATCCTAATGATAATATTTTTATGTCTTATTTGGATATAGATTTTAAAAAAGAGTCATCTATAAACTATAAAATGAATCGATACCTAGACTTTCAACAAAAGCTTCCTAAAGGCTCTATTTTTCATAGTAGCTACTATCGTATTGCAAATCAAAAAGATATTGCGAATATAACCACAGTGCATGACTTTACTTATGAGTACTACAGAAGTGGTTTGGCAAGGGTTGTCCATTCTTGGCAAAAAAGCAGAGTCATTAATAAAAGTGATGGAATTATATGCATATCTGAAAATACAAAAAAAGATCTTTTAAAGTTTTATCCAAATATAAAAGAAGAAAAAATAAAAGTGATTTATAATGGAGTAAGTGATACATTTTGTCAATTAAACGAAGCATCTCAATATTTAACAAATTATTATCAAAATTTACAAGATAAAAAATATATCCTCTACGTTGGAGATAGAAAGGGCTATAAAAATTTTGAAATAGCAGTTAAGGTTGTAGAACAGATACATAACTGCATTTTGGTTATTGTTGGTGGAGAAGATATATCTGATAAAGAAAATGATTTACTGAAAAAAGGATATTTTCATTTTCAAGGGATAAGTGCAAAAGATTTAAATATTTTATATAACAATGCATTTTGTCTTTTGTATCCATCCTATTATGAAGGTTTTGGAATACCAATAGCTGAAGCTATGAGTGCTGGATGCCCTGTAGTAAGTACTCATACTTCTTCCATACCAGAAGTTGCTGGTGATGCTGGATTATTGGTAGATAAAATAGAAATTGAAGAATTTGTCAGAGTCATATTAAAACTAGAAAATAAAGATTATAGGGATAAAATAATCAAAAAAGGATTAGCGCAAGTAAAAAAGTTCAACTGGGATAAGTGTTTTAAAGAGACAGTAGAATTTTATAAAAAAGTGTTAGGTGAAAAATTTTTATGAAAATTTCAATAATAACAGTTGTTTTAAATGGTGCCAAGACTATCAGAAGAACTATAGAATCAGTATTGACCCAAACATATGATAATATTGAATATATCCTTATTGATGGACAAAGTACAGATGACACGATGCATATAATTCATGAATATCAAGACAAGATTAGTAAAATTGTTAGTGAACAAGATCATGGGCTTTATGCGGCAATAAATAAGGGAATAAGTATTTCAACAGGTGATGTTATCGGTTTTATTCATAGTGATGATTTTTATCTTGATAATTTAGTGATTCAAAGAGTTGCAGATGAGTTTGAGAAAAAAAAAGTAGATTCAGTATTTGCTGATTTGTTGTTTATTAAAGATGACAATTTTGATAAAGTATTGAGATACTACAGTGCTAAAAATTTTACACCAGAAAAATTAACATATGGTTTAATGCCTCCACATCCTACTTTCTTTGTAAAAAAAGATGTTTATGAAAAATATGGTGGGTATAAAGTAGATTACAAAATAGCAGGAGATTATGAAATGTTTGTACGATTACTTTACATAAATAAGATTACATATTCATATATCAATTTGCCTATAATAAAAATGAGAGTTGGAGGGTTGAGTACCGGTGGCTTAAAAAGTAAGATTTTTAATAATATTGAAGTTGTAAAGGCTATAAGAGATAATGGAATAAAAACTAACCATTTAGTTATTTTAAGAAAATATCCTATAAAAATGATAGAAATACTCAAAGGTTACAGTTATAATATTTTAGCTAAAGTCAAAAGTAAAAAAGAAAATCATGGAAGTTAAAAGAACAATAGCATATTTTGGGGGTATCTTTAGTTATATTAGAATTATTTGGCGTTTGGATGGGGTATTTAAATTATACAGATTTTGTTAAGACTGCTGTTTAAATTTTTTAACTACAATATAATTGTCAAACATCTCTCAAAAGAGACTGTTTAAAATTATGTGTTAAGTAAAAAAAGGTAAGAAGTAAAAGCTCCTTACCTTTTTGATAGAATAGTGCTTTTATTAGTTACTGAACAGTAACCACCATAGGGTCTGATTCCCAAACCCCATGCTTGGTACAGTATGCGTGGGCTACAAGATTTAATTTTCCTGTTGGAACGATGTTGAAAGTAACGGTTTGATGTCCTTTTTCATTGCCTAAAGCACCTGCCATAAACTCTGCTTTAGCTAATAGTGTTTCGCCATTAAAAAGTGAAATACTTGAAATATAGTGGTCGAAATCATCTGGATGAGAATATTCATTTCCCATTTTAACTGTTACGGCAAAAGGTTGTCCTTTTGTTGCACTTGACTCACAGTGAATAAAAGGTGAGTGTCTGTCAATATAATCTTTTTTCGCTTCTCTTTCTACGGTATCGATGTCAACATATCTATTGATTTTTGGCATTTTTATCTCCTAAATTTTAAATTATGTCATTTTATCATAATTTTTTTAAATAATATCGGATAAAATTTATCCTAATTCATTAATTTAAGAAAAATATTAGAAACTGAAGTGGAATTATGCTAAAATCCGCGAATGAATAAAGAAGACTATTTTATCAAACAATTTTCAAACTCTAAATTTATTGGCGATGATGGGGCAGTTGTAGGCAAATGGGTTTACAGCATGGACGCCTTTTTTGAAAATGTTCATTTCAAACGTGACTGGATGAGCTTAAAACAAATTGCACAAAAAGCGATGCTGGTCAATATTTCTGATGTGATTGCCATGAATGCCAAGGCTAAATATGCACTGTTAAGCGTAGCTATTCCTAAAGAGTTTACCTTAAAACAACTTGATGAATTGGCAGATGGCTTTAACAGTGTGGCAAAAAAGTTTGGCATTGAGATTATTGGGGGTGACACCATCAGCAATGTTAAACTGGATATTTCTGTTACGATTATTTCAAAAGTCAAAAAACCCATTTTACGAAGTGGAAGTCAAGTAGGCGATTTGGTTTGTTATACAGGAACACTGGGCAGTTGTAAAAGAGATTTGCAATTGCTTTTAAAAGGGAAAAAAGTTGATAAAAAATCAAAGTTTATCAAACCTACACTGCAACCAAAGTTTTTTTATGAAGTTTCAAAATATCTCAATGCGGCTTTAGATATTTCCGATGGGTTGTTTTTTGAATGTGAACGATTAAGTAAAGCCAACAATATGGGTTTTGAATTCTTTGAACCCATCAGCAATGATATAGGTTGTTCAGGAGAAGAGTATGAACTGCTTTTTACTTTTTTACCAGAACATCAACAAAAAATAGAAAAAATAGCTAAAAAACACAAAGTAAAACTCAATATATTTGCCAAAACTATTCAAGGCGAATATACGTGTGAATGTAAAGGACACCATTTTTAATGAATAAACAATTTTATTTGAACCACTCAAAACTTGACGTAGTATTTAAACAAAACAAAGACGACTTTGTGGTAACAGAAATTCCTCTGTATGAGTTCAGTGGTGAGGGTGAACACCTAATTATCAAGTTTAGAAAAAAAGATTTGACCACATGGGACGCGCAACAAATTTTTTCAGAACAATTAGGATGTAAAGCCAAAGATATTGGTTATGCTGGATTAAAAGATAAAAATGCCATGACAGTACAGTCGTTTTCTGTGCCAAAATCGTGTGAAGCCAATCTGGCTAAGTTTCATCACGACAATATTAAAATATTGGAAACGACCTATCATAACAATAAAATCAGAATAGGGCATCTAAAAGGGAATAAATTTTTTATTCGATTAAAACGGGTTAATACCGTTGATTCAAGAAAAATCGAACAAATTTTAGGTCAAATGGTTACCTGGGGTATTCCCAATTATTTTGGTTTTCAACGATTTGGAATTGAGGGTGATAATTACAAAAAAGGTGAATTGATTGTTCAAGGAAAACTCAAAGAGAGAAGCCAAAAACTTCGACAAATGTACATCAATGCGTATCAAAGTCATCTTTTTAACGATTGGTTATCAAAAAGAATTGAACTTTCTAAATTGGTTGATGCGTTTGAACCCAAAGCCATTTATGAGAAATTGGGATTACCTTTAGATATTGTCAAACAAATGAAAAAACAAGAGCATCCGTTTAAACTTCTTCCAGGAGATTTGATGAGTCATTATCCGTTTGGAAAAATCTTTCACGTTGAAAATTTGGAAGAAGAAGCCCAAAAGTTTTATGACAGAGATCGAGTTCCCACAGGAATATTAGCAGGTAAAAAAATTAAAGTCAGTGTAGGGTTAGCCTATGAAATTGAAAAAGAGTATGATATAAAAATTCCTGAAGATGGAGCACGTCGATTTGCTTGGATTTTTCCTCAAGAAATTGAAAGCAATTATAAAGATGAAAAAAATTGGATGGAAATTTCATTTACTTTACCCAAAGGCTCTTATGCCACTGAATTAATCAGTGAATTAATTCATTAGTAATAACTTAAGTTATTAAGTAAAGATTGGCTAAACTTTACCATATTTTTATAAGGCAGAGTTATGACACAAGAAGAGTTAGATGCTTTAATGGCGGGTGATATTGTTAATGCTCATATTGAAGAGAGTGACGAACAAAGCCCTCACCATGATATGGCAGAGCAATTAGGCAGTGTAACCAAAGAATCCGAAGTGAAAGCCACTGAGATTTTTGATAAGTTAGAGTCTATTTTAGAAATTACCGGACGTTTAAAAGATTCATCAAACAGTGTTGAAGAAGAACTGGCATTAATCGAAAATATTGTGATGGATATTATGTCAACCATGCAGTATCAAGACATTCATCGACAAAAAATTGAACGAGTGATTAACAATATGCGGTCTATTTCAAAATTGATGAACCAAACGTTGCATATCGTTGATGAAGATATTGCTCCCAGTGCTAAGCATATTGCTGGAGATGCGACAAGTGACTTGGTCAGTGATGAAGAGCTTGAAGCACTGATTGCTTCGATGAAGTAAGGTATTGGTTTTTTAATACATCAAAAAGGGGAAGCGAAAAAGCTTCCCCTTTTTTTATTGACTGCAAATTTCACGTTTGAGTTTATTTAGCATGGCAAAAATCCTCAATGAACAGATTTCCACTTCTTTGGCTTTTTCATTCAATGTGCTGTTTGACTCTTTTTGACTGTTGGCATTGACCAAAACTTGAAGTTTTGTTGTCAACTCTTTATTGAGTTGAGATATTTCAGTAATGGTCTCCATATTACAGTCTGGATGCGTTTGTACAAAACCATCGAGCCAAGTTTGAGTGGCTTTATTGGCTTCAACAGTAAAGTTTTCAAAACTTCCAAATTTTGAATAGATGGTATCTTTGAGTTTTAAAACATTGACTTTCAATTTTGCTGTGTCATACACCAAGTCAATATCGCATACTTCATTTCGAGCATCACTTAAGAAACTTGCTCTTGAAGCGGCGGTAACAAGAGAGTTTGACATTTGAGCAATTTGCTCAGACATATTTGAAATTCTGTCCGCTACGGTGGCATTTTCTTGTGTTGATTTATCTAAAGCATTTACCGCATCATTGATTTGAATAATTCCACGTTCTTGTTCTTTACTGGCATTGGCAACATTTTCAATCATTTCAATGGTATTTTTGATATTAGAATTTAACTCATCATACCCTTCAATCATTTTAGTTGAAATTTGTTTTCCTGCTTGGGCTTTAGAACTGGCTTGTTCCACAATATCTTTAATCTCTTTGGCAGCTTCTGCACTTCGTGAGGCTAAGTTTCGCACTTCAGCTGCAACAACAGCAAAACCTTTTCCGGCTTCACCTGCTGTGGCGGCTTCAACGGCTGCATTTAAACTTAAGATATTGGTTTGGAAGGCAATTTGATCAATGACCTCAATGGCTTCATTGATTGAACTGACTTGCGTATTAATCTCATCCATTGATTTTGCTGTTTGGTTAGCAAGAGTCAAACCATTTTGTGCCGATGCCGTTACGTTTTGTGCCAACATTGCCATTTTTGAAGAGGCTTCTGTGTTGCCTTTAATATTGGAGGTAATCTCTTCAAGTGCCGCAGCTGTCTCTTCAAGAGATGCCGCTTGTTTATTCGATGATTTTGATAAATTTGCAGACGCATTTGAAAGCACTTTTGTATTCTCTTTTAATGAATCGCCGGTGTTCATAATCATGGCTAAAATTTCAGAGGTGTTATTTCCTACAAGTTTGATACCACTGGCAACTGAACCTAAATCACCGTATAAACCTTGGTCATTGATTTTCGTATCAAATTTTGATTCAGAGTACTCTCTTAACGTGGCGTTAATTTTGTCTAAAGTGGCTTTGGTATTGGCAATCATAAAGTTTAATTTATTTTTTAAATCTTCAACGTAAGGGTTGGCCGCTTTTGATTTAACACTATAAACAAAAAACCCGTTACTGGTTTTTTCTAAAACGTCATTGGCCTCTTCAATAACTTTTTCATCTTGTTTAAGCCCTTCATTGACTTTGTCCATGTATTTGTTAAATAAGATTGCGACATCTCCAATCTCATCGCTTGAGGTAACCGAGAGTTTAATATTGGCGTCATTAGAGGTAATTAAGTTTTCAAATCCTTCTTTTAAACTGTTAATAGGATTGGTTGCTTTTTTAACGATGATTAAAATAAGAATAATCGTTGCCCATCCCAAAATGGTTGAAATCAATAAAATGTACATAATCAACTCTTTAATTTGTGTATCAGCACTGTCTAAAGAGAAGGTTAAATCCATGATACCAATAATATCACCCACTTGTTGATTGGCATGACACATCAAACACTCTTGTGTGGCAATCATGGGTTTAATCATTCGTAAGTTGTGTCCCTTTTCACCAAAGTTTTCTAAAACTTGCTCTTTTTTATCTTTAAAAGATTGAAGGATTTGGGGGTCATCTGTCATGGCTTCACCGGGTGAATACATATCAATGAGGGGTTGACTTTTTGCAACAACGAGTTGTTTAACCCCTTGAATCTTTCGTGCTTCTTCTTCTGCTTTTTGAATCTCTTCAGGAATACCCGTAGTCATAGCATTTCGAAGACTTTGAAACATTGCTGCGTTGAGCATATCTAAATTTGCTTTTGTGGTTTTTATTGAATCATCGTGGACGATTTTTGCGGTAAAAACAACAACGGCAATACTGTTGATTGTCATCAAAATAAGTAAAGAAAAAATTATTTTATTACTTATCTTTTTTTTAATAAAGTTAACCATTTTGTAGCCTCAAAATTTAAGTTGAAATATTATATAATGAAAATTATTTATTTAGTATTAAATAAAAGAGTTTATAAAAAAGAATTGAAAAAATGATAGTTGGAATTGAAGGAAATATCGATAAAAAGGAACCTACGGTAATCCATTTAAATGTCAATGGATTGATTTATGAAGTATTTGTTTCTTTAAATTGCAGTGCACAAGTGACAAAAAATAACGTTAAGTTGTTTACGACGCATATTATCAAAGAAGATTTACAAGCGTTATATGGCTTTATTGACTACAATGAAAAAAAGCTTTTTGATACGGTTATTAAAATCAATGGCGTAGGACCCAAAGTAGCCTTGGCAATTTGTTCGACGTTTACGCCTTCAACCTTTGCACAAATTATCAACAATAACGATATCTCAATGCTCAAACGAGTTCCTGGAATTGGTCCCAAACAAGCCAGTCGAATCTTGGTTGAATTAAGTGGGTTTATTATCGATGCCTCATCGGCTTCTGGCAATGAAAACTCCTCTGTTTTAGAAGCTTCTTTGGCATTAGAATCACTGGGATTTAAAAAAGATGTTGTCTCAAAGATATTAACAACGTGTGTTTCAACCAGCACCAGCGACTTGGTGAAAGAAGCACTTAAAAAATTACAAAAATAATAATTTTAAAGGAACAATACGAATGAAAATAGCAATAGTTTTTGGTGGATCAAGTTACGAACATGAAATCTCAATCGTCTCTTCAATTGCGATGAAAGAAGTGTTAAAAAATGAGTTAGTCTATCTGTTTTGTGACCAACACAGAGACTTTTATGAAATTCCGCAAAAAATTATTAAATCAAAGTTGTTCAGTTCAGGTGAGTATACAAAATACGATAAACTCTTCATTGGCAAAAACGGATTTTTTAAAAAATCGATGTTGGGTCAAAAAGCCGTTGAGTTTGATGTGGTGTTAAACCTTACTCACGGAGGAGATGGTGAAGACGGTGTTTTAGCTTCCCTATTTGAGTTTTTTAACATTCCCTTTATTGGTCCAAGAGTTGAAGCGTGCAGCGTGAGTTCTCATAAGTTTTTAACCAAAGGGTATGCTAAGAGTGTCAATGTAAAAACCATTGACTATGCGTTTTATACCAAAGGTGATACGATTGAAGTTCCTTCTTTTCCTGTGATTATCAAACCCGTACGATTGGGAAGCTCTATTGGGGTATCTATAGTAAAATCTCTTGAAGAGCTTGAATATGCGTGTGATGTGGCGTTTGAATTTGATGATGCCATTATCATAGAACCTTTTATCAGTGGAGTGAAAGAGTACAATTTAGCAGGAACCAAAATCAACGGTGAGTTTGTTTTTTCAATGATTGAAGAACCACAAAAAGTGGAGTTTTTGGATTTTGACAAAAAGTATTTGGATTTTGCACGAACCAGTGGTGCGGTTGAAGCGTTATTATCATCTGAGATTCAAGAAAAAATCAAAGAGTCGTTTAAAAAATTGTATAACACACTGTTTGAAGGTTCCCTCATCCGATGTGATTTTTTTGTGGTTGACAACGAAGTGTACATCAACGAAATCAACTCCATTCCAGGCAGTATGGCAAACTATTTATTTGATGATTTTAATGCCCTTTTAAACTCTTTAGCAAACAATCTTCCTACAAAAAAAACAATCGTTATAAACTATGAGTATGTCAATAAAATCCACAGTTGCAAAGGCAAATAATTGGCTGTAAAGAGTATAGAATATCATAATACGTCATTTGAAATTGCCTATGATATTGTCAATCCCACCGCAGAAAAAACCATTGTTTTTTTGCACGGTTGGGGAAGCAACAAAGAGATAATGAAACAAGCCTTTGCAACAACACTGAAAAACTTTAAACATATTTATATTGATATGCCCGGTTTTGGGAAAAGCCCCAATACAAAAGTTTTGACCACCCAAGACTACGCCCATATTGTACAAAGTTTTTTAGAAAAAATAATTCACCACTCACCACTTTCTACTCACCACTTACCCTTTACTATTGCAGGACACTCCTTTGGTGGAAAAGTGGCAACCCTTTTAAACCCTAAAAACTTAGTATTGTTAAGTTCCGCTGGGATTGTAGAAGAGAAACCTTTAAGTGTGAAACTGAAAATAAAACTGGCAAAATTTTTAAACTTTTTTGGTTTGGGAAAAATTACCAAAGTATTTCGAAGCAAAGATGTCAACCAAATGAATCAAGGTATGTATGAAACCTTTAAAAATGTGGTTAATGAAGATTTTACGCAAGTCTTTCAGAATTATCAAGGTAAAGCCTATATATTTTGGGGAAAAGAAGATTGTGCCACCTCTTTAAGCAGTGGAGAAAAAATCCACACTTTAATCCAAAACAGCGAATTTGTATCGTATAATGGTGACCACTATTTTTTTATAAAAAATGCACACGATATTACACAAAGATTGGACAATGGAATACTTTAATATTTTTACACATATTCTTTTAATTATGTGTTTGGGGTGGTACTTAATCACCAATTTACAATGGTACAACTACAAACTCGAACGGGTGATTTTTAAACACCATAAATGGTATTGGCATATCAACTATTTTATTGTACCCATTGTGATGTACTATTTGCTTGAGCCACTCTTTTTTGCTCTGTTTTTTTATTTGCTTTATTTAACTGCATTTATTTTATGGAATAAAACCTTAGATAAGCCACTGGTACTGACGTCAAGGGTTAAACGATTTTTAGGTATTTTACTTTTTATTACGTTTGCGATTAATCTGTTGTGTCTGTTCGCTCCTTCGTGTCAAGGGGTGACGATTTTTATTCCTTTGATGTTAGCCTACGTGAGTTCACATATTTTAGAGAAGATATTTTTTATCAGTTTTAAACACAAAGCCAAACAAAAACTTAAACTCATTCCCAATCTAAAAATCATAGCCATTACGGCTTCTTTTGGGAAAACATCGATAAAAAATTATATGTATCAAGTATTGAGTAAAAAATATAAAACCTATAAAACGCCACGAAGTGTTAATACCCTTGCAGGAATTGTTTTAGATGTCAATAACTATTTGCCCAGTGATACTCAAATATATATTGCAGAAGCAGGGGCAAGACTCAAGGGAGACATTGAAGAAATCACCATGTTTTTAGAACCTCAATATCCAGTGATTGGAAGTGTGGGTGAACAACATATTGAGTATTTTAAAACCTTAGATAATATCATTCATACCAAAATGGAGATTTTAAAAACGCCACGTATCATCAAAGGGTTTGTGCATGAAACGGTGCCGATTTTAAAGTATGACACCATTGAAAAGTTTCCAAAGAATTTAAATATTACGATGTCCAACTTAGATGGTATTTGGTTTGATTTAGAAATCAATGGAGTCCAAGAACATTTTCATGCCCCTGTACTTGGAAGTTTTAATGCCATCAATTTATCGGCAGTAATTTTAGTGGCATTAGAGTTGGGTATGAGTATCAATGAAATCAAAATAGCACTGGATAAAATCCAACCCGTTGAACACCGATTGCAACTCATTAAAGCAGGGGGCAAAATCATTATTGATGACAGCTTCAACGGTAACTTAGAAGGGATGCTAGAAGCTGTAAATATCAGTGCTACGTATGAAGGGCGAAAAGTGATTATCACCCCTGGTTTAGTTGAATCAACACTTGAAGCCAATACAAAACTTGCACAAGCAATTAATGAAGTGTTTGATGTGGTGATTATTACAGGCAGTTTAAATTTAAAAGTTTTAAGCCAAAATATTGATGAAAAGAAAATCATCGTACTCAAAGACAAATCAAAAATGGAAGAAACACTGGCACGAGAGACTAAAGTAGGGGATTTAATTTTATTTGCCAATGATGCACCTAATTTTATTTAAGCTAACAGCTTAAACAAAATTAAATGAAAAATGAAGAGTGAAAAATGAAAAATGTTTTGAAAGACAAGTCATATCAATTTGCGATTCGTATTGTGAAACTAACTCAATATTTACAAAATGATAAAAATGAATTTATTCTTTCAAAACAAATTCTGCGTAGTGGCACAGCTGTAGGTGCATTAATCAGTGAAGCTGAATTTGCACAAAGTAAACCTGATTTTATTTCTAAGTTACATATTGCATTAAAAGAAGCCAATGAAACAAATTATTGGATTGATTTATTAAAAGACACACAATTTATAAATGAAAAAATGTATCATAGTATACAACCTGAAATAAAAGAACTGATTAGTATTTTAGTAAGCAGTATAAAAACATCAAAGGAAAATCATGCAAATTAATTTTTCATTTTTCATTTTTCATTTTTCACTCTTTTTTTCAAAAGGAAAAAAGTAATGGAAAGAATTTATGCACCTTGGCGACATAGTTATATTGAAGATGAAAAACCAAAAGGATGTGTGTTTTGTCATATTTCTAAACATTTGGATGATGAAAAACTGCAAGTGATTTTTCATGATGAGTTGTGTTATGTGGTGATGAATAAATACCCGTATTCCCCGGGGCATATTATGGTCATACCTCATTTTCATACCGATTGTATAGAAGAGTTAAGCGATGATATGTGGCAACGTATGAGTTTAAGAGTCAAACAAGGGGTAAAACTGCTTAAAGATGTGATGCCTTGTGAGGGTGTGAATATTGGGATGAACTTAGGTGAGATTGCAGGGGCGGGTATTGCACAGCATGTGCATTATCATCTTTTGCCACGATGGCGAGGTGATACTAATTTTATCACTACTCTTGGAGAAACAAGGGTTTTTCCTGTGGATTTTGAGGGGATTTATTACAAACTAAAAGAAAAAGCTTCAAACTATTTTATTTAAAAAGAATTAACGGCACTCTCTTAAAAACCTAAAGGTTTCCGCTCTCTTACTTTGTGTGGACAAAGTAAGCAAAACCACCAACGAAACTTCAAAGCCCTTGGGGTTCCCTCACTTAT
>ERZ794982.119-NODE-119-length-29003-cov-4.798259_pt1 | contig 29003 bp, 22 predicted proteins | sample MGYA00433071_ERZ794982 | MGnify/ENA primary metagenome ERZ794982 (study PRJEB30140, sample SAMN00862574) | bioreactor metagenome | study: EMG produced TPA metagenomics assembly of the Bioreactor inoculated with sediment Metagenome (bioreactor metagenome)...
ATCAACGAGTGCCCACACAGATTGATAGGTTTATATTGTTAAAGAGCGTTGCTTTAAGCTTTCATCTCAAAGCGGACGGTCATTTTAGCGAGATAACCTTTGGTGTCAAACACTTTTTTGGTTATTTCTCTGAAAGTTACTTAAAGTACTTTCACCGTCTCTGTTGTCTTGCTATTTAGCTCGGTAACCCGTGACAACGAGGCGGATTATAGGGGGTTCCATCTCGAACACAATAGTTATTTCACTACTTTCAGACCGTTTGCTTAGGAATTAAACAAAACAGCTAAATATCCAACAAAAAGGGACCGAATGGTCCCTTTTTATCAAGATAACATTATTGATGCGCGACAATCTGGTCGTTATGCACCACCAACTTTACAGTTTTGTCTGGTACAACTCTCCCCGAAAGAATAGCTTTAGCCAGTGGGTTCTCTACACTTTGCTGTATAGCTCGTTTTAATGGTCTCGCACCATAAACGGGATCAAAGCCTACTTGGGAAATTAATTCGAGCGCTTTTTCCGATACTTCCATATGGTAGCCTCGCTCCTCCATCCGTTTCGCTAATCGTAATAGTTGGATAGCAGCAATCGATTTGATGTGATCTTGCCCTAGTGGATGGAAAACCACACACTCATCAACACGGTTTAAGAACTCAGGTCTAAAATGCTTGGTTACCACATCCATTACTTCATCTTTAATACCCTGGTAATCAAGGTTACTAAAGTTCTCCTGAATTCGAGATGAACCTAGATTAGAGGTCATAATCACGACCGTATTACGAAAATCGACTGTACGCCCCTGCCCATCAGTCAAACGACCGTCATCTAATACCTGTAGAAGTATGTTAAATACATCCGGATGGGCTTTTTCCACTTCATCTAATAAGATCACAGAATAAGGTTTACGTCGTACTGCTTCTGTTAGGTAGCCACCTTCTTCATAGCCAACATAACCAGGAGGCGCACCAACTAATCGTGCAACGGAATGTTTCTCCATAAATTCCGACATATCAATACGTACCATGGCGTCTTCACTGTCGAACATGAAGTTTGCTAAGGTTTTACACAGTTCAGTTTTACCCACCCCGGTAGGTCCTAAGAATAAGAAGGAACCGATCGGTCTATTTGGATCTGACAATCCCGCTCGACTACGACGAATGGCATCTGATACCACTTCTACCGCTTCTTTTTGACCAATCACGCGTTTATGCAGCACCTGTTCCATGCGCAGTAATTTTTCTTTTTCTGCCTCAAGCATTTTTGAAACTGGAATGCCAGTTTGCTTTGATAACACTTCAGCAATCTCTGCATCAGTAACCTTGTTACGCAATAATGTCATTTCTTGCATTTCAGCTTGAGCTGCTAGGTCGAGCTGCTTTTCAAGCTCTGGGATCCGACCATATTGCAGCTCCGACATGCGGCTTAAATCACCAGCACGTCTTGCTAGATCCATATCCATACGAGCTTGCTCAAGTTCAGACTTAATATGCTGAGTGCCTTGTAGTGCTGCTTTTTCGGTATTCCAAACCTCTTCAAGTTCCGCAAGGTCACGTTCTTTTTCGTGCAACTCTTGGCACAAGATATCTAAGCGCTTTTCGCTTGCTTCATCTTGCTCATTACTCAGTGCCTGTTGCTCAATCTTTAGCTGAATAATTTTGCGTTCCAGCTTATCAAGTGATTCTGGCTTTGAGTCTATCTGCATACGTATGCTCGATGCGGCCTCATCAATCAGATCGATGGCTTTATCAGGCAATTGACGATCAGAGACATAGCGATGCGATAAACTGGCTGCGGCAACGATCGCGGGGTCGGTAATTTCAACATGATGGTGTAATTCATAGCGCTCTTTCAAACCACGCAAAATAGCGACGGTATCTTCAACACTTGGTTCATCCACCAGTACTTTTTGGAATCGACGCTCTAATGCCGGATCTTTTTCCATGTACTTGCGATATTCATCCAACGTTGTTGCACCAACACAATGGAGTTCACCTCGAGCAAGAGCAGGTTTAAGCATATTGCCCGCATCCATCGAGCCTTCACCTTTGCCCGCTCCGACCATGGTATGGATTTCATCTATAAAGAGGATGATATTGCCTTCTTCTTTAGACAATTCGTTGAGAACTGATTTCAATCGTTCTTCGAATTCACCACGATACTTGGCACCAGCCACCAACGCGCCCATATCGAGAGAGAGTACTCGGCGACCACGCAGACCTTCAGGCACTTCATTATTAATGATGCGTTGTGCTAATCCTTCGACAATCGCTGTTTTACCCACACCCGGTTCACCAATAATGACTGGGTTATTCTTGGTACGACGCTGAAGCACTTGGATAGTGCGGCGGATTTCGTCGTCACGCCCAATAACAGGGTCAAGTTTGCCTTGCTCCGCTCGCTCAGTTAAATCCACCGTGAATTTTTCTAGAGCTTGGCGCATTTCTTCCGCATTGGGGTCGTTGACCTTTTGACCCCCTCTGATCTTATCGATCGCTTCACTTACTTTTTGCTCAGTGATACCAGACTCTTTGAGCAATGCTCCTAGCGGACCTTTATCTTCTATCGCAGCTAAGAGGAAAATTTCAGAAGAAATATAGGTGTCTTGGCGTTTCTGAGCCACTTTGTCGCATAGATTAAACAAAGCCCCCATACTTCCTGACAACTGAACATCGCCGCCAATACCGCTTACTTTTGGCAAGCGATCTAACATTTCACTTAGCTTTGAGCGCAGATGGGCAACATCCACACTCAACATAGTAAGTAGTGGACGAATAGGACTGCCATTTTGATCCATCAGTGCCACCATCAGGTGTACTGGTTCAATGTATTGATGATCACGACCTAACGCCAGAGACTGCGCGTCAGAAATAGCGATTTGGAACTTGCTAGTAAATCTGTCTAGACGCATATCAACCTTCCTAAAACTCAACTGAGATAATTCTATTAATCACTATGAAAGATGGATACGGACGACGAGATTTTCAAGGGATATGAAATGAAAAAGGCTGACAATAAGTCAGCCTTTATAAACTATTCCAGCCAGATTAGGCTGGCTTGACGACCCGTTATGCCATCTCGACGATAAGAGTAAAAGCGCTCGGGTTCAGAATAAGTACACAAACCACTCGTAAACACTTGGCTAACTCCAAGTTTGTTTAGCCGCTGTGTTGCGATTAATTCCATATTTGCCCACCACTTGCCCTCTTTACCTGTTGGTATAAAAGCATTAATGGCTGCAGCATCAAAATCGCAAAATGCTTGCAGCACATCTTCCCCAACTTCAAAGGCGTCAGGACCGATAGCAGGACCAAGCCAAGCAATGACTTCGCCATCAAACATATTGACAGCATTCTCAACAATACCGTTGGCTAATCCTCGCCAGCCAGCATGAACCGCTGAAACCTGATTGCCTTGTGAGTTTGTCAGTAGTACTGGCAAACAATCCGCGGTCATTGCAGAGCAAACAACTCCGCTTTGCGAGGTAAACAATCCATCAGCATCCAACGTTAACTCAGTCGGTTGATTGACTAAAGCTACGTTAGTTGAATGAGTTTGATTAAGCCAAATCGGTGAACTTGGCATCTCTGACAACTGAGTTAGAGCTTGACGATTTTTTATGACGGTCTCTAAATCATCCCCAACATGGCTACCAAGATTCAAACCTTGATAACGTTCCAAAGAATAACCACCAATTCGAGTTGAGGAAATGGCTTTTACTTGCTTAGGAACTTTCCAGTTAGGGACAATAAATGACATTTTAGTACTCTTCTTCTAAACCATGCTGTTGCGCGTCTTGACGAAGTGCGTCTGTCATAGCAATCATGTCATCAGGTACTGGAGCATGAAACTCAAGTTCTTCACCCGTCACTGGGTGTTCGAATCTCAGCATCACGGCGTGCAGTGCTTGACGATCAAAACCACGGATCATTTCAGTTAACTCTTGCGAAGCACCTGAAGGGATACGAGCACGACCACCATAAGCTGTGTCACCTAGCAGCGGATACTGCAAGTAAGACATATGCACACGGATTTGGTGAGTACGACCTGTTTCTAGGCGTAAGCGAATACGAGTATGTTCACGGAAGTGCTCTGCAACACGATAATGCGTCACAGCGGGTTTACCCATTGGGCTTACTGACATGAGCGTACGCTTAGTCGAGTGACGTCCAATTGGTTGCTCCACTTTACCACCCGCGGTCATACGACCAATGGCAATCGCTTCATATTCACGAGTAATATTACGCTTTTGTAGAGCTCGCACTAAACGAGTTTGTGCTGGTACGGTTTTCGCTACCACCATCAAACCTGTTGTGTCTTTATCTAGACGATGCACGATACCTGCACGAGGTACTTCTGCGATATCAGGGTAATGATGAAGCAGTGCATTTAACACTGTGCCATCAGGCGTACCTGCACCAGGGTGTACAACGAAACCACGCGGTTTATTAATTACAATGATGTCATCATCTTCATAGACGATATCCAGCGGGATATCTTGCGCTTCCCAGCGCTCTTCATCTTCAAGTTCCGCTTGCAATGTGATGACTTCCCCGCCCATAACTCGAGTACGAGGTTTAGTAATAACCTCACCATCGACTTGCACTTTACCCGCTAATAGCCACTCTTTGAGTCGCGAGCGAGAAAAGTCGGCAAAAATTTCTGCGATAGCCTGATCAAGGCGTTGACCTAATTGACTATCTTTTACTGTGTTGGTTAATTCAATCTGCTGAGCCATATCGAACTTTTTCAAAAACTGTGAGACTAATTGTCTACAGTGTGGAAGAATATTGCTCCATTGTATCTGCTACCGGCATAAAAGTAACGGAAGCGACAAAATTATTTACTTCAAGGAATAGAATCCTGACATGAAACAGCATACTTTATCTGGATTATTGGCACTTAGTTTACTCGTTGGATGTACTAGCAGCGAAGAGATTGTTCCAGATGTACCGCCATCAGAGCTTTACTCTGAAGCTCAGGTATTACTACAACAAGGTAGTTGGATGACAGCCATAGAGAAACTTGAAGCACTCGATTCTCGCTACCCATTTGGTGCATATTCTGAACAGGTTCAACTCGATCTTATTTATGCCTATTACAAAAATAATGACCTCGCTTTAGGTCTTGCTACTATTGAGCGCTTCATCCGTCTAAACCCAACCAATGACAAACTCGATTGGGTGCTATACATGCGCGGACTCACTCATATGGCGCAAGATCGTAACTTTATGCACGATATTTTTAATATTGACCGAAGCGATCGCGACCCAGAACCGGTAAAATCTGCTTTTGCTGATTTTAAGAAGCTGCTTGAACGCTACCCTGATAGCCCATATGCAGAAGATGCACAAAAACGCATGTTCTCTTTAAAAAACCGTCTCGCAGAGTACGATTTGGCCACTGCCGATTTCTATTTGCGCCGCGAAGCGTGGATTGCCGCTATCAATCGCTGTCAGGAACTACAAAAAACCTATTCCGATACGGAAGCTGCGCGCAAGTCTCTTGCCATCCAACTAAAAGCTTATGAAGAACTAGGGCTAACTGAAGCGGTGGAACGAACACGTCTACTAATGGAAAAAAACCCAGTTTAAAGCTGGTTCAAACTTTGAATAAAAACCGCTTTCCAAAAAAGCGGTTTTTTACTCTACATTTCAGTAAAATCTAAACCGATTAAGCCACTTTGAATTGCTGAATAATCGTCTGCATATTCGCTGCCAATTGGCTTAACTCAACACAAGCTTGAGCCGTTTGTGTTGAACCCGCAGCCACTTCAATAGAAGCATGATGAATATTCTCAACATTGCGCTGAAGCTCTTCAGAAACTGAACTTTGCTCACTGCACGCGCTGGCAATTTGAATATTCATATTGGCAATATCTTCAATTGAACAACTAATACCTTCAATAATGCCACCCACTGTGCTTGCTTGTGCGCTACAGGTACCGATATTCTCACAACTTTCCGTCGTGGCAACAACGGCACTTTTCGCTCGTTGTTGTAATTGTTCAATAATACGCACAATTTCTTCGGTAGAGCTTTGAGTGCGTCCCGCCAAAGTACGGACCTCATCCGCCACAACAGCAAATCCTCGCCCTTGCTCTCCAGCACGAGCGGCCTCAATCGCCGCGTTTAATGCCAGCAAATTAGTTTGTTCAGCAATATTCTGGATCACATCGACAACCATACTAATGTCACCTGAATCTTTTTCTAACTGAGCAACCATAGTCCCGGTTTCTTCAATAACGCTCTGCGCATGAACAATTTGACTCATGGCTTCACCTACGCCACCCGCACCTTTACGAGCTGTTTCACTGGCATTGGTTGCAGCACTAGACGCTTCTTCAGTATTACTTGCAACCTCATTAACCGTCGCTTGCAACTGACTCATTGCGGTCGCAACCAGTGTCAATTGGTTCTGCTGATTCACCATCCCTTGCTCAGTTTGCTCAGATACAGTGCTCACCTCTTCAATCGAAGTGGCTAGTTGCGTTGAAGCACTGGCAATTTGCTCAACCATTTGTAGCAGTTTCAGCTGCATTTCATGGCATGTATCTGCAAGTTCACCTAGCTCATCATTACCCATTTTTGAACGGTCAATACTTTGGGTCAAATCGCCATTGGTAATATGCTGAGCAAGTGTCATCACTAATTTCAACGGCGAACAGATCTGTTTAGTTAATAACCAGCCTGTAAATAGCATAAATGCCATCACACCCACGATGCTCATAATACTCAGCATAAGCGTATCGCTGACTCTATCATTGACCACTTGTTTATCTTCAGTGATGTAGGCTTGATTTAGCTCCTCCAATGCACTCATCGCGGCAAAAGCTTTTTGATAGCTTTCATAACCATCAACCGTTAAACGGTTTGCTTCAACTACTTGCCCGTAACTCATGAAGTTACGAAATTGGGCTAATTGTTGGCTATAGATGTTCCAATGTTTTCTTAGTTCCGCGAACGCGGCATGATCCCTTTCATCCCAAAGTCCAACTTGGTAAGCACTCAAGTTCTGGTTGATTTCATTCTCAAAGTTGTCCATGTTTTGCTTCCATATCGGCACCAAATCATGGTTAGGGTTAGCAACCAAAGCATATTGATCACGTCTAATCTCTTCGATATTGATCTGCATGTCTTTAACTAACAATACGCTTGGAACTGTTGCATCAGCAAACTCCAAAAGCGCATCTCTAACGTGATCCATTTGCTTCAGAAAAAAACAGACCTGAACGATAGCAATTATCGAGATTGAGACAAAAATAATCGCTATTTTATTTCTAATATTAAAATCTTTAAAACGCATACAACACCAGAGCATATAACCACAAAAGTTAATTAAATAAGATAATTAACCGTTAAAATTCGCCAAGAACAGTGTATATACCTACAAAAATCGCATGGGAACAATTAAAACCACATATGCGTATCACTTCACATATTTATCAGCGACACAGCTCACAGTACTAGCGAAATAAGAGAGACAAACTGAATAATGTGACTAAATGGTAATTATTTTGTTGCAACACAAAGTGAGGATGACCCGCAGAATAAGTTGGTGTTAGCACAGCACGGAGCATGGTGTAGCAAGTAAAATTGAGGGATGAAAATTAACATCAGCAGAAAAATAGCAGCTAAACAATGAGTGAATAAGCCGGCTAATGCCTAAGAACAATACTTGTTGATGAGCTAGATTAATAAGATGTAGAAGTAATTAAGATGAACATATTTGACTGGTGAACTAGCGGAAAAGTTTATTTTTTTGCATCTTACTCTTGTTTCACTACCGACAAAGTCTACTTTTAATATATAGATATTAAAAGGTTAGCTAATGCTTCGAATTTTACAGCTCATAATTCTACTATTACTAACGCCATACCAATCAATGGCTTTGTCACTGACACCACTCAGCAAAGACCCTCACTTTGGCGATTTGCCGACTTTGGAAGAAAAGGGAGTGATTCGTGTACTTGTTTCTGCTGATCTTGGTTTTTACTATATAGAAGCAGGTCAACCAAAAGGTATTCTCGCAGAACTACTCTACCATTTTGAAAAACAGCTTAAGCAGCGATCTTCTTACTTAAATCTGCAAGTAATTCCCGTTGACCGAGATGATTTGTTGCCTTCTCTTGAACAAGGTTATGGCGATCTTATTGTTGCAAACCTCACCATCACCGATCAACGCAAGCAACGTGTGGGATTCAGTATTCCTGTACGAGAGAATATTGAAGAATGGATCATTACCACCAAGCAACCACATCAATACCAGAATATATCTCAGCTAAGTGGCAAAGAATTCTGGGTTCGAGCCAGTTCTAGCTACTTCGAAAGTTTACAAAAACTAAACCACAAACTTAATAAACTTGGTAAACCACCGGTATTGATCCGTTTTTTAGAAGAAACGATTCAAGATTACGAAGTTATGGAAATGGTCAATCACGGTCATATTAAAATGACCGTACTAGATAGTCATAAAAGTGAACTATGGCTGAATGTGATGGATAACATTCAAGCGCACAAGAAATTACCTATTAGAACTAAAGCTAACATCGCTTGGGCGCTACGAAAAAATAGCCCAAAGCTGAAAGAGTTGGTTGATCAATACTTAAAAAAACACCGTTCTGGTACACTGATGGGTAACGTAATTTACGGCAAATACCTTGATAATACTCGCTGGTTAAAAAAAGTATTAAATCCAAACAATATCCGTAAACTCAAATCGATGTCTGAGGTATTTACCCTGTATTCAGACCAGTATCAATTTGATCCGTTAATGATTTCGGCACAAGGTTATCAAGAATCTGGTCTCGACCAAAATAAAGTATCGCATCGAGGAGCCGTCGGTATCATGCAAGTACTACCGAGCACCGCCAACGATCCCAACGTCAATATCAACAACATCTATAAATTAGAAAACAATGTCCATGCTGGTGTTAAGTACATGCGCTTTATTAAAGATCGCTACTTTAGCGATCAAAACATTAGCGCTGATGACCAAGTTTACTTCTCATTAGCTGCATACAATGCGGGTCCAGGTAACATCCGCAAAATGCGCCGCCTAGCAACGCAGCAAGGTTATAACCCTAATAAATGGTTTAAGAATGTAGAAATTGTCACGCGAAGGAATATAGGACGCGAGCCCGTCCACTACGTTTCGAACATCAATCGTTACTTTATCATCTATAAACAGCTTTCTGAGTTACAACAGAGCCGAGATAAATCAAACCATAACGAGCTTAATCCATTAATTTTCCCCATAGAGATGAAGTAAGCCCACCAAGAAAATAAGCTCAAACAAGGGAAAAATGAATGGGCGGGATGATTTACGTGAACAAAATCACAACTTTTGCGTGGATAAAGATTGAGCAGAGGATTTATTTGGGTCGAATGAGTGCCCTAAAAAACAGGGGCTTTCTAGCAAGACACCCTTACCAATCTAGCGTCTTTTTTAACTTTCACAAGCTTTTTCGTGCAACAAACCGAATACATTTTGAGTAAGATCACAAATGGTTTCGAGCGATAAATATCTGCCCAATAAAGTGATCTTGATCACATTCTTTTGCCGTTAAATCGCTAATCTGGAGTTAACCCATGAGGGATGCAACAGAGGAAAACATCTATGAAAGTAAACATCACTGGCAAAAATATCGACATCACCTCTGCAATCCGCAATCACATTGAGAGCAAATTTAAAAAGCTCGAAAAGTGGCAAGTAGATATCATTGGCTGCCAAGCGACCTTCAGCGAGGAACCAAACAAACAGAAAAAATTTGAAGCAGTCATCACGGTACCAAAAGGCAAACTTGTCGCCTCCGCTGTTCATGAAGATTTATACGCTGCCGTTAATGAGGTAGAACAGAAACTAGAACGACAGCTAAATAAGCTACGCCACAAACCTGAAGCTCGCCGCAGCGATAAGCCGGAGCTTGAAGTAGAAGTAGAAGACGTAGAATAATTATTTACATCAAAAATAGCGCCAAGGGGCGCTATTTTTTTGCTTGACGCTTAAAACACGGTTGCTTATTGTGTCGTTGAACTCTTTAAGTGAATAATTTATATGCAACCAACCCATCTGTTCTTTTTTGACTTGTTTTTTCTCCAGTAACTTGGGGGCTGACTCGTTTTCGGAAGGTAAGTCAAAAACGAACAGAAAGCCTCCCTTCAGGGAGGTTTTTTTATGTAAGGAAATTAGGATGACTCAACAACAATACTCACTCGATGAAATTCGACTTCGACTTAACGAGTTAGACGATCAATTACTACAACTACTCTCAGAGCGTCGAAAGATGAGTATTGAAGTTGCCAAAAGTAAAGTTCATACCTCAAAACCAGTTCGTGATGCCGAGCGTGAACAACAACTGCTCGTTAAACTTATCAATAACGGTTTAAAAAAATACGAACTCGATGCGCAATACATCACCAAACTCTTTCATGCCATCATTGAAGACTCTGTTTTACTTCAACAAGCGTATTTACAAAATTTAGCCAACCCTGAATTAAGCAGAAAGCCACTCGCACGCGTTGCTTTCTTAGGCTCTAAGGGGTCATATTCTCATCTCGCTAGTCGTGAATACTTTAGCCGTAAAAATACCGAACTCATTGAACTCAACTGTGAAGGGTTTAGAGAAGTCGCGACTACCGTTGAATCAGGTCACGCGGATTATGGTGTGTTGCCAATTGAAAACACCAGTTCTGGTTCTATCAATGAAGTGTATGATCTACTACAACACACTACGTTATACATCGTTGGTGAACTCACATTACCAATCGAACACTGCTTGGTTGCCACCGAAGATATTCGCTTAGAAAATCTAACGACTCTATATTCGCATCCGCAGCCACACCAGCAGTGCAGTGAATTCTTAGGGCGAATGAAGAATATTGAGCTAAAGACCTGTGCCAGCACTGCCGATGCGATGCAAAAAGTACGTGAACTAAACCGTTCTGATGTGGCGGCAATCGGCAACGCCTCTTCTGGTAAAATTTATGGCTTGCAAGCCATTCAAGACAACATTGCCAACCAAACTGAAAACCATACTCGCTTTATCGTTGTTGCGCGTAAGCCCGTTGAAGTCTCTCCGCAGATACCTGCAAAAACGACGTTGATCATGTCAACGTCTCAAGATACCGGGTCACTGGTTGCGGCACTGCTCATTCTTCAGCGCTATCATATCAACATGACTAAATTGGAATCACGTCCAATCATGGGTAACCCGTGGGAAGAGATGTTTTATGTCGATGTCGATGCACATTTGGATTCGGAAAACATGCAGAATGCACTCGCAGAACTGACAAAGATTACTAAGCATCTTAAAGTGCTTGGTAGTTACCCAAGTGAAAATATAAAACCAACCCAAGTTAAATTAATGTAAAATTTCACCTTTCAGTTCAAAAAACAGCCACTAAGTGACTGACATGATTTATAAATTACAATAGCATTCTTGGCCTTATTTGAGCTTGCTATTTTGTGTCAGTCACTGACTCTTACAAAGCTCGGCGTTATCCATAATTAAAAAGGACTCGGTAACTCCGTTATGACTTTGAAGTCACTTATGCCGCTATTGATAGGGCTAACTTACACTTCCAGCTTTCAAATTGCGGCTAAAGAACTCAACTTGTTGATGTGGGAAGGTACACTCTCTGAGCGCGTGGTTCAGCAGTGGCAAGCTCTATCAGGTGTCACTTTACATATCACTCATTTTGATAATAGCGATAGTCGAGACACCTTATTAACTGGAAATAAAGGTTTGCCATTCGACATTCTAATTCTCGACAATGTTGCCGCTAATATTTATGGGCAACTCGATGAATTGGTCGATGTATCAAAGCTTAGTAATCGGTCGAACAACCATAAGCGATGGAATGATGCTTGCGGAGATTATGGACAGCCTTATTTTTGGGGCTCCGTCGGTATTGTCTACCGTTCAGACAAAATTCCCCATCCCCCAAAAAAATGGCGTGACTTTATTAACCCACCAGCGGAATTATCAGGTCACATCAGTTTACTCAATGACTCAACCGACTCTTTTCTACCCTTTTTAGTCAGTCGCGGTATATCACCAGAGACAGATAGTGCCCATGCACTAAAACAAAGCTACTCAGCGATGATCAACTTTAATCATCACGTTCTAACCTATCAATACCCTCCTAGCTTTGTTAAACATAACCTAAACGCTGAACAATTATATATGGGCGTCGCCTATAGCGGAGACGAGCACTTACTTAACCGCATACAAAACGTGGATTATTGGCAGTTTACACTGCCCGAAGATCGCCCCCAAATTTGGCTAGACTGCTTAGCAATCAGCCAACACTCAGATAAGAAACAGTTGGCAAAACAGTTTTTAAACCACCTTTCAGATCCCAAAATATCTGCAATTAATGCAACAGACATCAAAGCTGCAACAACGAATGTAAGCGCATTAAAACTACTGCCAGCTTGGTACTTAAATGATGCATCATTGGTCACAGATGGAAGAAATATCCTTCAAGGGCAGTTAGATAGCGCACTTTCTGCTGAAAATATTCGCCTAAGAGCAAAAATTTTAAGTCAACTTCTAAATGACCATGAAACTCAATACTAGAGTCCTATTGCTCGTTGCCCCTGTGATACTGCTCAGCGCAGCCATTTCAAGCTACGGTATATACCAAAATCAAAAAGATGCACTGATTAAACGAGAGACCAGCTACTTACAGCTCACAATGGAAAAGCTCGCTGGTCACTTTAGACAATCATTCGCTTTAATAAATAGCTACTCTCTTACTCTTTCTCGAAGTGAAATCGTTCGCCAGTACTTACTCCATGAGGGCAACCCATTTATTGAAATGGATATGCTCAATAATATGCAGAGGATCATTGCTAGCTTTCAGTCTATATCCCAAGATTCGATTGGCGTTGCCATTCTCGACGAGGAACAAAGACCACGCTTTTTTGCCGACAACCAAGAAGACCCTTTCTCTGTTATCGACCATCGAGTGCTGGAATACGTCAAGCTTCTCTCTACTAATTCAGGAGCAAAAGAGCACATCGGTTTTAGTAAGAATGAGCAAGGCCAAAGTGTTCTCATTCACTATCAGATCATCAATCCAAAATCATTGAACAAACCACTCAATAGCGATGATAACCACGCATCCTACTTTATGGTCTACCTAACACTGAATCGATTTGACCAACAACAGCGATTAATTGAGTTTGATAACGACAGTTCAATATTCTTTACCAATGACCCGATTAAAGAATCGGGATTAACTCAATCCATTGAATTGAAATCAGGGCTATTTGCCACCTTAGACCCTGCTCGCTACTTACTAGAAGATCAGTTAGTCGCGATCAAAAACAGACTGGTGCTTTTCTTCACTGCATCCTCTCTTGTAACCGTACTTATCTTACTATTACTACTCTATCGCCACGTCACTAGCCCATTGGCGAGACTAGACCGACAGTTGCACGAAGTAGAACAAAAGAACAGAAGCAACATAGAGCGATTAACCAGTAATGATGAAATTGGTCGTCTATCTGAACGTTTCTACTCAATGTATCAAGAGTTGCAATCCAGTTATCAAAAAACCAAGGTGTTAGCGGAAAATGATCACCTGACAGGATTACCAAACCGATATCAATTTCAAAACTACGTCAGCCAGCGCTTATCAGATAATCGACAATGTCGCTATGCATGGATTTTATATATTGACCTAGATAACTTTAAATACGTCAACGACAAGTACGGACACAATATGGGGGACGATCTTTTAATTAATTTCGCCAATCACATTCGAACAATCTGTACTGACTGGCAAAGTACTTATCAAGTCAACTGCCTCGCTGCTCGTCTCTCCGGTGATGAATTTGCAGTTTTTGTTGCAGCGCCCGACAAGACGCCCCACGCAGACTCACTGGCTCAAGCCATCCTTTCGCCACTAATGAGCTCGTCAGATTCATCGCTTAGTCACTTTCCTGTAACCGCCAGTATCGGTATTGCAGCTTACCCAAGCGACGGCAAAACATTAGAGAGCTTGCTATCCAATGCCGATACCGCCATGTATCAAGCGAAAAAAGCCGGAAAAAACCAGTTATCTTATTATTCACAAGAATTGGATAAAAGCGTTCGCCGCCGAACCCAGATAGAAAGAGCACTTAGAAGCGGCGAATTTAATCAAGAGTTTTCACTAAGGTATCAACCTTATTACAATCGAGCCGGAGACCAAGTGGTTGGCGTTGAAGCTTTGCTGCGGTGGTACTCTCCAAAACTGGGACAAGTTCCGCCAGAAGAATTTATTCCTATTTCAGAGCAAACCGGTATGTTTGGTAGTATCGACCGCTGGGTCATTGAACAAGCATTTTGTGATTTTTGTGAAATTCAGTCTGTATTTGGAGATGACACTCAACTCTCAATAAACCTATCTTCCGCCGAGTTAGATTCAAAACAACTGGCAAAGTTTATTGAATTGATGGCGCAGCAATACCAAGTTAAACCACCAATGGTAGATTTTGAAATTACCGAAACCTTTGCGACTGATTCACAAAGCTATTCTCTGCTTCATGAGCTGGCAACGATGGGCTTTAAGTTAACCATTGATGATTTTGGTTCTGGCTATACATCCATCTCACAGCTAGTAGAATACCCAGTGCAGAAAATTAAATTGGATCGCGAATTTTTAGCTGCGTTGATCAAGACAAACAATCGCAATGTCGTAAAACCCTTAGTTGACTTGTGTCACTCGCAGTCGATGATCGTCACGGCTGAAGGCATAGAGTCAGAAGATATGCATAACTGGCTTGCCGATAATCAATGCGATTACATGCAAGGGTATTACCTCTCGCCACCTGTCGAACTCAGCCAATTGAAACAATTCGCTACATCGCAAAAGGTAGAGGAATATGCCCATTCAGACAGTTGTCGTCGCTTCGCTTAACCCAGCAAAAATAAAGGCTGTTGAAAGCGCATTTCAATCCGCCTTTCCACAACAAGAATTGGCGTTTATCGGCGTTAGTGTACCAAGCAACGTTTCGGATCAGCCCATGAGCAATCAAGAAACTTACCAAGGTGCGATTAATCGAGTTAAAAACGCAAAAATGGCTCACCAAGGCGCCGATTTTTATGTCGGTTTAGAGGCAGGTATTGAAAGCGCTGTCACTTTCGCATGGATGGTGATCGAATCAGATAACAAGCGCGGAGAGTCACGCTCAGCCAGTATGATGTTGCCAGAAAAAGTGGCATCTCGCTTAAGCCAAGAGGTTGAACTGGGTAGCGTGATGGATGAAGTATTTAACACCCGGAACATAAAACAGAAAGGTGGCGCGATTGGCTTGCTGACACAACATCAGTTAACTCGTAGCTCTGTCTATCATCAAGCGTTGATAATGGCATTAATTCCATTTACTAATCCAGAACACTACCCTGCGAATCTGTAATGGAATTTATTACCAAAATAAGCAAAAGGTGCCAATCGGCACCTTTTCTATTTCGTTCAGTGACGTTCTAATAACGCGGTGATTGCCTTTTTTTCGTCATTACTTTTCGATTTAAGCTCATTGGAACCACGCGTAATTGTCGCGACACCAACACCCAACATCTGGCTAATTTGACGCTGAGATAACTCGCCTTTCAGCAGCTCGCGAACAATATTGACGCGAGCCACAAGTGATTCTCTTTCATCTGGCGTCAAAAGCATGGTAAGTAACATTTCATGCTGTTCGGTTTCTGTGCTGTGTTTAATCAAATCCATGACTTGTTGCCAATCAGTGTACTCTGGTTGTTGTGACATGATTTGCCGCTCGCTTAATACTTAGTCTTCATTTCATGAGGTTGAAGGAAGGCGCCATCTGCTCCAAGTAACTCTCGGTAGTAGATTTCAAACATCAAAATATTTTGAACATAGCCACGCGTTTCATTGAACGGAATCGCTTCGATAAATGCATAAGCATCTAATTTTCCTTGAGTTCGCTCGCGCCATGTTTTCACTCTTCCTGGTCCTGCATTATACGCTGCAAATGCGAAAATTCGATTGTTATCGTATTTATCCAGCAAACTCTGCAGGTACCTACTGCCTATTTCAATATTTTTCCCCACTTGGTAAAGATCGTGGCTTCCTCGATATGTTAACTCATACTTACGCGCGGTATATTTCGCTGTCGAAGGCATGATCTGCATAATGCCTCTAGCACCAACCGGTGATTTAGCCTCAACGTCCATCGCACTTTCTTGGCGAGCTAAAGACATTAACGTAATTGGATCAATACTGTGTTTTTCACCATAAAAATTGAACCACCAACGATGAGCAACAGGGAAACGTAACTCTAAATTATCCCACATCTTAGCCTCTATGCTGCCTGTAACCGTTAAGTGGTGCCAACGCTTATATGCCGCATAGGCGGTCAACATTTCTTGTTGTTGCTTATCTGCACGACGTAAGAGATGACGCCATTCACTTTTCGCCGCAGCAATTTTGTCACGTACGATCAATTCATCTATTCGTAATAATGCGGTATCAAATGGCTGAATCATTGAGCGGTCAAGCTGAAGTGTCGTTTGCGGATAAACCACCGATCGTCCAAGCTCTTTTGCCGCCGCTACACTATAGAAATTACGCTGACCAACTATTTTTTCTAGGCGCTGATTAGCTTGTTTGATTTTACCTATGGCAAGTTCCGCACGTGCCAACCAATATTGCCAGCGTAAAGATTCACGCATACTGCTAGGCAAAATATCAATCCAGTTAGCAAGACCGACCCAGTCAGCTTGCTGGATTGCTAAACGGGCACGTCGCTCTATCAACTTACCATTGGCTGATAACTTGATTTGCTCATCTCGCCATTGGATCAGCGATGCAGAATCGTTATTGATCAAACGAAAGGAAATGTAATCTGCTAAATTTTGCGCTTGTTCTTTCGTTAATTTTTGTCCATCAACCACCGCTGACCAAGCCAATTGCGCCTTTTCAACATCCTTTCTTGCTAATTTTTCAAGAGCCATTTCGCTTTGTTGACGATAAAACACATTAGCTGGTTTTTGTTTAGCAAATTTGGCGACATTCTCAGGTTTTGCAAATAGGGCTTTCATATCGTTCGCTTGCTCTTTCGCTTGTGGCGAATCGACGAGCTTAGCGAGATATTTGAGTAAACTGCTATTGCGTGCATCAAATGCAAGCAACATTCGGTTGAGTATTTGTTGATCGGTTTGCAAGCCAGCCTTTTGCCACACCTCAAACAATGAGTCACAGGCATCTGAAATACTGCTGCCATGTAGCCATAAATCTTCCGCCCCTTTGTATGCCAGCTGAGTATTACCGACCTTATATTGGGCGTAATAGTAGTGACATTGGTACTTTTCACCACGTGGCAGCTCAGTTTGAAAATCCAGCAAGCTCTTCCACTGCTGTTCACGCGCTAGATGATCAATATAAGGGGCACGAATACGAGTCGAAAAAGGCAGCCCTTTATGTTGTTCAATAAACTGGCTCACCTGTTGAGGTGATTTCTCGTTCAATTGAACAAGCAAAGTTCGATAGTCAACATAAGGGGTTAGCGGATAGCTGGCAATTTTTGGTCGCAAAGCCAAATACTTATCAACTTGTTTGTTATCAAGTAACTGCTGAGCCTGATCATAAAGATCCCGTTGCTCGGATAAATTAACGGGGCTAGCTGCGATGCCCGTTGCGCTGTATATCATCGTAGACAATGCCAACATCGATGAAGGAAGGCGATACAGCGACTTAGAAAACTTGGTCGTCATGACTCTCGTCCTAGTAAGAAACGATATGTATAAATGCTATTAAGACTATTCTAATAAGTTCTGTAAAGCATATAGCTGTAAACAAAAATTATTTCGTACAAGTGTGACACATTTAGTGATTTACACTTCCCTAAGCGACAAATTTCGTTAGTATGCTTTTTCTATCGGCACCATTTGACCCAAACGGTAACAAACCATGATGGGGTGGTGTAAAATGCACGTTTATGTATACAGAAAGTTAGGAACCATCGGCAATGGCTGAATACGTCTATACTATGTCGCGGGTGAGCAAGGTTGTGCCACCTAAGCGTCAAATTCTTAAAGATATTTCTCTAAGCTTCTTCCCTGGCGCAAAAATCGGTGTTCTCGGTCTAAATGGTTCGGGTAAATCGACTCTACTACGCATCATGGCGGGTATCGATACTGATATCGACGGTGAAGCTCGCGCGCAATCAGGTTTAAATGTAGGTTACCTACCACAGGAGCCGGTTCTTGACGAATCAAAAACCGTTCGTGAAATCGTCGAAGAAGCGGTATCAGACGTTGCGGGGGCGCTAAAACGTCTAGATCAAGTATACGCTGAGTACGCTGAAGAAAACGCTGACTTTGATGCACTGGCAAAAGAACAGGGCGAATTGGAAGCTCTGATTCATGCCAAAGACGGTCACAACCTAGAAACGGCTCTAGAACGTGCTGCTGATGCACTTCGCCTACCTGAATGGGATGCAAAGATCGAATTTCTATCGGGTGGTGAACGTCGCCGTGTTGCTATCTGTCGTCTGCTTTTAGAAAAGCCAGATATGCTACTACTCGACGAACCAACCAACCACTTGGATGCAGAATCTGTCGCTTGGCTTGAGCACTTCCTTGTTGATTACAGTGGCACTGTTGTGGCAATTACCCACGACCGTTACTTCCTAGATAACGCAGCAGGTTGGATTCTAGAACTTGACCGTGGTGAAGGTATTCCATGGCAAGGTAACTACACATCTTGGCTAGAGCAAAAAGATGAGCGTCTGAAGCAAGAAAAATCAGGCGAAAGTGCGCGTCAAAAGACCATCGAAAAAGAACTTGAGTGGGTTCGTCAAAACCCGAAAGGTCGCCAAGCGAAATCAAAAGCTCGTATGGCTCGCTTTGAAGAACTAACCACTGGTCAATACCAAAAGCGTAATGAGACTAACGAACTATTCATTCCGCCAGGTGAGCGTCTAGGTGACAAAGTTCTTGAGGTTAAGAACCTAACTAAATCATTCGGTGATCGTGTTCTGATTGATGATCTCTCTTTCAGTATGCCTAAAGGTGCGATTGTCGGTATCGTTGGTGCCAACGGTGCAGGTAAATCGACACTATTTAAGATGTTAAGTGGTGCAGAGCAACCTGATTCAGGTACCGTTGAGCTAGGTGAAACCGTAAAACTAGCCTCTGTTGATCAGTTCCGTGACAGCATGGACGATAAGAAAACCGTATTCCAAGAGATTTCTGAAGGCGCTGATATTATTAAGATCAACAACTTCGAAATCCCTGCGCGTGCTTACTGTTCTCGTTTCAACTTCAAGGGCAACGACCAACAAAAGATCATTGGCGAGCTTTCTGGTGGTGAACGTAACCGTGTTCATCTTGCAAAACTGCTTAAGGCGGGCGGTAACGTATTGCTTCTCGACGAACCAACCAATGACCTTGATGTAGAAACCCTTCGAGCACTAGAAGAAGCTCTACTTGAGTTCCCAGGTTGCGCCATGGTTATCTCGCACGACCGTTGGTTCTTAGACCGTATTGCTACTCACATTCTAGATTACCGCGATGAAGGTCAAGTAAACTTCTACGAAGGTAACTACTCTGAGTACATGGACTGGTTGAAGAAGACGCTTGGTCCTGAAGCTGCAGAGCCTCACCGTATCAAATACAAGCGAATTACCAAGTAGTAAAGATGAGTTCAACTAGTTCTATCGCAGCATAACGCCGCAAGTTCTCTGCTTGAAATTTATTCAAAGGCCGCTAATATAGCGGCCTTTGTTGTTTATGAATTGCATCATCGTTTAAGTAAAACGACCTTCATCACTAAGTTTAAAGAATTCCAACTGGTAAACAGCCTTATTCTGGTAAGCTGATAAAAAAACCGAAGGAGAGAGCGAAGTATGATTGAAAGACGTCGATTTTCACGCATCATATATCAAGCCCTAGCGATCGTTAGTCAAGGTGAGATCAAAGTTGAAGCCACAGTCAAAGACCTCTCTTTGCACGGATTACTACTTGGTTTCCCTCAAGACAATCTGCTGGATATAACTCGACCAATCTCGGTACAATTTCAACTACCCGAAAGCGACATCACTATTCAGCTAGACGGTAGAATTATCAGTGAAGATAAAAAGCTTGCTCGGGTCGTCATTGGAAATATTGATATCGAAAGTATCAGTCACCTTAAACGTATCATTGAACTCAATGTTGGAGATGATCACCTACTGCATCGTGAAATCGAGCAATTATCGGATCTGGCAGATTATTCTTAACTAAGTTGTATGTCTCAAAAAAAAATAACCATCACTATTCCTACTGGTAAAGAAGAGCAACACTTCTCTATCAGTAGAAAACATTTACTGCTTGCTATTACAGCCACCGTTACCGCAATCGGTTCGATCGCTGGCTACTTCTACTTTCACCAACAACAAATCGCAACACTCAACCAAGAATTGACCCAAACCCGTGAGCAAAAGGCGACACTGGAGCAGCTGTATGAAGAGCAAATGGATACTAGCCATACACTCTCTCAAGAGTTAGAACAAAAACGCGATCAACTGCATGTACTGGGCAAGCGCGTCTATGATGTGGAATCAGTACTCGGTTTATCTGATGACGCTCCATTGGGAGAACAAAATCTAGAAGATCGTCTTGATGCCGCTGCTGTTGATTCCGCCGTGCGTGCCACGATGTTCCGTATGATCCCCAATGATACACCGCTCGACTACCAGCGTATTTCATCTTCCTATGGACGCCGCACCAATCCTATTAGTGGCAAACGCCATACCCATACTGGGATCGACCTAACCTGTAAACGCGGTACCTCTATTGTGGCTCCTGCGGATGGCGTCATTGAAACCGTTAGACCGAGTAAAAAAGGCTTTGGTAACTTTCTCACCGTGCGCCATTCATTTGGTTTTATGACCTCTTATGCCCACCTGCAATATTTCAAAGTTAAAAGTGGCCAATTTGTCTCTAAAGGTGAAGAGATTGCAACTTGTGGTAACTCGGGTAATTCAACCGGACCTCACCTGCACTACGAAGTGCGATTTTTAGGGCGCTCTCTTAACCCGCAATACACAATGGATTGGACACCAGATAACTTTAACTATCTCTTTGAAAAAGAGAAAAAAGTAAAATGGGCACCGTTAGTGAAGCTGATAGATGACAATGTTCGCCTCCAAGTTAACCTAACCAACAATCCGTATGTTGATCACTCGGTTGATACCGTGAAGCACGAAACGAAAAATGACAAGCAAGTTAGTGTGCAATAACGGCTAACTCTCTATGTTAAAAAAGCTGCCAATGGCAGCTTTTTTTATCCTCGATGAATCGAATCATTGGCTTGTTTGAGTAAGTTTTGGCTTTCAACCATAAATTGATGAGAGTAATCGCCAAACCAATCACTGACTTGGTTAAAACTGTCGATAAAGGTTTCTTTATCATTGTTCTCAAGAATCTGCAGTGCTTCACCAAAGCGATGATGGAATCGTTTAATCATCTCTATATTCTCTTGAGAAGAGAAAATGATGTCGCCATAGAGATGAGGATCTTGCCCAAATAATCGGCCAACCATAGCAAGCTCTAAACGGTAAATAGGAGAACTTAGCTTCATCAACTTATCGATACTTGGATTTTCTTTACTTAAATGCAGCCCATAAGCAAAAGAGGTAAAGTGGCGCAGAGCTTGAATAAGCGTCATGCCATGGTCGTGCTCACTAGCATCAATTTGGCACAGACTCGCTCCCCAAATAGAAAATTGCTTTAGTAACCACTGGTAATGCTCTTCCCCTCGCCCATCACAGTAGACGATCACCTGCTTCGCTAAACTTGGCACATCAGGACCAAACATTGGATGAAGCCCAACAACTGGTCCTTTGTGAACACGCAGCATGGTATTGAGCGGCTTTGATTTAATAGAAGTGAGATCGCATAAAATGCAATCGTCAGGCAATTGACCGAGTTTTTCAATCACCCCTTCAGTGAGATGAATCGGAACAGTGACAACCACTAGCCCTGCCCCATCCAAAATCTCATCGGCACGGTGCCAATCTTGACTGCCCAACACCTTAACTTGATAGCCAGACAGGCTAAACATTCGACCAAACAAACCACCAAGCTGACCTTTACCCCCGACAATCACAACTGAGCGCAATTTTGGGTTTAAACACTTAAAGCCCGAATCTTTTTCACTAGCATAAGATTCACGCATCGTTCTACGTAAAATATCTTCAATCAATTGAGGGGGTACACCCACTTTTTCAGCTTCCGCACGACGAGAAGCCAGCATTGCCGCTTCTCTATCTGGTGCGTAAATCGGTAAACCGTGTTCGCTTTTTACTTCACCGACTTTCTCCACCAACGACAGGCGTTGAGCAAGCAAATTGAGAATTTGTTTGTCGACTGCATCGATCTGATCACGCAGTTCATTTAACTGTTCGGCCATGAATGTCCCTATTCCTTACAACTTAACCTTTCAAACGATCTTCTAAAAATGGCACTAACGCAGTGTGCGTATGACGCAATAGTGTCTCAGTTGTTTGCCAATCAATACAAGCATCAGTAATAGAAACGCCATATTGCATCTCATTTGCTGCCAAATCTGAGGACTGAGCGCCTTCATTGATATGACTTTCGATCATCAAGCCAATAATCGATTTGTTACCTTCGCGAATTTGATGAATAACGTCTTCCGCGACTAGTGGTTGGCGACGATAATCTTTGCGCGAATTCGCATGACTACAATCCACCATTAAAGAGGCATCCAACCCCATTTTAGCCATATCTTCTTCACACTCAGTTACCGATACCGAGTCGTAGTTAGTTTGTTTGCCACCACGAAGAATAACATGACCATTTGGGTTACCTTGAGTTGTCAGTAACGCAACTTGTCCTTCACGGCTAATACCCATAAAACGATGGCTTGAAGAGGCCGCTTGCATCGCATTGATTGCGGTTGCCAAGCTGCCATCGGTGCCATTTTTAAAACCAATTGGCATCGATAGACCACTGGCCATCTCACGGTGAGTTTGTGATTCGGTGGTACGTGCACCAATGGCTGCCCAGCTAAAAGTATCTGCAAGGTATTGCGGGCTTATCGGGTCTAGAGCTTCCGTTGCTAGTGGTATTTCCATTTCTGCTAAGTCAACCAGAAGTTCACGCCCCACGTGTAGACCATGCTCAATATCAAAGCTACCATCAAGGTGCGGATCATTGATGAGACCTTTCCACCCCACGGTAGTACGAGGCTTTTCAAAATAGACACGCATCACAATATAAAGTTGGTCGCTTAACTGCTCAGAGATTTCTTTCAAACGACGAGCATAATCCTTTGCAGCTTCTACATCATGAATAGAACAAGGGCCACACACGATTAATAAACGGTGATCTTTTTTATGAAGGATATCTGCGATAGTTTGACGTGATTGTTGAATAAATCGGCGAGCATTATCACTCAGTGGCAACTTCGCCTTCAACTCATCAGGAGTAATTAATACCTGTTCATCAATGATGTTGACATTACTCAATTCACTTTTTTGCATAATAGAAGCTCTGTAAATAAATTATTACACCTTTGATTTTCTCCAACCAAGGCACTGCTGAAGCATTAAGATAACAGGCATAATTAATATTTCAACCGTAAACTTAAATAAACATTTGATGTAAATAAATTATTACACCACCTCTATTTCCGTGTTTTGGCTCAATTATCTACTGAAGACATGTTTTCTAATCAACAAAGCCGATAAAATAGCGGATAACAACTAATGGAAATAGGTTGAGCGACATGGATTTGATTCTCTCTCTGTTACAGCAAATGTGCGTCTATTTAGTGCTAGCCTATATGCTGAGCAAGACGCCTATTTTCTTACCCTTACTCAATGTCTCTAACCGTCTTAGCCATAAACTGAGTATTTATGTACTGTTTTCTCTTTTCTGTATCATGGGCACCTATTTTGGCTTACAAATAAATGATGCCATCGCCAATACTCGGGCCATTGGTGCGGTTATGGGGGGACTATTCGGTGGTCCTGTGGTTGGTTTTTTTGTTGGATTAACCGGCGGATTACACCGTTACTCACTAGGCGGCTTTACCGACATAGCTTGTGCGATTTCAACCACCGCGGAAGGTTTAATTGGGGGCTTACTGCATACTTACTTATTGCGTCGTGGCAAAGGGGTACTGCTATTCAGTCCAACCATCGTCTTTGCTGTTACCCTATTTGCCGAGATCATTCAGATGGCGATCATCTTGCTGGTCGCGAAACCATTTGACCAAGCCTTTAGCTTAGTATCAGCGATAGCCGCGCCAATGATCATTGCCAACTCAGTCGGCGCTGCGCTATTTATGAGTATTCTGCAAGATCGTAAAACCATTTTTGAAGAATACTCGGCAACGTTCTCACGCCGAGCTTTGAATATTGCTGAACGCTCGGTGGGTATTTTATCGGCTGGTTTTAACACCAATACCGCTGAACAAATCGCACGTATTGTTTACGAAGAAACCAACGTCGGCGCGGTATCAATTACAGATGATGAGAAGATATTGGCGTTTGTTGGCATTGGTGATGATCACCATAAACCGGATACCCCTATCTCGTCGCAAAGCACCTTAGATGCGATTGCACAAGACGATATAATCTATCTTGATGGTAAAGATAAGCCTTACCAATGCTCACTCTCAAATGAGTGTAAACTCGGCTCTGCGCTGATCATCCCATTACGCACGGGTGATAAGGTCATAGGTACGATTAAGCTTTACGAACCTAAACGTAAGCTTTTCTCCACCATCAACATGTCGATGGCTCAAGGAATTGCTCAGCTTCTTTCCAGTCAAATTCTGTATGGCGACTACCAACAAAAACAATCGCTACTGTCACAAGCTGAAATCAAACTACTGCACGCACAAGTAAACCCGCATTTTCTATTTAATGCGCTCAATACCATTAGTGCTGTGGTTCGGCGTGACCCAAGTAAAGCCCGCGAGCTCATCCAGCACTTATCTCAATTTTTCCGCAGTAATCTTAAGCAAGATATTGAAGAGGTCACGCTACAAGATGAGATTGACCACGTAAATGCCTACCTGACTATTGAGAAAGCCCGCTTTACTGATCGCCTCGAGGTTGAAATTGATATTGATGACGCATGGCTAAACTGTCGGTTGCCAACCTTTACGCTGCAACCTCTGGTAGAAAACGCCATCAAACATGGGATTTCTCATTTACTTGAAGGTGGCGTAATCAGGATCTATAGCCGAATTGTTGAGCAAGGTTGCCAAATTATCGTTGAAGACAACGCCGGTAGCTACTCCGCGCCCAAGCAAGATCATGAGGGGCTTGGGATGCAAATTGTCGCCAAGCGCCTAACCAATAAATTTGGTCGCGTCAGCCAGTTAAATATTGACGTTGAAACCAATCAATACACACGAATGAGCTTTATCATTCCCCATCAAGATCGTTAAGGATACGACATGCTCTCCGCTTTAGTGATAGATGACGAGCTGTTTGCTCGTGAGGAACTGACCGAACTGCTCGAAGAAACCGGACACATCTCGGTTATTGGTCAAGCGAGCAATGCTATTGAAGGGCTTAAGAAGATCAATCAACTCAAACCGGATGTGGTGTTTCTCGATATTCATATGCCGCAAATTTCAGGCATTGAACTGCTTGGTATGCTCGACCCTGACATTCAGACCCGAGTGGTGTTTGTGACTGCCTATGACCAATTTGCGGTGCAAGCCTTTGAGGAAAATGCGTTCGATTATTTACTTAAGCCTGTCGATACCAATCGACTGAATGTCACCGTAAAAAGGTTACTTAAGTCCGGACAAAAAAGCCTACAGCAATATGAAGCAATGTCGCCACCAAGTTTGGATCAGGTGCCATGCGTGGGATTAAACCGCATTGTCATTGTGCCGACTAAAGATATTGAGTTTGCTTACAGTGATATCAGCGGCGTGCACGTACAGACATGCGAACAAGCTGCCACCAGCCAACTCACGTTAAAAGTACTTGAGGAGAAAACGCCCTTGGTACGTTGTCATCGTCAATACTTGATCAATATTAAAGCGATCAAAGAGATCAAACTTTTAGAAAATGGCTTAGCAGAAATTGTCACCTGTAGTGACCACCCAATTCCGGTCAGCCGTCGTTACCTTAAAACTCTCAAAGAGTTACTCGGTTTTCACTAAAATCTGCAAACTGTGCGAAAACAAAAAGAGCCACAATAGGGGCTCTTTCTCAATGAGTAATGCATGAAAAGTCTAACAATCTAGAATGCGTTTCATCGCTTCAGAAGCTTGACGCCATTTTTCGCTACGCTGCAATTCACTGATGCTAAATGACTGCTTTTTAAGTAATTGAGTCGCTTGTGGTGTTTCCATTATGGGCAAATTATCCAACACCTCAATTTGCGCGTGACGGTTATTACACATCAACAGCATGTCACAACCTGCAACCATAGCTTGATGAGAACGAGCCGCGGGTCCGCCCATCACTGCTGCACCTTCCATATTTAGATCATCAGAAAAAACAATGCCTTTAAAACCTAACTGTTCACGAAGTACTGTCTTAAGCCAGAATGGTGAACCACTGGCAGGCTGATCATCGTACTGTGGATAAACCACATGTGCAGGCATCATCGCATCTAAGGTTCCCGCTTCAATTTGCGCTTTGAAGATCGCCATATCTTGCTCAAGAATCGTTTGGCGCTCATCATATGGCGTTTCTAAATGGGAATCGGCAATAACACCACCATGCCCAGGGAAATGCTTGCCTGTTGTTGCCATACCAACCGACTTCATACCACGCATATACGCGCTACTGTGGCGCAAAATCGTATCACTATCTTCACCGAAAGCGCGATCACCTATCGCATGACAATCAAAGCCTTTATCCAGCACAGGGGCAAAACTCAGATCAACATCATGTGCAATAAGTTCAGCAGCCATTAGCCAACCACCGAGTTCTGCCATTTGCTCACCATTGGCTTGCTTAGCATATAGTTTAGCGGCTGGAATACGAGAAAAGCCATTTCTAAAACGCTGTACGCGCCCGCCCTCTTGATCCACACCAATTAAAATAGGTCGTTTTGCGGCTTTACGAATGTCACTATTCAATGCCAAAAGCTGTTTGCTATCATGATAGTTGCGTGAAAATAGAATAACGCCCCCCACTGTTGGGTGCTGCAAAACTTCTCTATCTTCCGCGCTTAGCTCGTACCCAGCAACGTCCAACCATAACGGACCCATAATTTCTCCTAACTGCGCTCTAATTTCGCTTTGGCTTTGAGGTTATTCTGATTATTCTAGGTTTACAATGGATAAGTGAGCCTATTACTGAAAATTGGATATGAATACAAAACAACGCTTTATTGGTGTGATGTCAGGCACCAGCATGGATGGTGTCGACACTGCTTTAGTCGAAATTGAAGGCAACCGTATTGAATTGCTTGCCTCACTCGACTTCCCTATAGCTGAAACTCTCAAGCAGCGCCTTTTGAATATTTGCCTAGGGCAAGAAACCAATTTGGCGGAAATAGGCGAGCTTGATCACCTCCTTGGTCATCTATTTGCCGATGCGGTTAATGCTCTACTAAAGCATACCGACTGCCTAGCCAGCAGTATTACTGCCATCGGTAACCATGGGCAAACCGTCTACCATCGACCTGATGGTGCTGCGCCGTTTACCATGCAGCTTGGTGATGCCAACATCATTGCGACCAAGACAGGTATTAATACCGTTGCCGATTTTCGCCGCAAAGATATGGCGCTAGGGGGGCAAGGAGCACCGCTCGTGCCCGCATTTCATCAATCTATTTTTTCCGCCACTGACTCAAGCGTTGTGGTACTCAATATTGGTGGCATCGCTAACATATCGGTATTGCGACCGGATCATCCCGTCATAGGCTATGATACTGGTCCGGGAAACATGTTAATGGATGCGTGGTGTTTCAAGCACCTTGGTCGAAAATTTGATGCAGATGCACTCTTTGCACTTGAGGGAGACATTGTACCAACCCTGCTTGAAACGTTAATGAACGAGCCATATTTGGCTCGAACCGCGCCAAAGAGTACCGGACGTGAACTGTTTAACCTGCCATGGCTTGAAAGCAAGCTTTCTAACTTATCCGTCAAACCACAAGACGTGCAACGCACCCTATGCGAATACACGGCATTAACCATCGCCAACGAGGTAAACAACTACCAACAAGGTAGCAACCCTGAATTACTTGTGTGTGGTGGTGGTGCTCGTAACCCACTGATCATGTCTCGCTTAGCTGATTTATTGCCGCAATGGTCAGTACTACCGACGGATCAAAAAGGGGTGGATAGCGACAATATGGAAGCAATGGCGTTTGCATGGCTAGCCCAGCGCCGCATTCACAATTTACCAAGCAACCTGCCCGAGGTAACAGGTGCCAGCCAACTGGCTTCTCTCGGTGTCCTCTACTTTGCGCAGCATTAAGGATATTTTATGACTAACGATGCTCTGATTGCGGCTTTAGCCCATTTGGTTTCAGAAGGTCGAAACCCTGAGACCATGGATATCGACCTGCTTTCCTCATTGGATATTGTCACGCGGCTTAATCAACAAGATAAATTGGTACCACTCGCCGTAGAAAAAGTACTACCAGAGATTGCGCAAGCGATCGACAAGGTGGCTGAAGCGTTTAAAAATGGCGGTAGGCTTGTCTATATGGGCGCCGGTACCAGCGGACGCTTAGGTGTGCTCGATGCATCTGAATGCCCGCCAACCTTTGGCGTATCAGAAAAAATGGTGATTGGTTTAATTGCCGGGGGGCCAGAAGCGATTCTCAAAGCAAAAGAAGGTGCCGAAGACTCATTCGAACTTGGTGTTGAAGATCTAAAAAGTATCGATTTCAACGCCAAAGATGTCGTGGTAGGGATTGCCGCAAGTGGTCGTACACCTTACGTAATTGGTGCACTTCGCTATGGCAACCAAATCGGTGCAACCACGGTCGCACTCTCTTGCAACCCTGATTCTGCGATTGCCGAAGAAGCACAAATAGCCATAAGCCC
>ERZ794982.120-NODE-120-length-28765-cov-4.549774_pt1 | contig 28765 bp, 25 predicted proteins | sample MGYA00433071_ERZ794982 | MGnify/ENA primary metagenome ERZ794982 (study PRJEB30140, sample SAMN00862574) | bioreactor metagenome | study: EMG produced TPA metagenomics assembly of the Bioreactor inoculated with sediment Metagenome (bioreactor metagenome)...
TAGCATGACCTCTTAATTTATTGATCAACTAATCTAGATTAGTTCATGCCGTATTTTTTCAGTTTCTTACGAAGAGTACCGCGGTTGATGCCCATCATAGTTGCTGCGCGAGTTTGGTTACCGCGAGTGTATTGCATGATGGTGTCTAGTAGTGGCTGTTCAACTTCAGCTAGAACTAACTCGTATAGTTCTGTAACTTCCTGACCGTTTAATTGAGCAAGATAGTTTTTAAGAGATGCTTTAACAGAATCACGTAGTGGCTTTTGCGTGATTTGATCTTGTGAAGTAACTGTCGTTACTGTTAATGCTTCTGAAGTTAGATTTTGTTCGAACATATTCGGTCTAGCTCTTCTCGTAATTATGGTGCAACGTTATCAAAATAACCTTCTAACGCTTCAAGTTGCTCTGGAGCAATATCGATGGCGTTGAAGGTACGGCGAAACTCGTTAGCCTGCTCATGTTCTTTTAGGTACCAACCTACGTGCTTACGCGCGATACGAGGACCTAAGTACTCTCCATAAAACTCATGTAGAGCGTTCACATGACCAAGCATAATGCCTTTCACTTCCGCAATTGGAAGCTGTGGCATTTCGGTGCCGTTTTCCAAATAGTGTAGGATTTCCTGGAAAATCCACGGACGACCTTGGGCAGGGCGTCCAATCATCAGAGCGTCTGCACCGGTATAATCCAGTACAAATTTCGCCTTCTCAGGGCTATCGATATCACCGTTAGCAATAACCGGGATTGAGATGGCTTGTTTTACCGCCTTAATGCTGTCGTATTCTGCCTCACCTTTGTACATACAAGTTTTGGTACGCCCATGTAGAGCTAAAGCTTGTATGCCGCAGTCTTCGGCTAATTTAGCGATGTGGACACAGTTTTTATTTTCTGGGTCCCAGCCAGTGCGAGTTTTTAATGTCACAGGGACATTGACTGCACCAACTACCGCTTTCAGAACATCTTCAATAATGTCTGGATACTTAAGTAGTGCAGAACCGGCTAGCTTCTTATTCACTTTTTTAGCTGGGCAGCCCATATTGATATCGATGATTTGCGCACCGTTTTCAACACTAAACTGAGCTGCTTCAGCCATTAGCTGGGGATCAGATCCTGCGATCTGTACAGAGCGAATGCCCGATTCGCCTTCGTGTACCATGCGTTGTTTTGATTTAGCGGTTTTCCAAAGCTTTGGATTGGAGGACATCATTTCACTGACAGCCATACCCGCACCATAGCGGAGACACAACTCTCGAAAAGGTCTATCCGTAACGCCCGCCATAGGAGCGACGATTAGTTTGTTCTTAAGTTGATGATTACCTATTTTCAAAACGTCTTCACAGTTCTGTACCAGCAAGGGCGCGCATTTTACGCATTTTTTTACTGCGTGAAAAGACTAATATTTGAGCATTTACAAATTGTTTTGTTAATTTGTATGAATTTCAGTCAATTAGCGCTAAAAACCTTACCTAGCCTTGCTTGCGACCAGAGATACGACACCATTCAGTTTGGGCTTTAATCGGATCGATGTGAAGCTCGTCACGGTAATAGTTGGCAACATCTTCAGCTTGAGTATCAAGTACACCAGACATTGCTAGTAGACCATTTGGCTTAACCAGACCTTTAATGATTGGCGATAGTTCACGTAGAGGCGCGGCCAGAATATTGGCAACCACAACGTCTGCAATCATGTTCTCAGGCTGATCTTGGGGTAGATATACATTTAGCTGGTCGGCAACGCCATTGCGCTCAGCGTTGTCTTTTGACGCCAATAAAGCTTGAGGATCAATATCGATCCCGATAACTTTTTCCGCACCAAGTTTGATCGCTGCGATCGCAAGAATGCCAGAGCCACAACCAAAGTCGATCACTGTTTTTCCAGCAAGATCAATACTTTCTAGCCATTCAAGGCACAGTGCCGTGGTTGGGTGAGTACCGGTACCAAAGGCAAGACCAGGATCAAGCATGACATTAACTGCGTCTGGCTCTGGAATTTCGCGCCAGCTTGGGCAAATCCATAAACGCTCACCAAACTTCATTGGGTGGAAGTTATCCATCCACTCACGTTCCCAATCTTTATCTTCTAGTTGCTCAACTTTGTGAGCAAAATCTTCCGCTAACATACCGCTGGCTTGAATTTGGTTGATGATAAAGTTGGTATCGGCTTCGGCATCATACAGAGCGAGGATATCGATATCTCCCCATAAGCGAGTTTCGCCCGGTAGAGGTTCGAAGATAGGCGTATCTTTCGCATCTAAGAAAGTTACTGACAGTGCGCCGGTCTCTTCCATAAGCATATCGCTGACCATTTCGGCGTTGTCTTTGGTCGCATTGAGTTTGATTTGAATCCAAGGCATGAGTATGTACTCTTAACGTGGGTGAATCAGAATAATGGCGCAGAGTGTAGCAGCCAGAAATAGAAATGCCCACGAAATGTGGGCATTTTACTCGATTAAGCGAGTGAATGATTACAGACCAAGTTTCTTCTCTAAATAGTGGATATTGGCACCACCATGTTGGAAGTTTTCGTCATTCATAATAGACATCTGTAGAGGGATGTTGGTTTTGATACCCTCAATAATCATTTCACCCAGTGCGTTTTTCATACGCGCGATGGCAACATCACGGTTCTCACCGTAGGTGATCAGCTTGCCGATCATTGAATCGTAGTGAGGTGGCACTGTGTAGCCCGCATAGATGTGTGATTCCCAACGTACGCCCATACCACCAGGGGAATGGAAGCGTTCGATTTTACCTGGAGAAGGTAGGAAGCGAACAGGATCTTCTGCGTTGATACGACACTCGATCGCATGACCACGAATCTTAATGTCATCTTGTGTGAATGATAGTGGCTGACCAGCAGCAACACGTAGTTGCTCTTTAATAAGGTCAACGCCCGTTACCATTTCAGTTACTGGGTGCTCTACCTGAATACGAGTGTTCATTTCAATGAAGTAGAACTCACCATTTTCATATAGGAACTCAAAAGTACCTGCACCGCGGTATCCAATTTCAATACATGCACGAGTACAACGTTCACCGATGAACTTACGCATTTCTTCAGTAATACCAGGAGCTGGAGCTTCTTCAACCACTTTTTGGTGACGACGCTGCATAGAGCAGTCTCGTTCGCCTAGGTGGATTGCACCACCTTGACCATCAGCGATGACTTGTACTTCAACGTGGCGTGGGTTTTCTAGGAATTTCTCCATGTAAACCACGTCATTATTGAAGGCCGCTTTCGCTTCAGCTCGAGTCATTGCGATAGCTTGAACCAGTTCGCCTTCACTGCGAACGACGCGCATACCACGACCGCCGCCGCCGCCAGATGCTTTGATGATTACTGGGTAACCAATGCGCTTCGCGTGGGCTTTATTTTTAACGTCATCGTTGTCAAGCGGACCGTCTGAACCAGGTACGCAAGGTACACCAGCTTTTTTCATTGCATTGATTGCTGACACTTTGTCACCCATCATGCGAATAGTATCGGCTTTAGGACCGACAAAGATGAAGCCGCTGCGTTCAACTTGTTCTGCAAAATCTGCATTTTCAGATAGGAAGCCGTAACCTGGGTGGATAGCCACCGCGCCAGTTACTTCCGCAGCTGAAATGATGCGAGGGATGTTTAGGTAGCTATCAATACCGCGTGCAGGACCAATACAGATTGACTCATCTGCAAGCAATACGTGCTTAAGGTCGCGGTCAGCGGTAGAGTGTACCGCTACGGTTTTGATACCGAGCTCTTTACATGCGCGAAGAATACGAAGTGCAATTTCACCTCGGTTCGCGATGACTAATTTATCTAGCATAGCTTCAGCCTCGATTATTCGATTACAACAAGTGGCTGGTCGAATTCTACTGGTTGACCGTCTTCAACTAGGATTGCCGTAACAACACCAGATTTGTCTGCTTCAATTTGGTTCATCATTTTCATCGCTTCAACGATGCATAGCGTGTCACCCGCTTTTACACTTTGACCAACTTCGATGAAAGATTTTGATTCTGGACTTGGAGAACGGTAGAACGTACCAACCATTGGAGAAAGAACTTGATGCCCAGCAGGAGCCGCTGGTGCTGCTTCAACTTCTGCTACCGCAACTGGCGCTACTGGTGCAGGAGCGGCTACAGGTGCCGGTGCTGCAGCATATTGAATTGGTGCTGCATGTATTGGAGCTGCGCCGTGACGACTAATGCGTACTGATTCTTCACCCTCAGAAATCTCTAGCTCAGCGATACCTGACTCTTCTACTAGTTCAATCAGCTTTTTAATTTTACGGATATCCATGTTTACTTTCTCTTTTATCTTGTGAGTAAGACAACCCGTCGAGGTTGCAGAGTGTTAGGTTACTTTGCCTGTAGGTGTTTAATCGCTGCAGACAATGCAAATTCATAGCCTTGTGCACCTAAACCGCAGATCACGCCTTGTGCTTTATCAGACAAGTAAGAGTGATGACGAAACGGTTCACGGGCGTGCACATTAGACAAATGTACTTCAATAAAAGGAATTGCCACGCCAAGTAATGCGTCACGCAGTGCTACACTTGTATGCGTGAAAGCGGCTGGATTTATAATGATAAAATCTACTTGGTTGTATGCGGCGTGAATCGTTTCAATTAGTTCATACTCACGATTGGATTGTAGATGCTTAAGTTCAACGTCTGCATTGGCCGCTTGTTGCGACAATGCATCGACGATTTGGTCGAGGGTATTCGACCCATAATGTGCAGGCTCTCGTAACCCTAATAAATTAAGGTTTGGGCCATTCAGAAGTAGAATTCGTGATTTTGCGGACATTATGTAGCTATCTTCCTTTATCGTGAATGAAACGAGTCGGTTTCCTAATATACGATAAATCAGCACGATTTCTTAGTGTAAATCGACTGATTTTTTTAAAATCGTCCACGATTATAGCTAATTCAGCGCAATTAGCAGCAATTTACTGGTCTAATCTCCCATGTTCACCTTTTCGTTATGTAACCGAGATAACATAAATGCTGTACTGAAAAGTAAAATAAATGACAAATCGTAGGCTTTGAGCATAAAAAAACCGCCACTCAGTGACGGTTGTTTAAATTAAGTACGTAATTACGCAAGCTCAGCTTTTTCTGCAATCAGCTTATCAACGACACTTGGGTCTGCCAGTGTTGAAGTATCCCCAAGGTTGCTGGTATCACCCGTGGCAATTTTACGTAAGATACGGCGCATGATCTTACCTGAACGGGTCTTCGGTAATGAATCGGTCCAGTGCAGGATATCTGGTGTTGCAATCGGTCCAATCTCTTTACGAACCCAATCTTTCACTTCTTTATGCAACTCAGCAGATGGGAACTCACCGTCGTTAAGTGTGACGTATGCGTAGATTGCTTGTCCTTTGATGTCGTGTGGAATACCAACAATTGCCGCTTCTGCAATCTTATCGTGCGCAACGAGAGCCGATTCGATTTCAGCAGTCCCCATACGGTGACCAGAAACGTTCAATACATCATCGACACGCCCAGTGATCCAGTAGTAACCATCTTCATCACGACGAGCGCCATCGCTGGTAAAGTACATGCCTTTGAAGGTAGAGAAGTAAGTTTGCTCGAAACGCTCATGGTCGCCATAGACAGTACGCATTTGCCCAGGCCAAGAATCAAGAATAACGAGGTTACCTTCCGCTGCCGTTTCTTCGATGATGTTACCCATGTTATCAACTAACGCTGGCTGAACACCAAAGAATGGACGTGTTGCGGAGCCTGGTTTTAGGTCTACAGCACCAGGTAGTGGGGCAATAAGAATACCGCCTGTTTCGGTTTGCCACCAGGTATCAACAATTGGTGATTTCTCGTTACCAATGGTTTTGTAGTACCACTCCCATGCTTCTGGGTTAATCGGCTCACCTACCGAGCCCATAACTCGTAGACTAGTTCGTGATGTGCCCTCAACCGCTTCATTGCCCTTCGCCATGAGTGCACGAATGGCCGTAGGCGCAGTGTAAAGAATGTTGACTTGATGTTTATCAACCACTTCGCTCATGCGGTTGGTTTTCGGGTAGTTTGGTACGCCTTCAAATAGAATCGTTTTAGCACCGTTAGCCAGTGGTCCGTAGATTAGATAAGTGTGACCCGTAATCCAACCAACATCGGCAGTACACCAGAAGGTTTCACCTTGTTGGTAGTCAAATACGTATTTAAAGGTCATGGTGGCGTAAACCAGGTAGCCACCGGTGGTGTGCAGTACGCCTTTAGGTTTACCAGTAGAGCCTGATGTGTAAAGAATGAATAGTGGATCTTCGGCTTTCATCTCTTCCGGTGGGCAATTTGCAGAAACTTTTGCTGTTGCTTCGTGCCACCAAACGTCACGATGTTCATGCCAATCAATATCACCGCCAGTGCGTTTAAACACCATCACTTTCTCAATTGATTTCACTTCTGGGTTGGTCAATGCTTCATCGACGTTTTTCTTCAGTGGTACAGCTCGCCCGCCGCGCACACCTTCATCCGCTGTGACAACAATTTTTGAATCTGAATCAATGATTCGACCCGATAAGGCTTCAGGTGAGAAACCACCAAAAACTACAGTATGAACGGCACCAATGCGGGTACACGCCAGCATGGCAATTGCCGCTTCGGGTACCATCGGCATGTAGAGACAAACGACGTCACCTTTATGAACGCCTTGCTCTTTTAGTGCGTTAGAGAACTTACACACTTCGTGATGCAGCTCTTTAAATGTTAGTGTCTTATCATCAGCAGGATCGTCGCCCTCCCAAATGATCGCGATTTCATCACCGCGTGTCGCAAGGTGACGGTCGATACAGTTTGCAGAAACGTTGAGTGTGCCATCTTCGAACCAACGGATATCAACATGTCCAGTATCGAATGAAGTACTTTTCACTTGGGTGAATGGCTTGATCCAGTCAACAATTTTACCATGCTCACTCCAAAAGCCTTCAGGATCCGTCACTGACTGCTGATACATGGCTAGATAGGTGTCATTATCCGCGTGGGTGGTGGCTTTAATGTTGTCTTTAACTGGATAAATGTGGGCTTCACTCATTGCTTCTCTCCTTGTGAATTGAGCAATTCTCTAAACGCCGAAAATAGGGTCGAGGCGTTTACAGTCGCATCTTTTATTAGTCAGGTTTTATGTTGATAAGCTGAAAACCTAGAACCTAGCAATGCTATAACTGTCAATCACAGCGCCTATTTTCACAATTAGACTTTAGGATTAATCAGTTTGTGCACCAATGAAACACGCGCCGTTTAGGATGTGGAGTCGGTCAAATGGTTAATCAGCGTTGATAAGGAATACTTAGACTTGGCAAATCGCCTTTAGTCAGTCTAACAAAGACTAACGCGGCAGAAATGGCGTCTTGCAGAGCGTCATGCTTGTCTTGTAGTGGTAAGTCTAAATGCTTACATATCGCGTCTAAACTTAAGTCGAAGTAAGCATTTGGTAAGTGCTGTTCTAATTTGTCATGGTAGATCTGGCTCACTTCAATCAGTGGATTGGGCAGTGGAAATCCAAGCTGTTTTCGACAGGCAAGGTCGAGAATTTTTTTGTCATAACGAATGTGGTAGCCAACTAAAGGTCGATTACCGATGAAGTTGAGTAGTTTTAGGAGTGCTTGTTTCTCATCAATACCATCTTCAAGATCTTTATGACGCATCTTGTGTATTCGTACTGAGCCTGAATCCAGTGACTGGGGAGCGCGTAAACGAACTTCAAAAGGTTTACTAGTAATGATCCGGTTGTCGATGATCTTTGTCGCAGCGATTGTCACCAGCTCTGCCCGCTTGGGATCTAAGCTGGTGGTTTCACAGTCGAGAGAAACATACTCACCTTGTGAGAGTGCACCGAAGTAATGCTGAAACGGTGAGCCTTTGAGTTTGTAGTACCAGTAACGCCTTTGTAGCCAATTCATCTGCGTACTCCATTAATCTCTTATCTGATAATGATAGCCAAGAAATTGTTTAAATTTCTTCACTACATGAAGGCTGTGGCGTAGTAGATCCCGTTCACTTCTATCTAACTGTTTGATATCGATTCGATTGTGGCTGTGCTGGTTAGAAAGTTGTTGTCCAAGACGCAATTTAAAAAACAGTTTTAATGCTTCATTGAGGTTGTCGGCCGTGTCTGGCTCGAGAATCTTTTTACGTCGTAACGCTTCGATGCGTTCAAAGGTGTTCTTCTCTTCAATGCCATATTCAAGCGCTAAGGTTCGAATACCATGAACCACAGGGAAGATGCCACCGCTTTTGAGATCTAAGCCTTGTTTGTCACTTTTTACATTACCAAATAGTGTCAGTGGCAAAGAGAATTGTAATGCCGGTCTTGAGAAGTCTTGCAAGGTGAGCATGTTATTGAACATGATTTTATGTAAGTGTTCACTCACGGGGACAAGTAGTTCTTCATTGCCCGCCACTGCGTGCGCGTCTGCCATAATAGCCAATTTCATCACTTGTTCAGCATTGGTGGCTTTCGACCATTGCTTAAGGGTTTTCTGCCACTCAGTTTGTGTTTTGACCCATTGTGGATTGTTGACCATCACGTTGCCAGGGCAAAGTGGGTAACCAAGTTGTTGCAGGGTGTGGGTTAGCTCGTTCATTACCGAGCTGCATTGATCCCACTCCAAACCATCTCTAATGATCAGTGCGTTATCTTGGTCTGTTTTTAGAATTTGTTCGCCCCGACCTTCAGAACCTAGCACGATTAAACAGCAGTGATCGTGCAGTGCTGGTGGCACGATCAGTTCAAATGCTTTTTCAATGATTTGTTCGTTGACTGCCGAGATCAGCTCCATGATAAAACGGGTACGAATGCCGTTGCTAAGTAAGCTATCGACTAACTGGCGTTGCCGATTGGAGGCGATGGCAAGTTCTTCTACGCTGGTGGCGCGTGCAATACTTAAAGTCAATACATGCGAGTGGGTTGAGAAGGCGCTTAAAATTTGCGTCATATCCAGCATGCCAACGGGTTGGTTACTGTGACACACCATTAAACGTTTCATTCTATTACGTGTCATGTTGATCATGGCGTTAAATAGAAAATCCCCTTCATCCACATGCATGACTGGGAAGGTGGCGACATCACCCACTAGAGTATCAAGCGGTAAGCGATCTAGCATTACCGCATGCAGCATATTGGTGCGAGTGATAATGCCGTAAGGCAGTTCATTGGGTGCGGCTTGTAGGCGAGTATCATCAGGACTTAACTTGATCAGTGCCGAATCAACCGCATTAGATTTAAGAAACTGGGTGACCTCATCCAATGGCTGATCATGTTGCAAAATTCGCGGTGGGTGATAGATATCACTGTCGACTTTAGTCAGGATAAACTCAGCGAGATTCTGTTGTTGCTGTGCCGCTTCGATTAACGCTTGGCGTTTGGAGAGGTTGTTATCGAAGTATGCCGCAAATTGTCCATTTTGCTGGTAAAGATCGAGAAAAATATCTTTAGGCAGTAGATAGGAGAGCGTATCTTCAAGCGCAATATAGTTATGGCGAGCCTTGCCTTCAAAAAGAGAGCGTACATCAAACAAGTCATCATTGGCATAATGAGCAAAAATTTCTTTGCCATCAGATGATTGCTCTTCGACGACCCCTTTAATCAAAATGTGTAGATGCTTGCTTTCTGCACCGTTGCGTAAAATGGTATCTCGACCACGAAAGTAGGCGACATCGAGAGAAGAACGCAAGGTTTGTTGCTGCGTTTCATCAAGTCGGTCAAACGGGGGAGACTGCATGTTGAACTTATCTGGCATGGCACACCTTTGCATATCATTCTCTACCCCCTAAGTGTGACAAATTTACCTAGTCGCGCCAGACGACTTTGGTCGAAGCAAAGCGAAGAAATCTCAAAGAGGAAACAGTCTTGATCTCAATGTTCCCTTTTTATCCATCGGTTCTCAGTAGATAATACCGCCAGCTCACTACGTAGTTTAAGAGGTCACCATGTTTACCCCTTCGCCTTATGGCTGGATTTCGCAATATTTGATCGGTTTCTTTTTCGCCTATGGTGTCTATCTGCCATTTTGGGCATTGTGGTTTGAGGAACAAGGCGTTTCGCCATCAGACATAGGTATATTAGTTGGTTTAGGTTTTGCTACACGTTGTGTGGCTAATCTCGTTTTAACCCCGCGCATCCATAAAGTTGAGCATTTAATGCCAGCGCTGCGCGCATTGAGTTTTGCAGGCTTTCTGTTTGTTGGTTTCTATTTCTTTACTGGCGGCAGCTTCTGGTTAATGGCGGTTGCGACAGTGCTGTTTAACCTGTGTTGTGGACCTATCATTCCAATCTCCGATGCGATGGCGAATCATTATGCGCGTTTGAAAATGCTCGATTATGGACGCACGCGGCTATGGGGTTCGATTGCCTTCATTGCAGGTTCAACCGTGGTGGGATATTTAGTTTCGCTATACGGTACTGATATGATTTTGTATACCGCATTGGCGGGCATGCTGGTGTCGCTCGTGTTTGCAATGCGTCGTATTGATCCAATGCCAGTGACTGATCATCAACAACAAATGGTGCGTCCGAAGCTGACAGAATTACTACGTGATAATAGTGTGATTCGCTTTTTGACTTTGGTGGCTTTGATTCAAGGTAGCCATGCTGCTTACTACAGTTTTAGTTCAATTTATTGGAAAGAAGCGGGCTATTCGGAAGCGATCATTGGTTATCTATGGAGCCTTGGTGTTGTATCGGAAGTGATCGTGTTTGCATTGAGCAAACGCTTGTTTGTTGGTTGGAGCTTGCGTGCGCTTTTCCTCGTAGCTTCCGTCGGTGTTATGGTTCGTTGGGGTATTACCGCTTCTACTACGGCGTTAGTCGCTTTGGTGGCAATTCAGCTATTACACGGCGTGACTTTCGCTGTGGCACATATTGGGGCGATCCAATACATTCAGGCTTCAGATCAAAACCGCATGGTAGCGTTACAAGCACTGTATAACGCGATCCCACTAGGAGCATTTATTGCATTGATGACGGCGCTTAGTGGCTGGGGCTATGAGAACTGGGGGGCGAATGTCTTCTGGGCAATGGCTGTAATGGGCGCGTTGGCAATTTTTGTTCGAGTGGAGCCGAAGGCTCGCGCGAATAAAGATCACGATAATAAAGCGGAGCTTGAAGCACAGAATTAGCCTCATCTGATTGATATTTATACACTCAGTTAGTTTAATAGCGTAAACGAGACCTAAGTGACCGATGGTCACTTAGGTAACTCACAAGAGTGTAAAATAAGGATATCGCATGCAAGGATGGCTGGTGATTCCCGTATCAATATTGTATCTCGGGTTATTGTTTTGGATCGCATGGTACGGAGATAGGCAGCGTAATTGGCTCGCCAGGTGGCGACCATGGATATACAGTTTATCCATTGCAGTCTATTGTACTTCTTGGACTTTTTACGGCACGGTTGGGCAAGCTAGCAGCAATCCGTGGTCGTTCCTTCCTATCTACATCGCTCCCATCATTGTTTTTACTTTAGGTTGGCGGATCATCGCTAGGCTAATCATTGTCGCTAAACGCGAACATATTACCTCCATTGCTGACTTTATTGCTGCCCGTTATGGCAAATCTCAGGGTTTAGCCGTAGTGATCACCTTAATCGCCGTTGTTGGGATTTTGCCTTATATCGCCTTGCAGTTACGTGGCATTACCATGGGGTTGGAGGTAGTGGCTCCGGTACTACAAGCCGAAGGGATCTTAGGCGGAGTGGATGTCTCTTGGTTTGTGGTGATGGCGTTAGCAATTTTTACCATGTTATTTGGTACACGCCATATCGATAATACCGAGCATCACCGCGGCATGATGATGGCAATTGCTTTTGAATCGATCGTTAAACTGGTCGCTTTTATGGTTGTCGGTTGTTTCATTTTATTTATTGCGCTAAATCGCAGTGACATCGTGTTGATGGATCTGGCGGCGCAAACCTATCAATCGCCCAACTGGCCGACCCTCGTCATTCACACCATTCTTACCATGATGGCGATCCTTTGCTTGCCTCGCCAGTTCCACACCATGGTGGTCGAAAACGAACGACCGAAAGATCTGCATACGGCGCGTTGGTTGTTTCCTCTCTACCTTGTGCTTATGGGCATTTTTGTTCTGCCGATTGCTTGGGTAGGGCAAGGCTTGCTCTCTGGTGTTAGCGCTGATACTTATGTGATCAGCTTACCGATGGCGGTCGGCGCCAGTGATATGGCGTTATTGGCATTTTTAGGTGGCACATCAGCCGCCAGTGGCATGGTGATTGTTTCTACCATCGCACTCGCCATCATGGTTTCCAATGATCTTGTTATGCCGCTGTTGCTGCGCAGAATGAAGTTGAGCAGTCGTGGGCATCGTCAGTTTTCAGGCTTGTTATTGATTATCCGTCGAGCATTGATCTTATTGCTTTTATTGGGTGCTTGGGGCTTTTACCAAGTTCTCGGCAATATTCCCTCATTGTCTGCGATCGGTTTTCTCTCTTTTGCGGCGATCAGTCAATTTGCCCCGGCTTTGATTGGTGGAATGTATTGGCGGCAAGGTAATCGTAAGGGGGTCTATGTTGGGCTGTTATTTGGTTTCACGCTGTGGGTGATCACGCTGATGAATGCCACTGGTTTATTAGCCGGTGATAGTCACAACAACGTTCTATTGTGGTTGATTGAGCCACCATTGATTCTTAGTGATGTCGGTCTACGAGCATCTGATTGGGGTATAGTGCTGAGCTTAAGTGTTAATACTCTCTGCTATGTGATGATTTCAATGGTGACCCGTGCCAGCTTAAGTGAGCGGCTGCAGTCGGCTTCGTTTATTGGTACACCGTTGCCTGAAAGCGAAAATATGAGCTTGTATCAAAGCCGTGTCACCGTTGCTGAATTGGAAATGCTCGCCTCTCGATTTGTTGGGCGCCAGCGAGTGCGCAGTGCTTTTAAGCAATATTGGGGGCAGCAGCGCCAAACGTTAATGCCGAATCAACAAGCACCGTCAGGGCTTATTCGCCATACCGAACGTGTGTTGGCAGGGGTATTCGGTGCCTCGTCTGCTAAGTTAGTGCTTACGTCTGCTTTGCAAGGTCGAAACATGCAACTTGAAGAGGTTGCGACGATTGTTGATGAAGCCTCAGAGTTGTATGACTTTAGCCGTGGCTTATTACAAGGAGCGATAGAACATATTGGGCAAGGTATCGCGGTAGTTGATAAACAACTGCGGCTGGTGGCTTGGAACCAACGATATTTGGAGTTGTTCGAATTTCCCCAAGGATTAATTCAAGTCGGTCGACCAATAGCGGATGTGATTCGTCACAACGCAGAACAAGGCTTGTGTGGTCCGGGGAATCCGGAGGACCATGTACGTCGACGGATTTATCACTTAGATCAAGGAACAAGGCATACCTCTTCAAGAGTACGAGCTGACGGTCGGGTGATCGAAGTACAAGGTAACCCGATGCCGGGCGGTGGCTTTGTAATGAGTTTTACCGATATTACCGTGTTCCGGGATGCCGAGCAGGCGTTAAAAGAAGCCAATGAAACGCTAGAAGAACGGGTCCAAGTGCGTACTCAAGAACTGGAGCGGCTGAACAAGCAATTAGTCAGTGCAACCCAACGTTCAGAGCAAGAATCACGCTCTAAATCTCGTTTTTTAGCCGCCGTAAGTCACGATCTGATGCAGCCTCTGAACGCTGCTCGTCTGTTCGCTTCTTCATTGTCAGAGGTTGCAAAAGAGAGCGAAACCAAACAACTTGCCCATCATATTGAAAGTGCGCTTGAAGCGGCTGAAGATTTGATTGGTGATTTGCTCGATATCTCTCGCCTTGAGTCAGGCAAGCTTGATGTGAATGTTTATGGCTTTGCGATCAAAGACGTGATGGCGAACCTCAATGCGGAGTTTAGTGCGCTTGCTAAGCAGCAAGGAATCGAATTTAGCATGGTACCAAGCCAGTTGTTGGTGGAGTCAGATCCTAAATTGTTGCGCCGAGTGGTGCAAAACTTCCTAACCAATGCTTTTCGTTATAGCCCGAAAGGCAAGGTGATACTTGGTGCGCGCCGTGATGGTGGTGAAGTGCGTATCGAAGTGTGGGATAACGGTGAAGGGATAAATGAAGATAAGCAACAAGAGATTTTTGAAGAGTTTAACCGCGGTAGTCAAGTACGCTCTGATCAAGGTTTAGGGCTAGGTTTGGCTATCTCGAAAGGGATAGCCAACGTACTCGGGCATCGGATATCAATGCGCTCATGGCCAGGTGAAGGCAGTGTATTCTCCATCAGTTTAAAACGCGCATCACAAGCAGCGCCTCAAGCGATAGCCTCACCAGTACAAGCGGTCTCCGATCTTAGTCATGTCAACGTACTGTGCGTGGACAATGAACCAGATATTCTTATTGGTATGGAGCAGTTGTTAGCCCGTTGGGGATGTGATGTTCGTTGCGCGACAGATATCGTCGAAAGCATGAAAGCGATAGATGACACTTGGATCCCCGATGTTATCTTGTCAGATTACCGATTGGATAACGGTCGCACAGGGTTAGAAGTATTGCAGCAATGTCGATTGCGTTTAGGTGATAGCTTTATTGGCGTGATCATCAGTGCTGACCGTACGCCAGACATGTTGGATGGTATTGATTCGAATGGATTTAGCTTTATACCCAAACCGGTTAAGCCTTTGAAGTTAAGGGCGATACTCAATCGTATCGCCTAGGTTTCCGCTTTGTTTATTCGCTTAGTAGCGTTTCATATTTAACAAATGCGGTTTGCGTGTCGCCATAATAAAGCACGCTATCGGCTTGTACGACTACTCGTAACCAGCTTTCAGCAGAGGTTGGTGCGGGTAGCGTGACATGCCAGCTTTTACCATCCTGACCACTTGGCTGCATGTTAATCGGTTTGCCATTCTCTTCAGGGTTATTAACCAAAGATAGCTTGATTGCTTCGAGTGGGAAAACCGACGTCATAGAAAGCTCTAATTGACTACCTGTCAGCTTTTCAGAGCGAAATTTTATCTTAAACTCGCCATTTTCCATATCGCATAAACCGCTGGTATAGCGGCAATTCGATTTACTGAGTAACTTGTAGTTCTGCCCTTCTTTTGCTGCATGCGGCTTCTCACTTAGTGCCATGTCTGTACCTACATAGGCAATAATAGAGAGAACAGGGGCAATCAAAAGGGCAATAATAATGTGCTTATTTTTGAACATAGGGCTTCCTTGCTACTACGACTTAAAGGGTTGTTAGACCAATCAGTATAACTAATAGCTCATAATTCGAGCGCTTTGGTTCAGTTATTAGTTATACAGACTGCAATGTACAAAATCTAAGATAAACAGTGTTCTAAGAATAAAAAAGCCCCCGTAGGGGCTTTTGTGGTTTGAGTTAGATTTTAGTGGTCGACTGCGTCGCCAGCACCCGCTGGTACACGTACGTGTTCTACCAAATCTTTCACTTCTTGTGGTGTTTCTGCTGTTACTCGAGATACACCGAATGCGACTACGAAGTTGAATAGGGCACCAATTGCACCGAATGCATTTGGTTCGATACCGAAGAACCAGTTGCTACCCCAGCTTTTTAGGTATGTCCAATCAGCAACGAATAGAATGCCTTTGTGTTGGAATACGTAGAATAGCGTGATGGTAATACCAGCAATCATACCGGCAATAGCGCCTTCCTTGTTGATGCTCTTACTAAAGATACCCATCATCAATGCAGGGAAGATAGAGGACCCTGCGAGACCAAATGCCAGAGCTACCGTACCGGCGGCAAAGCCAGGCGGGTTGAGCCCGAGATAACCCGCGACCCCGATGGCCACGGCCATGGCAATACGGCTTGCCATCAGCTCCTTCTTCTCGGAGATATTTGGATTGATTACGCCTTTGATCAAGTCATGGGATATCGCTGACGAAATAGCCAACAACAGACCTGCCGCTGTCGATAGTGCAGCCGCTAGACCACCGGCAGCAACCAGTGCGATTACCCAGTTTGGTAGCTTCGCAATCTCAGGGTTAGCCAGTACCATGATGTCACGGTCAACTTTCAGCTCATTTGTTGCTGGGTTTGACGTGTATTCAATTAGACCATCGCCATTTTTGTCATCAAAGCCAAGTAGACCCGTTTTCTCCCAGTTTTTGAACCAGTCAGGACGCTCATCATAAGCAAGGTGCTTGCCTGGTGCAGGGTTAACGGTATCCATTAGGTTTAGACGCGCCATTGCAGATACTGCTGGTGCAGTTGTATATAGAATTGCAATGAATAGCAGAGCGTAACCTGCAGATGTACGAGCATCACGTACTTTAGGTACGGTGAAGAAGCGGATGATTACATGTGGTAGACCCGCAGTACCGATCATTAGTGACATGGTGTAAACAAACATGTTTAGCGTATCACCGCGTACGTGGGTGGTGTATTCACTAAAGCCGAGCTCGGTAACGACTTGGTCGAGCCTGTCGAGTAGATAGACATCGGTACCGGAAATGGTACTCCCTAGACCAATTTGTGGCAGTGGATGACCAGTCAGTTGCAGAGAGATAAAGATTGCTGGAATAGTGTAAGCTAGAATGAGTACGCAATATTGTGCAATCTGCGTGTAGGTAATACCTTTCATGCCGCCCATAACAGCGTACATGAATACGATACACATACCGATCAATAGACCTGTTGAGTATTCAACCTCAAGGAAGCGACCAAACGCAACGCCAACACCTTTCATTTGACCGATAACGTAAGTTGTTGATGCGATGATCAAACAAACTACCGCTACGATTCGTGCTGTCTTTGAGTAGAAGCGCTCACCGATAAATTCAGGCACAGTGAACTTACCAAATTTACGTAGGTAAGGTGCAAGAAGTAGAGCAAGCAATACATAGCCGCCTGTCCAGCCCATTAGGAATACGCTACCGCCGTAACCCATAAAGGCAATTAGACCTGCCATTGAGATAAATGATGCAGCTGACATCCAGTCAGCGGCAGTTGCCATACCATTGGCAATTGGGTTTACGCCGCCACCTGCAACATAAAATTCTTTGGTTGAGCCAGCTCGCGCCCAAATTGCGATACCTATGTAGAGGATAAATGTCGCCCCTACAACTAGGTAAGTAATTGTTTTCAAATCCATCTGAGTTGCTCCTTACTCGTCTACACCAAATTCTTTGTCAATTTGTCTCATTTTCCACGCGTAGTAGAAAATGATCCCTAGAAAGGTGTAAATAGACCCTTGTTGAGCAAACCAGAAACCCAGTTTGTAGCCACCAAGTTGAAATTGGTTGAGTTGGTCAACAAATAAAATCCCACAGCCAAAAGATACGACAAACCAAATGACCATCAAACCGATCATGAGTCTTACGTTCTTTTGCCAGTAAGCTTTGGCGCGTTCCTGACTTTCAAATGCCATTGCCGTCTCCTTACGCATGTTCGTTGTTAAGAAAATGTTTCACGTTCTACAATAGCAGCGACGTGAGCAGATCTCTTTTCAACTTTAGTCGGCACTGTTTTTTGATAAATACCCAAAAAAACAGTGCGTTGTGCTCGGAGTGAAGATTTATTTAATGTTAACGATGTGTTAACTAAGCCAAAGGTCTAATGATGTAGCATGAGGAATGGAGGATCGATCACACAAAATAGAAGTCGCGGATCCCCATTAGAAGGTTATTCAATGCAACCGCTGCCAAAATGAGCCCCATGACTCGGCTGATGATCGCTGCACCAACGTTGCCTATTACTTTGTGGATGTGGCTTGCGAGCAACAAAAACAACAGAGTAATGACTAGTACGCTGAGCATCACGCCGGCTGTCATCACTTGATCAAACAGTGAGTAACGATGGTTGTCAGTGAGCATGACAATCGCCATCATTGCGCCAGGGGAGGCAATGGATGGCATCGCCAGCGGGTAAACGGCAAGATCTGATAGTTCAGAGCGGCTAAGTTCTTTAGATAGTTTTTGTTCTTGTTCCGGTTTGCTTTCTCCAAAGATCATTGTGAGCGCAAACAGTAAAAGAACTAATCCACCAGCGGCTTGAAATGCAGGCAATGGGATTTGCATTGCTTCCAATAACAATTGCCCAGCAATTAAGAAAAATAATAACAAACCAGTCGCGATGGCGACGGCTTTTAATGCCACGACGCGGCGCTGTTTAACCGATAAATGTTGAGTTTGAGATAGGTAAACAGGTACGGTTCCAACGGGGTCGATAACCGCCCAAAGGACAACAAATTGGGTAAGTAAGATACTAAGCAAGATAATCTCCCAGAGTTAATGGTGACCTTGCTAGATAAGTATCGCTTATAATCGGAACTACATACGCGTTAACCCCACTATCCGTGGTGTTAACGTTGCAATCAAACGATTACCTATCTAGATGAGTAACAGAGGGATCAGTGTGTAGCCACACCAATATTAGAACTTTAACATACGATAAGCGGTTAAAAGTTAGCTCATTGTTAATTAAGTATCTGTCTCAAGTTGTTGCAGCAAGATTACGGCTTGAGTACGGTTCTTCACTCCAAGTTTGCGGAATATAGCCGTCATGTGTGCTTTGATGGTTGCTTCAGAAACATTCAGCTCATAAGCAATCTGTTTGTTAAGTAGCCCATCAGAGAGCATACCAAGCACCTTGTATTGTTGTGGGGTGAGAGAGGAAATTTTCTCTGCGAGATCGGTACAAGCTGCATTGTTGGTGATCGATCCTTCGGGGAAGAATGGTTCGCCATTAAGCACTTGGTTGAGTGCGCTGATGAGTTCTCGCATATCACTCGACTTTGGAATAAAGCCAAATGCGCCATGGCTTTTAACTTGGGTGACAACCGATGGTTCTTCACTGGCAGAGACCACCACAATTGGTAAGTCAGGATATTCTGCTCGTAAATGGATCAGCCCAGACATGCCATTCGCGCCGGGCATTTTTAGATCGAGTAACAAAAGATCTGGGTCCGACTCTTTCCCCAATAATGCCAACAACGCTTCGAGTGAATCCGCCTCAAGTAGATTCGCTCCACTGATCGCCATGTGAATCGATTGAAACAAGGCGTTTCGAAACAGTGGGTGGTCGTCAGCAATAATAATGGTGTAAGTCGAGTCCATGACGTTAATCACTTATTGTTATTTGGTTAATGGAATTATTATTCCGATTGCAGTGTTGAACAATGTTTGTTCGCTAAAAGTCTGAACCAAATCGACTTTTGTCGTAGAAATAAAAACGCCTCAGACAATCTGAGGCGTTATTTGCTTGATTTGCAACTACAACTGGTGGGCTTGTAAATGTGAGATAAAGCTTGGAGCATCCATAAAACCAGTAATTCGTGCGTTTACTATATGCTTACCGTTAGCATCCCAAAATTCAATGGTGGGTAAGCCCAGCACATTGAGCTGTTGTAATAAGGCAATATCTTTCATTTCATTCTTAGTAACATCAGCTTGAAGAAGAATAAAGTCTTGCAGTTTTGCTTCGACTTCCGGTGTGTGGAAGGTGTATTTCTCAAATTCCTTACAGGCAACGCACCAATCGGCGTAGTAATCGAGCATCACAGGCTTTCCTGCCAACTTGGCTGCGGCTAACTGCTGTTCGAGATCATTCACAGTGCTGATTTTAATAAATTCAATGTTTTGCTCAGAAACGTGTTGTTGCGGGCTAAACCAATAATTGAGCAATGGCTGCGCTGAAGCAAACAGACCTAACACCGCAATAATACCCACGGTACTTTGCTTCCAACCGCCAAAGTCGAGGTTGTTTTTAATATGGTAAAGCCAACCAAATGCCACTATGCCTAATGTTGACCAAAGTACGGTAGTCCAGATCTCTGGTAAAATTCGCTCAAGTAAGAAAATAGGCGCCGCCAAAAGAATAAAGCCAAATAGAACTTTCACTTTATCCATCCAACCTCCTGCTTTTGGTAGCAGCTTATTACCAAATACTGCTGCTAGCATTAGAGGGATACCCATCCCCAGTGCCAGTGCGTACAGCGCGACACCACCAGTCAGTAGATCGCCACTTTGTGCCACATAGAGTAACGCACCAGATAGCGGAGCTGTGGTACACGGCGAGCAAACTAAACCTGAAATTGCGCCCATGGCAAACACGCCTGCGTTATTGCCACCTTGGTGTTTGTTGCTTAACCCATTAAGCCAAGTTTGTACGCTTGAAGGCAGTTGTAAAGTGTAAGCACCAAACATCGATAGCGCCAAAGCGACAAACATAATGCTTAAACCAATGAGTACATACGGGTGTTGCATTGCAGCTTGAAATTGCATACCAGCAGAGGCGACAACCAAACCCAGCAGAGTGTAGGTCAGCGCCATGCCTTGCACGTAAATGAAAGATAACCCCAACGCGCGGCGATGAGTTAATTTTCCGCTACCCAAGACAATGCTGGTTAGGATTGGATACATAGGTAACACACACGGTGTAAAGGCTAAACCTACTCCTAGTGCTAAAAACAATAGTGGTGTCCACCAGCTGTCCGCTAGTTTGTCAGCGAGATTGCTGTCTTTAGATTTTGGCGCATCATTGACTGCAGTTTTGGTCGGTTGAGTAGGTTGAACAGATGAAGCCTGTTGAGAAGAGAAAGCCTGTTGAGAAGAGAAAGCGTCTACATCAATGACTCGTGTTTCTGGCGGGTAACAAAATCCTGCTTTGGCGCAGCCTTGGTACTGAACGATTAAACGAGCACCTTGTTGATATTGTTCTAATGGGATTTCAACAAACAGTGGATCGGTATAGATGTGCACATCACCAAAAAATTCATCTTTGTGCGGTTGCCCATCTCGCATGGTGAGCTCACCAATTGTAACATTCTCAGCGCTAACAGAAATGCGCTCTTGGTAGAGGTAGTAATCGGCTTTTACCTGCCAGTCGAGAAAAATGCGGTTACCTTGCTGAAAGTGATTAAACGGAAAGGCTTCATCTACTGGGACAAAGCGATTGTTATCACTGGCAAAACCTGGTGCACTTGAACTGTTACCAAACAGCGCCATTGCCGGTGTCGCTACGACACTTAGGCATAGAATAAAGAGTGAAAAAACTGCGCGCATACAAACATCACTTAAATTAACTTGAGGGTATTTTATACCCAATCTGAGGCGTTTTTCTCGTGTTGATTAAACTTTTGCTACGATTGCTTGAGCACGAGACTTGATAAGACAGGGAAAACAGACAATTAGTTTCAAATCAGTCTGCTTCTTTTGCAGAGTTTATTTCCGTAAACATGAATGAGTAGAGAAAAAATGAAAGGAATCAAGATGGAAACAAAAAAGGCGCCGTAGCGCCTTCTTTTGTTTAAGGGATTAAATAACCATGCCACCAAAAGCAAAGCCCAGTGCTACTGCTGATGAAATGGTGACCACTCCCGGAATAAAGAATGGATGGTTGAATACGTACTTACCGATGCGGGTTGATCCCGTATCATCCATTTCAACGGCTGCCAGCAGCGTCGGATAGGTTGGCAGTACAAATAGGGCACTCACAGCTGCAAATGAAGCAACCGCAGTCAGTGGAGCCACACCAATCGCTAACGCAGCAGGCATAAGAGCAACAGTGGTAGCACCTTGAGAGTAAAGCAGCATAGAAGCAAAGAACAGTACTAGCGCTAACATCCACGGATAGTCAGCCAGCAACTCTCCTGCAATTTCTTTAATACCATCGACGTGTGCGTTAACAAAGGTTGATCCCAGCCATGCCACACCAAGTACGCAGACACAGGCAGCCATGCCAGAACCGCAGGAATTTGGTTAGCATCAATCTTGGTTGTCATAACGATCAGGGCAGCGGCAGCCAGCATGACTGTCATTATCGCTTCGTTTCGACCTAGTGCTGGGTTTTCAATCAAACCAATAGAGCCAGAAATAGCAGCGGCATAGCAAACGACAAAAGCAATTGCAGCTAAAAATATGTAAGTTGCTTTTTTGGCAGTAGGCAGCAGCTCTCGCTTTTCTTCGCTAGCTAATTTAATCAGACCTTGCTCTAAACGTTGCTGGTAAATTGGGTCATCTTTTAAGTCGCGTCCCATGAAACTTGCGACAAATGCACCAATCATACAAGCGATGAAAGTGGTTGGGATACAGACTGCAAGTAAGGTTAAATAATCAACCCCTACCGGAGCCAGCATCGCCGCAAAGGCAACTACCGCGGCTGAAATCGGTGATGCGGTGATTGCAATTTGTGATGCAATAACGGCGATAGAAAGTGGACGAGAAGGGCGAACGCCCTGACCTTTAGCCACTTCTGCAATGACCGGTAAAGTGGAAAATGCGGTATGACCTGTTCCTGCCATTAATGTCATTAGGAAGGTAACAATCGGCGCGTAGAAAGTGATTCGCTTAGGATTTTTGCGTAAGAAGTTTTCCGCCACTTGTACTAACCAGTCCATACCACCAGCCACTTGCATTGCGGCAATTGCGGTAATCACTGACATAATGATTAATATAACATCGACCGGAATATAAGCTTGGCTGGTGGGAACGCCTAAACCCAGAGACAGGGCAATAACCCCGGCACCGCCAGCAAACCCAATTCCGATACCCCCAATTCTAGCTCCTATAAATATAAAGAGCAGAACAACAAACAGTTCGACTGCAACCATAGAAAGACCCTCGTTTATTTTGGTTTTATTTCATGGTGATAGCGACCTGCGCGAAAAAGTACGCAAGAAAAGCATTGATAGCACCATGACTTTAGATTTGATGCCAAATGATGGCGATAAAAAAGGGTCCACTAGGGACCCTTCTTGTATTTGTTATTCGTAACGCTTGGCTTTATACGTCGGATGCATGAAGTTTTCAACGCAAAGGATTTCATCGAGCTCTTCTGCGGTTAACAATCCGCGGTCAAGGACCACTTCTCGAACACTCTTGCCGGTTTCTGCACAGATTTTTCCGACAATATCGCCTTCATGATGACCAATGTATGGGTTTAGATAAGTCACGATACCGATTGAGTTGTAAACGTAGTTTTCACAGGTCTCTTTGTTTACTGTGATGCCATCGATACATTTGTCGCGTAGGTTGACACACGCATTGTGCAGTAGCGAAATAGATTCGAACATACATTGTGCGATGACAGGTTCCATTACGTTAAGCTGGAGCTGACCGCCTTCTGCTGCAAATGAGATAGTGGTGTCGTTACCCAGAACTTTGAAACAAACTTGGTTTACCACTTCAGGGATTACCGGGTTTACTTTCGCAGGCATGATAGAAGAACCAGCTTGAAGCTCAGGTAAGTTCAGTTCATTTAGACCAGAACGAGGACCAGAAGAAAGCAGACGTAAGTCATTACAGATCTTAGACAGTTTTACTGCTAGACGTTTAAGCGCACCGTGCGTCATAACATAAGCGCCACAGTCAGATGTTGCTTCGATCAAATCTTCAGCCGGTACGACTTCTAGACCAGTGACTTCCGCTAGGTGCTTAACAGCAAGTGCTTGGTAGCCGGTTGGTGCGTTAAGACCAGTACCGATTGCGGTTGCGCCTAGGTTGATTTCAAGCAGTAGTTTAGATGTGTAATCCAGTACGCGAATTTCTTCGTTTAGCGTTACCGCCCACGCGTGGAACTCTTGACCAACGGTCATTGGTACTGCGTCTTGTAGCTGAGTACGACCCATTTTTAGAACGCCTTTGAACTCTTGAGCTTTGAGTTCAAATGCCCCTTTCAGGTACTCAATTGCATCCATCAGTTTGTGAACGCTGTTGTAAACTGCGATACGGAAACCAGTAGGGTAAGCACAGTTAGTTGATTGGCTCTTGTTTACATGGTCGTTAGGGTTAACGAATTGGTATTGACCTTTTTCTTTGCCCATCAGTTCTAGAGCAACGTTGGCAATCACTTCGTTGGTATTCATGTTAACTGAAGTGCCTGCGCCACCTTGGTATACGTCTGACGGGAATTGATCCATGCACTTACCTGTTTCAAGGATCAAATTACAAGCTTGGATGATGACATCAGCCACGTCTTTTGGAATTGCGCCAAGCTCTTTGTTTGCTAAAGCGGCGGCTTTCTTCGTCATTACCATGCCGTGGACAAATTCAGGCACGTCAGAGATGGTAGCATTAGAAATGTTGAAGTTTTCGATAGCGCGTAGTGTGTGAATGCCGTAGTACGCGTCTGCCGGAACGTGACGTTGACCCAGTAGATCTTCTTCGATACGAGTGGCTGAGTTAGCTGTAGTAACTTCTGATAGGGTAGCCATAGGTGGATCCTTAAAGAATTATTATCAAATTAAGCTTAGTGTCATTGCCAATTCTGTAATTAAAGAATCCATTCGCCAGAAAGCTTGGCCGAAAATCCGTCCTGACTTTATGTAGCACATAATACTGGACCTAGTTCATAAAAATAGTAACTGGATCACTATTTTCACCAAAGGAATGAAAAATATTTCATTCCTTTGACGTGGTTCATTTAAGCGGCTTAAGAGTTGTTAAGTAGACTGATATTTAATAGAGAAGAGATTGTTAATACAGCGAGTAATCATACGTTTTTTGCCTGCGTGTTTAGCGCGATAGAGAGTGTTCAGCCTGTGCCAAATTCTCTTGTTAATGACTGCCAATTTTAACTAATCGCATTTTGCTCGGGCATTCGACAACATGCGTATATAAGGGCTATTGTGGAATAATTCGTTAGTCACGAATTCTAACATTTAGCACTCGGAAACAGTTGTGACAAAGCATGGTTAGCGCTAATGTGTGTTTAACAAAGGAGGGCGTGTGTTTCCTATCTTATTATTACTGTTTATTTTAGTTCCGATTATTGAAATTGGCCTGTTCATTCAAGTGGGCGGATTTCTCGGTTTATGGCCTACCATCGCGTTAGTTTTGGTCACTGCGTTTGTCGGTGCATCGCTTGTACGTAGCCAAGGTTTGCAAACCTTAATCAATGTGCAAAACCGCTTACAACAAGGTGAGTTACCTGCGCAGCAAATTTTTGAAGGCGTAATGCTTGCCGTTGCTGGTGTGCTGCTGCTGACTCCTGGCTTTATGACAGACGCACTCGGTATGTTAGTGTTACTACCTGCGCCTCGCGCGGCGATTGCTAAGTATCTGATGAGCAAGATGGTCGTACAATCTGTCGGGGGAGGCTTCCACAGTGGATTTAGTAATCAAGGTGGTTTTGGTCAAGATCCGTTTCAGCGCAATCCATTCGATCAACGCGGTGATAACGGCGATACCTTTGAAGGTGAGTTCGAACGCAAAGATGACGATGATAATGATCGTCACAAACTAAATTAATAAGGGGCGCTGCTGCGCCCCTTTTTCTATTCGTAGAAAATCAGATTGAAGTTCGGCTACAAAGCACCTTCAAACCCCATTTGTCGCCATGCTTCATAGGCAATAATCGCAACAGCGTTGGAAAGATTTAGGCTGCGGGCATCGGGCATCATTGGAATACGAATGCGTTGTTCCATCGGTAAGCTTTCAATCAAATCAGCAGGTAAGCCGCGAGTTTCAGGTCCAAATAACAGTACGTCTCCGTTTTGAAACTGAGCATCGACATGATGACCGGTGGTTTTTGTTGTGCAGGCAAAAATACGATGCTCGCCTTCACGTTCATTACGTAAGTAATCTAAGAATGCTTGCAGATCTTTATGGCGTTTTACGCGCGCTAAGTCGTGATAATCTAAACCCGCGCGACGTACCTTTTTCTCTTCTAAATCAAACCCTAGTGGTTCAATTAGGTGCAAGTTGGCGCCGCAGTTGGCACATAGTCGAATAATGTTGCCAGTATTTGGCGCAATTTCCGGTTCGTATAAAGCGATATCAAACATGGAATCTAACTGTATTAATGAGAAAATAGCTTTGGAGTATAACAGGATGATTTATTCTACGGCATCACTAAAGACCATTTAGCAGCGGAGGAAAACACTGCTAAAGACTTAAACTGACACAATTACGCTTATACTAACGGCAAACAGATGGTGACTTTTAACCCGCCTAAGTGGCTACGTGTTGCTTCAATGGTACCACTATGCTGACGTACTGCACTTTGTGTAATCGCCAGCCCAAGCCCAGCCCCCCCACTAACACGATCCCTCGCGGTTGAAACACGGTAGAAAGGTCTAAAGATCGCTTCGAGTTCTTCTTCTGGAACACCATCACCATTATCATCCACGTGAACAATTACTTGATCATGTTCAGCCTCAATGGTGACTTGAATGTGATCTTTGCCGTAGTGAATCGCATTGCGCACGATGTTGTCGAGCGCACTCATCAGTAGTTTGGGTTTTCCTGAGATGCTTCGTTCTGGTATTGCAGAGTAGTGCAGGGCCTTGCCCATCTGCTCTGCTTCAAACTGAGCATCAATCAATATTGCTTCCCATAAACTAGATAAAGGTTGCTGTTCGCGATCGGTGTGGCTATCAAGCTGCATGCGAGACAGTTCCAATAACTCGGCGATCATTTGCTCTAAGCGTTGAGCTTCGGTATCAATTCGGCTTAACTCAGCGCTTTCTCCTTGTTTGCGTGTTGCCAAAGCTGTCGCCATGCGTAAGCGAGTGAGTGGTGAACGCAGTTCATGAGAAATGTCAGACAGTAGTCGCTGTTGACCGGAGATCATCTGATTGACGTCTTGCACCATTTGGTTGAATGCAGTACCAGCTTGGCGAAACTCGGTGGTACCTTTTTCAAGACTAGGATCGACAATGAATTCACCTTTGGCAACTCGTTTTGCCGCACGCTCAAGTCGACGAGCGGGTTGGCTTAATGCCCAAGCAAGCCAGAGTAATAGTGGTGTACTCACTAGCATTACCGCGAATAACAGTTGCAATGGACGATCAAACATTCGCAATAAGAAAGCGGAGGGTTGATCCCACTTAAAGGCAAGGTACATATGCAAAGGTTGGTTAGCTAATGTAACAGGTACAGGACCTGCAATCATATAGTGTCCATAGAGGCGTTGTTTCGGTTTGTCTTCTGATTCAATTGTTGAGATCAGGTTTTGCAGTGCTCTTACTTTAAAGTCTCGCTGTCTCTGCAAGTTGAGAATATTGCCCTCTAAGTCAGTGAGGATGTAGCGAGGCTTGCGATCGCGTGGTGAAGGGCGATCGGCATCAATACGTCGCAGAAGACGCTTAAGGTTGTTTTCCCCTTGATAGCTTTGCTCGACATGACGAGCAAAGCGCTGCATTTTCTCTAAGTTATCGGTAGAGATAGCGTGAGGTTTTCTTGGATCAAGATGTGGCAGAGCAAGCACTGCGAGCAGTACTAACATCATTGTTAGCCAAAAAATAGCGAAGATACGACCGTATAGGCTGGTAAAGCGCGGCAAGCGCATCAACCTTCCTCCACCAACAGATAACCTCGTCCCCGTAGTGTTTTAATACGAGGTTTGTCGTCAGCGCGTTCGGGCAATTTTTTACGTAGGTTTGAGACATGCATATCAATCGCGCGGTCAAAAGCTGCTAAGCGCTTGCCTAATACATCAAGGCTCAATTCTTCTTTGGTAATGGTAGCACCTGGGTGGGCGATAAAGTGGCTCAGTAGCGCAAATTCAGTGGTGGTTAGATCAATCAATTGCCCTTGGCAGTATGCCTCTTGTTTACCCGGATAAACGGTAATGTCTTGATAGTTTAAGCTATCACTTGGTTTGCTATGGTTGGTGAATTGGGAGCGGCGTAAGATGGCACGAATTCGAGCGAGTAATTCTCGGTCACTAAACGGTTTTGGTAGATAATCATCAGCGCCTAATTCCAAACCAATCACACGATCGATTTCTTCTCCTTTGGCGGTTAGCATTAGCACTGGCGTTTCCCACTGCTCACGAATTCGCTTTAATGTCTCCATACCATTGAGCTTTGGCATCATCACATCCAGCAAGATCAGATCGATATCTTTATTCAATGCCGCTAATCCTGCTTCACCATCATTGGCTTCAGACACAGTAAAACCCTCAAAGGTGAGTACTTCTTTGAGTAGACTGGTTAATTCGATGTCGTCATCAATTAATAAGATATGTGCCATGCTATGCCCTTACTGTGCTCGTACTTCTATTATATTACTGATAATTCCCATGAAGCATTAGCGTAAACTTTGCTCTTTACGTATCTTTACGCTCTCTAGACGCCAATTTACGTCCCAGTCACTAATCTATAGTTAAGCGCTGCAAAACGCAGCCTAACTAACATACTTAAAAGGTAAAGATTATGAAAACTGTTAAGAAACTTGTTTTGGCTGCGGCGATTGTACCAATGGCATTTGCTTCAGCGAGCGCATTTGCATTTGGTGGTAAAGGTGAACACCGTGGCGGTCATTGCCAAGGCGGTATGGAACGCGGCATGATGAAACAGCTTGATCTGACCGATGCGCAAAAAACGCAATTTAAAGAGATGCGTGAAGCGAATAGAGAACAGATGAAAGGGAACTTTGAAGCGAATTTTGAAACTCGCCAAGCGCACCATGCAAAAGTTCAACAACTGCTGTTAGCTGATAGCTTTGACCAAGCCGAGGCAAATGCGTTAGCTAAACAAATGGTTGAGCAACAAACAGAACGCAGAGTGAAAATGATGGAGAAGCGTCATCAGATGCTAAGCATTTTAACGCCAGAGCAGAAAGCTAAGTTTGTTGAGTTGAGTAAAGAGCGCATGAATAAATGTGCAGAGAAACGCAAAGATCGTGACTAAGATTATTTGATTACCCAAGGCAGCGATTCGCTGCCTTGTTGCTTTTTGTATTCACTGGTTATAATTGCCGCATCATAGATGATGAATAAAGTGCAATGAAACAAGATTATGGAAAGCTCATTACAGTAGCAGCATGGGCAGCAACACTCGTTGCTAGTTTTTTATTGATTGTTAAACTGGTGGCTTGGTGGATTACAGGCTCAGTGAGTTTACTGGC
>ERZ794982.121-NODE-121-length-28648-cov-5.107264_pt1 | contig 28648 bp, 30 predicted proteins | sample MGYA00433071_ERZ794982 | MGnify/ENA primary metagenome ERZ794982 (study PRJEB30140, sample SAMN00862574) | bioreactor metagenome | study: EMG produced TPA metagenomics assembly of the Bioreactor inoculated with sediment Metagenome (bioreactor metagenome)...
TGCTTCTGCTTCTGCTTCTGCTTCTGCTTCTGCTTCTGCTTCTGCTTCTGCTTCTAGAGCTTGTTTGATTGGTTCTGGTTCGGCAACGGTTTCTTGCTCTTCTACCACTTCAGGTTGAGATTGTTCTACCTGCTGTTCTTCGCTTTGCTGCTTCGCTTGGTCTTCATCACCGAAACCAAGCCAAGAGAGCAATCCGCGCTTCTTTTTTTCCGTCATCTGGGGGATATCCTAGATTGTCTAAATTAACTCTCATTCTTTCTCATTCCACTTTGGCAGAATGAAAAAAGAAATGACGACAAAGTGAAAAGTTACCACCTTTAAGGCATTTTAAGGTTACACTTTGTCATCAATGAAATTTGGCTGTACTCAGGCGTAAACGCTGAGCGACTGGGTATAGTATCACTTTATTAGCGGTCAAAAAATCTATGGTAAGACGTCGCCAGCAAAACACATCACAAAATAAACCTTCAACCGGCTTTGTTCGTATTATTAGTGGCTTATGGCGTGGACGAAAATTACCCGTTCACAATGCAGAAGGACTTCGTCCAACCACCGATCGCGTCAAAGAAACCGTATTTAACTGGTTAGCACAAGATGTACCTCAAGCTAAATGCCTCGACCTATTCGCAGGCTCGGGCGGCTTAGGTTTTGAAGCAGCTTCACGCCAAGCTGAAATGGTCACACTAATTGAACTCAATTCTGCGGCATTTAAACAACTTGAGCAGAACATTGCATCGCTTAAAGCATCGAATATCACCGCCAAGAATACCGATGCACTGGCTTTCTTAAGCCAGCCTGGTACCCCACAACATGTGGTATTTATCGATCCGCCATTTCGTAAAGGGTTACTAAGCGAAACCGTCGCGTTACTTGAACAAAATGGTTGGCTAGCTGAAGATGCAATGATTTATATTGAAACTGAAAAAGAGCTGACCATTGAAGGTCTTCCGGAACATTGGCATCTGCATCGTGAAAAGAATGCAGGTCAAGTGAGCTTCCGCCTCTACCATCGACAATCAGCATAAAGGACAAATGATGAAAGCACTGATTATGTTAGCAAAAGCCGCAATTGGCTTTGTATGGTTTATTTTAATCCTCAATATTTTTATGCCTTTCCCAGGCACAGCAGCGATTGCACTTTATATTCTGACGGCATTTTTATTTTTTATGCACGGTCTGCAAATGCTTATCTTCATTGGAGCGTTTGGTGACAAGATTGAGATGAGTAGCTGGGAAAAGTGGTCAATATTGATCTTTGGTATTTTTTCCTTACTCGACATCCGTCGTAAACATATGATGTAAATAGCCTTCGCTTAGGTTAAATCATACAACTAAAAACGCCGCTCGAATGAGCGGCGTTTTTTTAACTAAACATTCATGTAGCTTTTCATACCATCAAGGAACATTTGCGTAGAAATCATCACTAGCAGCAGTCCCATCAATCGTTCAACGGCTTTCAAGCCTCTCTCACCCAATAGTCGGTGCAATACGCCAGAGAACATCAAAATAACAAATGTCGCAGACCAAGCAAGAACGACTGCGCCTGAAAGTTCTAATAACTTATTAGGATGTTGAGTAGATAACAGCAGTATTGTGGCAATCACGGATGGACCTGCCAACATTGGAATCGCCATTGGCACGATAAACGGCTCTTCTCCCGCCGCTAACCCTGTCACACTCCCCGCCGAAGGGAAGATCATTTTTATCGCGATGATGAACAGGATGATACCACCCGAAATACTCAATGTTTCCGGCTGAACGTGCAAAAAAGCCATAATGCCTTTGCCTGCAAAAAGGAACAGCAACAAAATTGCTAGCGCAAAAAGCAGCTCCCGAATCAATACGATACGACGTCTCTTTGGCTCTAAGTGTTTTAGAATCGAGAGAACAATTGGTAAATTGCCCAATGGATCCATAATTAGAAACAGTAACGTCGCCGCAGAAAGAATATCCATTAATTACCTCCAAGACTTTGCGGCGAAGTATATACCGATCTTAGAGTAAATGCCCATTTTGCGTGCTACACGCAAAACCTGACACTAAAGCTCATACCACGATTAGTGACCACAAACCTGCTCTTGGTTGATAGTCCAGCACTCGCCCTGTTGGGTGATTTTTTGTCTGTCGATGAAAAACGCAAATAACTTTTCAAAATCAAAACCCGATAATTTGCAGGTACGAAATTGTGCTTGCTCACCAAACTCAGCACAAACAGCTTGGCGTAACTCTTGCTCAGTCATTGGTTTTTCACGCAATAAGTTCAGCACTTTGTGGGCGTGGATTTCACTCATAATAGATGGCTCCCATGGATATTAAACAACACTAGGATAGATGAATCACACTAAAGCCGTCTTTGATATCAGATAATGAAGGAAGCGGTTATTAATGAATGCGCTAACAAGTAGCTACCAGAAATGAGATAGCGACCTAGTTTAATCGAGTGACGATAATCATGAATCGCTAGCAATACGGCTGATGTTGTTAAAGACAAACTGCCGATGAAGGCGAATAGAGCTTGCTGACTTTGCTTTAACAGCCATAGCTCGCCTGTAATCCAATTAAGTTGCAATAGCACCATGCCCATAATTACGACAGGAAAGATAAGACGGTCAATTTTGGGAAGCAGTAAGAAAAAGGCAACAATACCCATCGCCAATAACATCGCGGCCAACCACCAGACGACTTCTCCTGAAAGCTGCAACCAAAAGGCAGTGCTGTAGCATAGCTGAACAGCAATAAAACAAGCGAAGCAGAAGCGTTTAAAACGTTTGGTGATATAAAGACTATCAGCAAACATAGAGATGATCAGTCCTAGCGACACCCACCATTCAAGTTGACCAACGACACTCTCTTGCCCCCAAAGCATGACCAGAAGTAACAACAGTGAAAAACAAGAAAAAAACATCGCTTGTCTAGGTTGATTATTTTCACAAGAAGAGATTGTAATAAACCCCGATAACGCGACTGCAAGCCAGCTCCACATGATGATACCTCAATAACTTTGAACGGCCAGTTTAGGCAGGAAGTATCGATTGTCCACAATCAGAACAAAAAACTTGGATCTTGGTTACGATTCAAACTTGATTCGTTTTTCGCCATCCACCCACAACTAAGGCTGTATGCGTTTCAGCCATAATCGTTCAATTTTCCCACCCGACACCAGTCAATTAACCTTAAAGCCAAAAAAGACAAACAAAACCAAATTCGCACACTGATCAACAAGTAAGCAAATATGATTTTATCCATAAACTACAATAAGTTAACCAACACAGATCACAAAAAAAACAGGCAACTTTACCACTTTCAAAAGATGAAAATAATTTTTCACTTAGTAAATCACATTACACTCTCATTTAATGAGAATTCATTGCATCCATGCATAAACCAGGAAGCAAAAACCACGATAAACAGACAAAAATACGATCTAGATATCCGAAAACACTAAAACAACAACAAAAACAAGCGAACACTTATTGCTCTACTTTTAATTTCTTTATATTCAATGGCTTATAGTCAAATCTTTACAGTTAAGCATGAAGATACAACGACAAACTTGAGAAATAAGCCAAGCAACAATCCGATAAATAGGCATAATCGAAACCATTAATTTGTTTTTTTGGGGCGTTTTGAGCTTAATCCTTGATCAAGTGGGTAAAATTCTGCTATTCTGTAAAACATAGAATCAATCATCATATTTAAGGAGCAGGGTTATGATTACTTCTTCACAAAAACAAGGACTTGTAATGATCGCAGTCATCGTTGGTTTAATGACTCTGCCGATGATGTACTAGTAGAATTAAAAAAACAAAAGGGACGCCAATGGCGTCCCTTTTTGCTTTATGGCTCAATATCGAACAATTGATGCTCAATATTTAAACTTACCTCGAATTTTACCCCTCGAATTAAAACCATTCGTTTTATTCGTTTCAATTCAATCACTATAGGTGTTCAGATAAAACATCCCAATGCGCGTAATAAAACAGTATTGCCGCTAAAGTAATCAACGCCATCAAAGATATTGCAACCCGCCATATAAATCGACTACTTCTTGGAGTCAGCTCTTTTTCACATTCATCGCAAACCGCAAGGAACTCACGACGATTATCGAACTTGTAGTCATATTCATGAACAACTTTATTACGGATAGTCGCGATAAAGCGCAGTTTGCCCACAATCGTATGAGGTAAGCGTTCTTCACAACTGGTGATCAACTGATGTAGACCTTTCCCCTCAGCATGATATTGGGTTCGCAGCAGATGCTCGATCTTGCGAGTGCGTGTAATTACGCTATCGATATCTGACATAACTTCTCTCCCCGGATATGTACTACAGTTTGCCCCTATTCTCATTTTAATAAGACTCGTTACAAGGCTAATCATACAAATGAAATATCTGATCATCTCTAGATTAACGACTTAATCGTCAATAGCTTGTGATATAGATCGAAGATCTATTTTCGATATCAATAATATGTGCTTTATATCTCAGAGCATAGCCAACATCCATTCGAAAAAGTAGCTAGAATGCTTCCTTATGTTCATGGGGGAGGAACTAATGCCTATTTCAATATTTTTCGCCATCGCTTTACTATGTCTCTTGGCGGGTTGGGTATTTACCAATTTCTATCGTCGGCATATGCAAGGTGAAAATGCACCAGAGCAGAGCGTCAATGTCACAATATTGGACAAACAAGCGATAGATCTAGAAGACACACAACCTGGTCAAGATGACCAAGAATATTGGATTTACGTTCAACGTGGACGGCTAGGCCCAAAACGTGAATTTCAAGTCGGTATTCATTACTTTCACGCATTGAACCCTGGTGACAAAGGTACACTGACTTACCAAGGCGACAAATTTCTTCACTTCGCGATGAAGCGCTAATACATTGTTGCGCAGTTAATCTCTAAGGCAGTAACCATGCCGTTTTCTTTGTTCGCGCTAGCAGCCAACTGAGTGCTAGCGCACCGCTGCCACTAATCACTATCCACAGTGGAATCACCCAAACAGGATGCCCTTCCTCCCAGCCAAATGCTTTCATCGGCCACAAGAAAATCGGATGCAGTATATATATACCTAAACTGTATTGGCTGACAAACTCGACCACCTTGTGCACATGCAGTGAAAGAAAATCACTTACATAGCGGCAAACCACAAAAATCATACTCGCCGCCAGCACCACATTAAGCGTTTTATAAGACAGCCACCGCCCTACGGTATATTTACCTAACTCAACACTGTTCGAGATAACCATAAACACCGTGAGCATCAAGGCGACGATGCCTAACCATGTAAAACCAATCACAGCTGCGCGATTCATTGGTAATTTTTGATACAACAGATAACCGAGAGGCAAATAGCCGCTGTAAAGCCACATCTCTGCGCTCCAAGGACCATTAATACCTAATAGATACAATAAGCTAGTGACTAGCCAAATCGCGACGTAGGCATAAAGCGCACCATCGTTACCTTGTTTCACTACCCATTGAAAAAACGGAATAACGAAGTAGAGCGGAATAAAGTAATAAAAGAAACCAAGGTGGTAGTAGGTAGCGTGATGGGGGCTCTCAACTAATACCTGTTGGGCAACTTGACCATCAAAACCTTGTGCAGACCAACCTGAAAGATAAGCGTAGAACAGCGACCAAACTATAAAAGGTAACAACACTTTACCTAAACGACGTTTAACGTAATAACCCAGCTCGAAGTCACGCTTATCACTCAACATCAAAGCACCGGTGATCAAAATAAACACCGGTACCGCCCAGCGGCTAATACTGTTAATGGATACTGCTGTTGCCCATTGATCAAACGGAATGATTCCCAGCTCGTGTCGATAAGGTGCAAGCACATGAATCGCAATCACAGCAATTGCTGCCACACAGCGTAAAAGATCAAAAAACCGAACCCGTTCTCTCATATATGACCAATCTATAAAACCAAGTGTATTGAATATAGCAATAAAAAAGCTGACTAAACCAATGTGATGTAACGGTTTAGTCAGCTTTTAGTAAGCTCTAGAAATAACAAATGATGATTACGAGTTCGTCACCGCCTCTAACTTAGGTAACTTAATCGAAATCAGCGTGGTGATAACAAGAAAGAAAAACGAGACCCATAAACAGGCAGAAAGCCCGGCCATTTGGAATACCCACCCTGAAAGTACGGTACCAATTAAGCGCCCCATTGCATTCGCCATGTAGTAAAACCCTACATCAAGCGATACCCCATCGCCTTTGGCGTAGCTAACAATCAAGTAGGAGTGTAGCGATGAGTTAACCGCAAAAACTGCGCCGAAGATAAGCAAGCCAATCACAATTACCAACTGAGGTTGCCATTCAATTTGTACCGCATAGGCAATGCCTGCGGTGATCACTGCCAATAAGGCAGCCCAAACTAAAGCGGCATTACCATCAGGTACTCGACCTTGCGCCTTACCGGTAATTTTAGGGGCAAAGCCTTGAACAAAACCATAGGCAATCACCCACAACGCTAAGAAGCCGCCAACCCATAGATGCGACCAACCAAACACGCTACCAAGGTATATAGGTAATGCAATCACAAACCAAACATCTCGCGCACCGAACAAAAACATACGAGCAGCGGAGAGAATATTGATCGATTCGGACTTAGAAAATATTTGGCTAAATTTAGGTTTGATTTTCGCTTTACCCATATCGCGTTCCAATCCCAGCAAGCTACCAATAAGAACCAGTGTGAGCACACCAGACATCAATAGTACTGAAACTTTAAAACCCACCAGCGATAACAAAAGCCCACCGACAAAGAAACCAACACCTTTCAACGCATTTTTTGAGCCCGTCAAGATAGCGATCCATTTGTACAGCGCTCCCTGTTGGTCACTTGGTACCAAAGCTTTAATCGAGCTCTTTGCGCTCATCTTATTAAGGTCTTTGGCAATGCCCGACATAGCTTGTGCCAGCATCACCCAAGGAATCGTTAACCATGCATTGGGAACAGCAAGCATTACTAACGCGATAACTTGCATCGCTAGGCCTAAGTTCATAGTTTTATTTAAACCAAGCCTTGCGCCTAACCACCCGCCGATGAGGTTGGTCACCACACCGAAGAATTCATAGAAAAGGAAAAGTGAGGCAATTTCTAACGTGCTGTAACCCAAATCATGAAAATACAACACCACCAGCATGCGAAGAGCGCCATCCGTGACGGTAAAGTTCCAGTAGTTAAAGGTCACCAACATGTATTGGCGAACACTTTTGCTCAAATGGGCAAACATAAGCCACCTTGTATGAACAGCGAATCGAGCTTTTGGACACCTATGATCCAAAAGCTTCTAAAGCGAACAATTAGCCTTGAGCAACTTGCTCAATGTAATCAAGTTGAACTGGTTTGGTGAATGCGCCAGGACGCAGAGCTTGTAGTTGCGAAACAATATCAGCCAGTGCCCAATCACGCTCTAGCAATAAATGAGCAGCCAATAAACCTGTACGACCTGAGCCGCCCATACAATGCATCGCTACTTTGCCACCTTGATTGACTATCTCTTGCAACGTCGGAGAAGCAGCTTGCCATTTAGCAGCAAAGCTAGCATCTGGTGCACAGTCGTCTTCAATCTCAATTTGAAACCATTGCATACCTAACTCTTGAGTTAATGATCCAAGTTGAGCGACGTTTTTCTCTGCCAGCTCATGGTCATCTAACGCCGTAACCACCGCTTGCACCCCTTGAGCTTTTAATTGCTCAAGACTGTTTTGCAAAGAAGCATCTTTGGTTCCCGGACAAGGGGTTAAGATTAGCGCCCCTTGCTCAACATCAAGTTGCCATGTTGGATGTGTCATCATTTTCTCCTTACGCTAAACCGACTGTACGGACCAATTCAGCCGTGCGTGTCGCATAGCCCATTTCATTGTCGTACCACGCGTAGATTTTCACCATGCGAGTACCGACAACCATGGTTGATAGTGCGTCAACGATGGTTGAGCGTTGGTCGCCTTTGTAATCAATTGAAACCAGTGGACGCTGCTCGAAACCAAGAATACCGTTTAGCTCACCTTCCGCCGCTTCTTTCAACAGCATGTTGACCTCTTCAGCACTGGTATCACGTTTCACATCAAAAATAATATCGGTCAGCGAAGCATTCGCCAAAGGCACACGAACCGCATGACCATTGATCTTACCTGCAAGCTCAGGGAAAATTTCCACAATCGCAGTCGCAGAACCCGTGGTGGTTGGAATTAAGCTCATGCCACATGCGCGAGCACGGCGGAGATCTTTGTGTGGTGCATCCAAGATGGTTTGGGTATTAGTTAGGTCATGAATAGTAGTAAATGCAGATTGCTCAATACCCAGCTTTTCATGAATAACTTTCACTATTGGTGCAATACAGTTCGTGGTGCACGATGCCGCAGTTACAATACGGTGAACATCCGGATTGAAAATGTCATCATTCACCCCAACGACGATGTTAGCAATGCCCTCTTCTTTTACTGGCGCTGACACCACAACACGTTTTACCCCTTGTTCTAAATATTTATTGAGAAACTCGGTGCGACGATGAACGCCAGTCGCTTCAATCACCACATCACAAGCAGACCAATCGACCGCATCAATCTCTCTTTCAGACGTTGTCTTAATACGTTGACCTGCGATAACCATCTCATCGCCTTCAGTTTTTACTTGATGCGCCCAGCGTCCTTGCACTGAATCAAATTCAAGTAAATGCGCAAGCGTGGTGCAATCACCCGCGACATCGTTAATTAATACAAACTCGAGTTCTGGCCAATCAAATGCCGCACGAAGCGCCAATCGCCCAATGCGACCAAATCCGTTAATTCCTACTTTAATTGTCATAATAGTATCTCTTCTACATTTATTGGCAGCACACAGGGCGAGCCTGCATCGCGTGAAGTGTTTCAATATCCTGCTGGTATTGAGTTTTTAAACAGTTTGATGTGACTAAATCATCAATCAATTTGTTCATCCAACCCGGGAGCAATGGCGCACGACGATAGAACACCCATTGACCTTGGCGTACATCGACTAAAATACCACTTGAGCGTAACTGAGCGAGATGCCGAGAGATTTTAGGCTGGCTCTCTTGTAGCGCTTGGCTCAACTCGCCCACAGATAAGCACTCTTCACGCACAATCAGCATTAAGCAGCGCACGCGTGTCTCATCGGAGAGTAATTTGAAAAACTGATGTGGTAACATAACTAAGATATACTCATATATGGATATGCGCATATTGTGAGTTGTATTTGATGGTTGATCAAGTACTAGAATGCACTTGTCATGGAAAATTCATTTAAGGTGACGCTTGAAAGAGAGTTGCTAGGTCATTGTGTGGATTGATTGGCTCCAACGCTGAGCTTCCGAAATGTTCAACATCACATCATCAATCGATAGATTGAGCAACTCACAGGCATTTTGCATACCTTCCCAATCCGCTTTTTCATAACACTCTTCAATAGTCAGTAAGATACCGTAAGGTCCTTGACGCTCCAATAGTGCCAACTTAATTGCTTGGCTTAGCGGTAACTGATCAACTAAATACTCAATAGAGAGATCAAACATCGCATCCAATATTGAAAACAAACCAATCAAAAAAGCATGGTCTTTGTGTTGTTGTAGTGGGTTATGAGTCGACATCAATGAACAAAACTGCGCACGCTGCAAGGATAAACAAAGCAGTTCCCTAGGCTTTTTACTGGAAATGAAAGAGGCGACGGTTAAGGAAACAAACATTTTCAAACGATCTTGTCCGAGATAGATCAATGCTTGTCGAAATGAACAGATAGAAACTTCTAAGCGATCAGAAAGGCTATTAACGAAATGAAGCAACTTGTACGAAAGCGTGGCATCTTTCGCTACAATCCGCTCAACGCGATCAAAATCAACGTTGTCTTTACACACTTCTTGAAAGAGCTCCATTGCTATGACTTGCTCAGGACTAATATAGCGCTGACGAATCATTTCAGGTTTGCTAAAAAAGAAGCCTTGAAAAAAATGGAACCCTGCTTCTCTAGCCTTAGTAAACTCTTGCTCCGTTTCAACGCGCTCAGCTAGATATTTGCGTTTACTCCCAGCTGCAATTCGCTGTTTAACGAACTGGCAGGCGCTTTCTAAACCCATTGCACAAATATCGATTTTGACAATATGCACTAATGGTAAAAAACGCTCCCACTCGCTACCGTAGGCAAAATCATCTAACGCGATCATGTAGCCATGCAGCTTGAGATCACGGATAGCCTCATACAACTCGTCAGTAGGCTGGCAAGTCTCTAGAACTTCAATGACAATTTTGTCTTTCGGTAGCGACAATGGCAGGCGTCGCAATAGACTTTGATAGGGAAAGTTAACAAAACAGCGAGAATGAGCAATGACAGGATTAGTGCCAATGCTCAGGAAGTTTTCCGCAATTAAACGATAAGTGGCTCGATTGGATTCTACGTGGGCAGGGTAAGCATTCTTCTCCCCATCACGGAACAACAACTCGTACCCGAGGGTCTGCCTTCGAGCATTGAGTATCGGTTGTCTCGCTACGTAGGTTTTTTTCATTAGCCTCTACATTGTTAATGTTATCAGTAATTTATGATTTTGCTGCGGCTAATAATGCACCACATCCAACAAACATGGAACCAAATACTTTGTTGATCTTACCCATCACTTTGTCAGAACGGATAAAGCGTCCCATTTGTGAGGCTAATGTGGTGTAACCCAACATCACAATTGCATCAATCACCACGGTTGTCACACCTAAAACAACGAACTGTATTAGCTGAGGTTGGTTAGGATTAATGAACTGTGGGAAAAGAGCCACCAAAAAGACAATCGATTTAGGGTTGGTTAAATTAATCACAATCGCACTGCGCAACAGCGCCCAACTAGAACGTTGTTCATCACCACTGAGAGTCGCCAAGCTCGAGTTGTCGCGCCATTTTTGAATACCTAACCAAACAAGATAAGCTGCACCTACCCACTTAATCACAGTAAACGCCATTGCAGACTGCGCCACCAGCGCACCAATGCCAGCACCAACCAAAATAATGTGGCAAGCCAAACCAATCTGTAACCCGGCAATCGCCCCCAAAGATTTACGCGTACCATAGCTCAAACCATTACTGATCGAGTTGACGGTACCAGAGCCAGGAGCCAAGCTAAAAACGATTGCGGTTACTACATACGCTAACCAAACATGTAATTCCATGTTGTATTACCTCTCGACTAATCTGCATTAGCCAAACATAATTAAAACTTGTCGTAAAACCCAAAAAGTTTAGGTCCCAAAAACATGACCACTAACAGCGCAGTCAATCCGCCTCCTTATACTCAAGAGTCTAATTTTGAGCAAGCAATCAATAAGGAAATTGCTGAACTCTGGCACACTCGCAAAGAAGGTTTTTTGCGTACGCCAGACAAACGCAATCTGTTTTGGGTTTCACTCACTTCAAAACATCATACTAAAGCAATTGTAGTCGTAAATGGACGAATAGAATGTACCTATAAATACCAGGAACTGTTCTATGATCTATATTGCCAAGGCTATGACATTTACTCGTATGATCATCGCGGTCAAGGACTCTCTGATCGCCTAGTGAAAAACCGCGACATTGGCTATGTTGAAGAGTTTGATGATTATGTCGATGATCTTGCGTTAATAGTGAAGCAGTTTGACTTAAACCATTACAAAAAGCGTTATCTACTTGGTCACTCAATGGGGGGAAATGTTATTACCCGCTATGTACAAACCCACCCCGAGCACCCATTTGATGCGATGGCGCTAAGTGCACCAATGTTTGGCGTTAATGTTCCTTGGTATTTAAAACCCGTTGCGCGGTGGGTGGGTCAATTACTGACGGCTTTTCACGCCGAGCCCACTTATGCCCCCGGACAAGCGCCATACTACGCCAAACCTTATGAGGGTAACCTATTAAGCCAAAGCAGCGTTCGTTACCATTGGTTTCGAAATCTTTATGACAACAATCCCGAGCTGCAAATTGGCGGTGCAAGTACACGCTGGGTATGGCAGGGGTTGATAGCTTGTAAACAAAGTATATTAATGACTCGCCAAATCAAGCTACCGCTGCTTCTATTGCAAGCCAGTGGCGATAGAATCGTCGCCAATGATGCGCAAATACAATTTATTAAAAAGCTAGCGAAAACCAACTCAGATTGCGCAATAAGCATTATTTATCACGCTAAGCATGAGCTTTTTTTCGAGCGGGACGAATATCGCAACCAAGCATTGCATGACACACTGCAATTTTTCTCGGCTCACTAGAATAAATAAAAATAAGGAAAGAGAGGGTTCGTTTTTTACCCTCTTTTTTGTTCCTCAATTGGAGTAAACTAACGTCTCTCGCAATTCGGCTCTTCGCATTGCAGTGTTATGTTCAGATGAGGACAATATGACCACACCACGCATCGATACTCCTTTCCAGCTTGTCGCCTCGGATCTTGACGGTACCCTTTTAGCACCAAACCATAAACTAAGTGATTTCTCAAAGAAAACGCTGAAAGATCTCCATGACAAAGGCTACACATTTATCTTTGCGACTGGTCGTCATCACATCGATGTTGCAGGCATTCGCGAGCATGTTGGCATTCCTGCTTACATGGTGACGTCAAATGGTGCACGCGTACACGATCAAAATAGTAAACTGATGTACAGCAACAACGTACCGATGGACTTAGTAAAACAAGTGATCGACACGATCAAAGTTGATCCTGAAATCTTCATTCATATCTATCGTAATGATGATTGGATGCTAAACCGCGATGATGAGTTTCTACGCAACTATCATGAGGAGTCAGGCTTTAGCTACACCTTATATGATGTAAATAATCCACCAGCTGATGGTGTTGCTAAACTGTTCTTTACTCATCCGAACCAAGAGCACGAGTACCTAGTTAAATTTGAAGAGCAACTTAACCAAAAGTTTGGTGACCAACTGAATATCGCCTTCTCAACACCTTGGTGCTTAGAGGTAATGGCCGCCGATGTATCAAAAGGTGACGCACTTAAAGTGATCGCGGAATCATTAGGCTTAGGGCTTGAAAACTGTATCGCCTTTGGTGATGGTATGAACGATGTAGAAATGTTGCAAATGGCTGGCAAAGGCTTAGTCATGGAAACGTCTCACCAACGAGTGAAAGAGACGCTACCAAATAATGAAGTGATTGGTAGCAACGCTGATGATGCGGTTGCTCACTACCTGCAAAAACATCTACTGTAATGTTGTTAAAAGGCAGCATGGGCTGCCTTTATTTTTGACATATTGGCAGGTGTTCTTTAGTTAGAATCGCTTGCCACTCCAACTCAGAAACGGGCATAACAGAAAGCCGATTGCCGCGCTTCACCAATGGCAAACTTGCTAATTCTGGCATCGCTTTTAAAACCGATAGCGGAATCACCTGCTCGGTCTTACGTACAAACGCAATGTCGACCATAAACCAACGTGGGTTATCCACTGTCGACTTGGCATCGTAGTAATCACTCTCAATGTCAAAAGCAAAATGGTCTGGATAGGACTCTTTGGTCACCTTGGCAATACCAGCAACCCCAACACTCTTGCACGAAGAGTGGTATATCATCACCAGATCTCCCAGCTTTACTTCGTCACGCAACATATTACGCGCTTGATAATTGCGGACACCTTCCCAGCATGAGCTGTTTTGTGTCCGTAATGTGTCAATAGAGAAGGTGTCAGGTTCAGTTTTAAACAACCAATATGCCATAATGTCCTCAGTATCAGTTCGGATTAAGGAAGATATAGCATGAAGGCATTAAGAAACCCAGCGGCACTGGTTAGCCTTTTAGCATTACAAGCATGCTCAATGTTCGATTTTGGCTCTCAACAACCCACTCAAAGCACGGAGCCGCTAGCTAATCTAGATCAACCAAGTACAGTAACACCGCAAACATTTGTTATTCGCGGTGAAGTCATACTAGGACACGAAGCTCAATCTATTCAGCCTTGTGGGAGTGACAATCAGTACTGGCTTTCCATTGATTCCGATAAGTTCAAACAAGCGATGCGTCTTATCAATACACCTTATCAACCAATGTATGGAGAGATGATTGGGCATTTGGAAACATCTAGCCGAGAGGGTTTTGATGGTGACTACAATGCACGATTTGTGGTGGAACAAGTTAACGTTCTATCAGCAGAAAACCCAAATCGCTGCGATCGCCCTATCCAACCAACGCGAGCTTTTGGCAATGAACCATTTTGGTCCTTAAACGTCATGCCTTCAGCTTTAGTCTTTCAGCCTATGGGGGGTAAAAAGCAAGCGCTTACCATTACCTCTTCACGTATTGAACCCAATCGCCGCCGTTACGATTTTGAGCAAGGGCAATTGGAGCTTAACCTACGCAGCTGCTCAGACGGTATGAGCGATAGTCTGTATGGATGGAGCTCAAGCTTAAATATCGATGGCAAAATATACCAAGGTTGCGCCACCCTCTCCAATGCTGATTCGACTCTCGATTGGGCTGGAATCTATCAAGCGACATCAACACAAAATAGCGGATTCAGCGTTATTTTGGACATAGAAAATGATCACTCCGCGACGACCACCTACCGCTATCAAGACGGCAGTGGCGATTTAGTTGAACGTGGCTATTGGCAGCAATTGAACCCAAGCCAAGTTCAGATTGTCATGACCCACCACCAACAACAACCACTGCTTTCGGAACGCTTATTTATACGTGATGGAGATAGACTCACTGCCAATAAAGAAAAAGTAGGCGATGTTATCTACCCAATTGCAGATGGTGGCTTAGTGCTATTCAAATCGAAAGTGAGCGAAGGGGCAAACACGCCGAACCCGATATTGAACAACTCAAATGCAATCCCATCGTCGGCACAGTTTAACCCTAAGGTTGATCGGACTCTGCGTGAGTACTTTGCCATTAATAAAACCGATCCTAGTGGCACTCGCTATCGCTGGCTTACTTATGATTTAAATGATGATGGACACGAAGAGTTAATCACTCAGTTGGATTGGTGCGGTTCCGGTGGATGCACGTTACTTATTTTTGAAAATCATCAGCAGAAGTGGCGCTTCAACAGCCGCATCACCTTAGTCAATACGCCGCTTAATTTAGGGCAACAAAAGCATTACGGCTGGCGTGACCTAGTGCTGTTTGTTCGTGGTGGTGGCGCGCAGCCGAACCAACACGTACTTCGCTACGATAAGATCAGTTACCCACTCAACCCGAGTATGGCTCCTGTTGCGAGCTTTGACGATATTAGTTCTGTGCAGCTGTTTAGCGATGGACTCACCCCGCACCAAGAGGGAGTGAAGCTTTAATGACTCAAACCGTACCGTGTGCAGGCTGTGGTCTGCACCATCAATGTGTTTGTCACTTACTGCCAAAAATTGATTCTCCAGCTCACATTGCGCTATTGATACACGAAAATGAACTCAACCGAGAAACCAATACTGGGCAATGGCTACTGAAAGCGATCCCCTCAACTAGCCAGCATATTTGGCAACGCAAAACGCCTTGTCCACAGCTCACGACCTTGCTTAATGATGCGCAGTATCAGCCCTACTTACTGTTCCCAAGCGAGTCTAGTTTATCGCTATCACAAGCGAGCCAATCGGCAAATATCACGAAGAAGAAGCCACTGTTCATCATTCTTGATGGCACATGGCAAGAGGCGGGAAAGATGCTGAGAAAGAGTGCTTGGTTGAAAGAGTTAGCTTGTGTACACCTACAACCGAGTGAACAATCCGATTACCAACTCAGACGTAATCAGCAGCAAGGACATTTATGCACCCTGGAGGTTGGGGCTGAAATTATCAAAGAGCTTGGCTTAGCTGAACAAGCCACGCAACTGACTGATTTTTTCCACCACTATATGCGCGCATTTAAAGCCGATAAAAGCGGGCACGCATTTAAAGACGAAACTAAAACAGGGTGATTATAGTACTAACAGTGACTCAAGTTGATGAATTTCAACATCGGGCAATACACTGCTGCACTTCGCTTGACGTAGAGATATGCCTTGATCGTTAAACCAACAAGCCTGAAAACCATTATGCTTTGCCCCTGCAACATCGGTTTTAAGGTGATCACCAACATGCAAAATCGATTGGCTATCTACCCCAACAAATTGCTGTGCTTTAACAAACATGTCAGGGTGAGGCTTGGCGTAGCCATCTCGCCCTCCTTTTAGAATTAAAGCAAAGTAACCACTCAAACCAATTCGTTCAACGTCGACATTGCCATTAGTAATCGCCACCAGCGGATACTTTTCTGCCAGTTGACGCATCACTTGATGAGTAACATCGGGTACAGAAAAATCACTACGTAGAGTAAAGACCACTTCCAGTAATTCATCTGCAGCTTGCTTGGCTTGTTGAGATGAATAACCCAATTGAATTAGCCCGACTTCTGCAGTGCGATGACGCCACAGCGTTAGATCGCTGTACAGCCAATGGTCTTGCTCAGCTAAGTCGAGTTTAAGCTTTAGCCACCATGCCTCATCACGAGAGGCTGCCAATGGGTGATGCCGATGAAACCAAGCCGTTGCTTCACGCGTGAGGCGAGTAATCACTGGACGGTTATCATAGAGAGTATCGTCTAGGTCAAAACTCATCGCCTTAATCGGCTTTAGCTGTCGGTAATATTTCATCGCCTCACCTTACTGGTTTTACTGACTGATCTTAGTTCGTGATTTATTTTGCTGGTTTCTTCTTCGCTCGAGGATGCGCTTGGTCATACACTTGCGCGAGATGTTGAAAATCTAAGTGAGTATAGATTTGTGTGGTTGAGATATTCTCATGTCCTAGCAACTCTTGTACTGCGCGCAAATTATTGCTCGACTCGAGCATATGGGTTGCAAAAGAGTGACGCAGTTTATGCGGGCTAATATGGCTCGCAACAGCTTGTTTTTGGCCCCATTCAGCCATGCGTTTTTGCACATTCCGGTGTGAAATTCGCACGCCTAGTTTCGAGACAAACAGCGCTTTCTCATCCCCATTCGCAAGACTAGATCGTACTTTAAGCCATTTACCGACCCACTCTTTCGCTAGACCAGAAAAAGGCACTTTACGCTCTTTATCACCTTTACCCACTACACGCAGTTCGCCACTGAAGAAACTGACATCTTTAACGTTGACGCTAACCATTTCCGCTAAACGCAGACCAGCACCATACATCAACTCCATCATTGCTCGGTCACGAATTGACAATGGATCATCATCGGTCACTTCCAGCAATTGCCCAACCTCATCAACATCAAGGTTTTTCGGTAGCGGACGCTTTTTACGGGGTGCAGACACCCCTTTTGCAGGGTTTGCCGAAAGTTCTCCACGTAAAATGAGGAAATCAAAGAAGCTACGAAGAGAAGAAAGACGCGTGGCAATGCTGCTCGGTTTCATCCCTTCTCGCATACCTTTACTCGCCAATTGTCGAACCCAAGCCGCATCGACTTGTGTCCACTCTTTAAGACCCATACTCACAAGATGTTGAGCCATGGTTTCAAGTTGCTGTTTGTAATTTCGCTGAGTATGAAGACTCAGCCCTTTTTCGCTCCGCAGATATTCATAGAAACGTAGTAAGGGCTGTTGTAAGCCGTTAGGCAGAGGTTGTGCTAATTCGCTCATTGGTTTCCATGTGCCAAGGCAAAGTTGCAATCAGATGTGAGAGAACCAGTGCCAAATGACGTAAAAATAAGGTATCCATGTGGGGCTGGAAATGACCGCCATCTTCACTAGAAAAAGCGATCAGCCCTTGCGCTTTACCTTTAACTAAAGGTAGCACAACGTAGGAGCCAAGTTCTGGTGAGCGGTTCTGCTCACCAAACAATAATTCTCTATCAGCCTTACGCATTCGCCCTAAGTAAGCAGACTTACCATTGAGGTTGTTAGTCGCAAAACGCTGATAATGCTCAAAGCTGGTGAGATAATGTTTTGAAGGAGCATCAAACAAGCGCACATAGGCAACTAGACCCAATGTCTTGGCTTTGCTTTCAATCGCTTTAAGCGCGGCCAGTAACGAATCACATTTTAAGATCTGCTCTTGCAGATCCATAAACTCGTGAAAGGTTCTATCATTGTTAGCAGCAAGAGACATCAGCGTAGTGATTTCTTCTTCTAGCTCTTCAATACGTTGACGTTGACGGTTAAGCTGCACATGAACCAAAGAGACCGCACCTTGCTCTTGATTAGGTAATGCAAGATGATCCACCAATTCTCGACGTTGTACAAAATAATCTGGGTTATCACGCAGATACTCTGCCACCACATCTGCAGTTAGTGCATCTGCTTCAATCTGAGACACAAACAATCCTTAATTAACAGTTAATTTGACCGTCAAAGACGTGCGTAGCTGGGCCTGTCATATACAGTGGATAGCCCATACCTTGCCAACGAATATTCAGTTCGCCACCAGGTAAATTGACTGTCACTTGCGAATCTAACAAGCCTTGCAAAATACCGACCGCGACCGCACCGCAGGCACCGCTACCACAAGCTTGAGTTTCACCCGCACCACGTTCATAGACACGCAGGTTGATTTCTTCTCGACTCACCACTTGCATAAAGCCGGCATTGACACGTTCAGGAAAACGTTCATGTGATTCCAACATCGGACCTAATGTGTCGACATCCACCATATTCACATCATCAACCACAGTGACAACGTGTGGGTTGCCCATACTGACCGCACCACAAAACAACGTTTTATCTTCTGCACGCATGATGTAGGTCTTTTCCATCTGTTTAGCTTTAAATGGAATTTTGTTTGGCTCGAACTCTGGCACGCCCATGTTAACGGTAACTTGGTCGTCTTCTTCAATGCTGAGCACCATTTTGCCTTTTTTGGTGCTAACACTGATGCTGTATTTATTAGTTAATCCTTTCATACGAACAAAGCGTGCAAAACAACGAGCGCCGTTGCCACATTGCTCGACTTCGCTACCATCGGCATTAAATATACGGTAGTGAAAATCACTTTCAGGATCATAAGGAGCCTCGACCACTAACAACTGATCAAAGCCCACCCCAGTATGTCGATCCGCCAAGCGGCGGATCAAATCTGGAGAGAAAAAAATGTTTTGGGTAATACAATCCACAACCATAAAGTCGTTACCCAAACCATGCATTTTAGAAAAATGGAAATGCATACAGTTTTAATTACTCCGGTAATACGCTTTCAAGCTCCCACAAGCTCGACAGTTCTTCACGTTGACGAACCAAGTGCGCACGATTGCCATCAATCATGACTTCTGCAGCTCTTGTACGAGTATTGTAGTTTGATGACATAACAAAACCATACGCACCAGCAGAGCGAACTGCCAGCAAGTCATTTGCTTCAAGAGCCAATGCGCGATCCTTACCTAAGAAGTCGCTGGTTTCGCAAATCGCACCCACCACATCATAGGTATTCGCTTCACTTTCACGCGGCTGAACAGGAACAATATCTTGCCATGCTTGGTATAGTGCAGGGCGCATGAGATCATTCATTGCAGCATCAACTATGGCAAAGTTTTTATGCTCGGTATGCTTTAAGAATTCGACTTTGGTCAACAACACACCGGCATTAGCCACAATCGCTCGCCCAGGTTCGAATATCAATTCAAGATCTTGGTGATTCCCCAAACGACCAAGTAGTGCTTTGGCATACTCAGAAGGTTGTGGTGGTAATTCATCACGGTAAATCACCCCTAAACCGCCACCAACATCTAAATGACGAATATTGACACCTTGAGCCTGTAATTCATCGACTAGCGCCAATAAGCGGTCTGTAGCATCAATGAAAGGTTCAATATCAGTTAGCTGAGAACCAATGTGGCAATCAATACCCTTAACATCGAGGTGTTCTAAACTGTTCGCTAACTTGTAAACCACTGGCGCACGATCAAAAGCGATACCAAATTTGTTATCACGCAGACCGGTTGAAATGTAAGGGTGAGTTTGAGCATCAACATCAGGGTTGATTCGCAGAGAAACTGGCGCTTTAACGCCCATCTCACTCGCGACTTTATTTAAGCGTTCTAACTCAGGTTCTGATTCAACATTAAAACACTTGATGCCCACTTTAAGCGCACGCTTCATTTCTGCTTCTGTTTTACCTAAACCAGAAAACACCACTTTGCTTGGATCGCCACCGGCAGCAAGTACACGCTCTAACTCACCACCAGAAACAATATCAAACCCCGAGCCTAAACGAGCCAAAGCATTCAATACGCCAATGTTTGAGTTTGCTTTCACCGCAAAGCAGACTAAATGGGGATGTTCGCCGACCGATTTATCAAAGGCATGCCAATGACGCTCAATCGTAGCGCGAGAATAGACATAAAGTGGCGTTCCAAACTGTTCTGCTAAGTCAGAAAGAGGAACCTCTTCGGCCCAAAGTTGGCCATCATCCTGATAGTTGAAGTAATCCAATTTGCTTTCCCTTTAATTATTGTGTTGTTTACCGCCTAGCGTCATTGCCGATTGCGATATTACTGAGGCTGCTCGTTCTGTTGAGCGTCGTCAGGCATATATAGTGGTCCCGTTTGGCCACAACCAGCCAAACCTAACATAGAGACAATAAATAGAGCCAAGATTGATTTTTTCATAGGTCTAACCGTGATTATTCTTTCAATGCCCCCTATAATCGCACCACACTCAGGAAAAGCAATAGGATAGACTAGATGAACGATACAGAATTTCATCAACTTGCGGATGAGCAAATGCAATTTATCGAAGAAATGATCGATGATTCAGGTGCTGACGTCGACTACGAAACATCAGGCAATGTCATGACTTTGGAGTTTGATGATCGCAGTCAAATCATTATCAACCGCCAAGAACCGATGAAAGAAATCTGGCTCGCTTCTCGTTCAGGTGGCTTCCACTTTGCTTACGTTAACCAACAGTGGATCTGTTCAAAAACAGGTATGGAATTGATCACTATGGTGAAACAAGAGTGTGAGAAACACGCGGGTGAGGCGATTGACTGGGTGTAAGGGTTAAAAGTTTCAAAACAAAAAAGAGCACTGATGTGCTCTTTTTTGTTTTTAGGCGTTAACCGCGCGAATTGGCTTTACGTACGTCGCACCATCATTACGATATGGCACAATATAAGGCTCGCCACCCTCTTCACAATACACAATTTGATAATATTGCGGTAAGTTGAAATTGATAAATTTTGATGCCACCGCGTTGTCATCGCGAACTGAAGTATAGAAGCTATTCACACTCGCTATCATTTCATCTTTTTCACCATCGTACTGGTGGTACACCTCAACTCGGTTAGCTTCATCCAATACGTAGATATTGAAGCCTTGTTCAGAATCTTCAAAAAAGAACTGAACTAAGCCTTCGCTAGCACAATTATCCACAATCTCAGGCAACTGATAATCTTGCTCTTGGTCCAACATTAGTAGTGGTGAACCTTTGAGTTTATTGGTTGATATACTGCGATAGAAGTCCACTGAGTTCTCTAGCATCTGCACCGATACGCCACGACGCTCAAAGAACAAACCATACATTTGCTGACCAATACGCAATGCTTTAAAACGACGACGTTTTTCTTGTTCAACTGGTTTTAAGCGTAAATCAATACATTCCGCCAGTAGCTGGTAAACCATGTTACGCATTACGCCACGCAAGTTCTTGCTGTAACAAAATACATCGACTGACTCAGGAGGAAGCGCATCTTGATGCATTTTACCCAGAACTGTTTTTAAACCGTCCAACATCGCGGTTTCGCCTTTAAAATGCAAGGTACGCACTTCGTGCCAAGAATTTCGATATACTAAATCGACACTACCGACTAAACATTTCTGCTCCGGTCCATAGCTGAAAATATCAATATTTTTCAGATCAACTTTAAGCGACTTACCACTGAGCTCAGCGGTTGGGTCTTCTTCAAAGTTAATAAACATCGCGAGCTGGCTTATCTCACACGGGCTTCCCAAAGCTTGCATAGTTGGACGTCGCTTACGCAATGAAAAGGTATTACGTAAGTCACTCACCATCTGATAGAACTTATCAATGTCGAGGTGAGCATCACGAATTACCGCATTCAAATGAGTTGATTCCGTAATCAAACCATTAAAAAACGCCCAAGCGACTAATTTACTTAGATATTCGTTGTGATCGAGAGAAGGTTGACCCAAAATTCGATGAGGCTGCAAAGGTTGTTTATAAAGATACCAGCCAGACTGATTTGTACGACCCGGTTGAACTTCAATAAAAGTGAGCTCCGGCTCATGCAAATCAGGGGAGATTTGCGGATTAAGCAGCGTCACCTTACCCGGCAATACTTCGAATGCGGCGTACAACTTACGCGCAAGAATACTGATATCTTGTGGGCTGATTGCCGAAGTAATATCGTTGCGACGTGCAAATTGAATCAAGTTACGATAACTGAGCATCAGCGCATCCAATAAAGAATGATGCACCAACTTAACTTGCTCAACCTTCCAATGACGGCGGTTATCCAACTCAACAATCACTTGTGGTTGCCACTGCCATTTTTCAACCAACAGGCTTAATACTTCACGACGCCATGGTACTGAACCTGCGCCTGGCTCACGGGATAACTTCTCGTGAGTTTTGAGGTAAAAACAGCGGCGTACGAGATCGAGTCTCGTGGTATCACCGATACGCTCAAGGTAACGAGTCACCTTTTCCAGCATCAGATAATAGGCATCCATACCATAGAGATCTGGCTCATCGGCAAAAAAACGACGCTTAGTATCTAAACTGAGTAATTGTGCATGTGGGTACTCCCACGAATACGCTTCTAAAAGAATGGCTTTTAATACCGACTTGTATGGCGAATCGATACTTTTATACAACTGCCACAGATTCGAACCAAAATACTCTTCAGCTGGAATGCGATGTAACTGTCCAAAATCGATCCAGGTATTGCAATCAATAGAGCCTTTATCACAAAGCTCTTTAACGTATTCGTCGTAGCACTCTTCCATTTCAGGTGGCACGATTTGCCACAATAGACGTTGACCCGCTAGGCGAACAGCACTGCGATAAAACTCATCCAGTAGCAGCATGTGCTGCGATGAACCACAGTTATCACCGGTCATCTCTTCTGATAGATTCGACTTGAAGCGGTCTTCATCCATAATAAAGAAATTCGCTTCTACCCCTTGGCTTTGCGCCCAGTCGGTAATGAGCAGACACTTATTATTCAGGCTTTCACGATCATCTCGGCTCATCAATGGCGAAACACAGACCCAGATATCTAAGTCACTGGAAGTGCTCTGTCCAATCGATGAAGTACTGCCCATGGTGTAGAGGGCTAAGATGTTTGGCTTAGGATTTGTGACTAGAGCTTGACCAATGGTGAGCTCTGTATCTTCGACAAACTGTTGTTGCTCGGTATTGAGCTCAAACCCATAGATACCATAAGGCACTTGCGAGTCATAATAGCCAGGGAAGACGGGGTGGTTATAGTGTAGAAGAGCAGGAATAAGATGGAATACTCGCTGAGCTTGCAAATCCATAAGTGCCAGCGCGCGATCAATTCGCTGCTGGTTCAAACTATCTAGTCTTTGAATTAACTTCTCAGTGTAAGCCTGCAAGGGAGATTCCTTGGTTATTACCTATAATACGCCTTGCTCAATAATCAGGCTAAAGCGCCAACAAAACGTGATCAATGTATCATTTTTATTTTAATTGGTAAAGAATTGTACGATCGAATCTACATTGTTTTATGTTTCAACATCCATGAATTGCCTACCTCCTAGTTTGGTCTGTAACGGCTTTTTCTAATAATAACCTAGTTAACAAACGAGACTTTTATCACAATATTTTGACCGATTTGTGCTACGCGAAGTGCATTTCTTCATTCACAGCATAGATAAGTAATTTTTTTATCCTCTCAGTGGTAGGATTACTGCATCTACCACAAATTTCAAAACAGGCGAATATGACAAACACTTCTCCAATTCGAATTGCGACTCGCAAAAGCCCTCTAGCTCTATGGCAGGCATACTATGTAAGAGATGCTTTGCAAGCAGCGCATCCAGGTCTTGAGGTTGAGCTCGTTACTATGGTGACCAAGGGTGACATCATTTTGGATACGCCACTGGCAAAAGTGGGTGGAAAAGGTTTGTTCGTTAAAGAACTCGAAGTGGCAATGCTAGAAGGTCGTGCCGATCTTGCGGTGCACTCGATGAAAGATGTACCTGTCGACTTCCCTGAAGGCTTAGGTCTAGTGACGATATGTGAGCGTGAAGACCCACGTGATGCGTTCGTATCCAATACTTACGCAAATGTTGATGAGCTTCCTCAAGGTGCCGTAGTTGGCACTTGTAGCCTTCGTCGTCAATGCCAGCTAAAAGAATACCGCCCAGATTTAGTGATTAAAGAGTTGCGCGGCAACGTAGGTACACGCCTTGGAAAATTAGATGCCGGTGAATATGATGCTATCGTATTGGCGGCAGCTGGTCTTAAGCGTCTGAAACTGGAAGAGCGTATCGCCAGTTTTATTGAACCAGAACAATCACTGCCAGCAGTTGGTCAAGGTGCTGTAGGTATTGAATGTCGACTTGATGATGAACGTCTAATCAAATTACTTGAGCCACTAAACCACATTGATACGGCTGATCGCGTCAGATGTGAGCGCGCGATGAATATCACTCTGGAAGGTGGTTGCCAAGTACCAATTGGCAGCTATTCACTTCTTGAAGGCGACGAGCTGTGGCTACGCGCACTGGTTGGAGAACCTGATGGTACAGAAATGGTTCGTGGTGAGATTCGCGGTCCACGAGATCAAGCCGAAGAGATGGGTATAAAACTCGCTAACCAATTGCTTGATGCTGGTGCTCGTGAAATCCTAACTAGATTGTACGCTGAACACGAGTAACCCCCATGACAGTGTTGGTTACTCGTCCAGGTGAGCAAGGCATCTCACTTTGCCATCAACTTAATCAGCAAGGTATCAAGGCAATCAATCACCCATTGATTGCCATCCGAGCTGGGGAACAACTCCCCTGCTTGGTTAAATCGTTGCCAAAAGCAGACATCATCATCGCCGTTAGTCAGCACACGATCGAGTTTACCCACCAATATCTCACTAACGCCAACGTAAGTTGGTCAAAAACAGCAACCTACCTTGCCGTCGGTCAAAAATCCGCGCAGTTTTTAAGCAAGTTTGCCAATCAGAAAGTACACTACCCTGAGAGAAGTGATAGTGAGAACTTACTTAAACTGCCCCAGCTAAAGAATGTGTCTGGAAAGCATATCGTCATTTTAAGAGGTAATGGCGGTAGAGAGCTAATCTATGACACACTCGTCGCTCGAGGTGCTCATGTCGAGTACTGCGAGGTTTATAAACGAGAAAACCTCGCTTTCCGCTCAGAAATTACAGTACCTTTCTGGCAAGATAGCCAGGTAAATCAACTAATCATTACTAGCTCGGGACAACTGAATTTCTTTATAGAGCACATTGCGCCTCCATACAGGGATTGGGTTTTAAAATTAGCGCTTTTTGTGCCGAGTGAACGCATAGCTATTGAAGCGCGGCGAGTTGGCTTCCACACCGTCGTCAATACAGGAAGTGCTTCAAATAAAGAACTATTGGCAGCTCTGGCCAAAGAAACAGGACGAAAACAATGACAAGTAAAAAAAATAACGACCAAGTTAAATCAGAGAAGAACGAGGAAGTTCAAGAACAAAGCGTCGAAACGACCTCTCCAACTGAAACGAAATCAGAAGCTAAATCAGAAACAGAAACGGTCACCGACACTGCCGTTGAGCCAAAAGCTCAACCTGAAAGCACAACGGTAGAACAAGACAAGCCAACCACCACACCTCAAGTGGAAGAGAAACAAGGTAAACGAGGCGTAAGACTAGGTGTGATCGCTATCGTGCTTTCCATCCTATTTGGTGGCGGCTTAACTTACCATATGCAGCAAAAAGACGCGCAGTACCAAGCTCAACTGAGTGCGCTCACAGCTCAGCTAAAGCAAACCAAAGCTTCTATAACCAGCGAAGTGGAAGCTGCAGAAAAAGCGACGATTGCCAAAGCAACTGAAATTAGCCACCGCGCAGATACCGTATTAGCCCAGCAACAAAAAAGTATTGAAAGTTTGCAAATAGCATTAGCCGATGTGAAAGGACGTCGTCCCAATGATTGGCTACTCGCAGAAGCTGACTACTTGGTTAAACTGGCTGGTCGTAAACTGTTCCTTGAACACGATGCAGAAAGCGCAACTCTATTAATGGAAAGTGCAGACCAACGCATCGCTGCACTGAACGACCCAAGCCTAGTGCCACTGCGTAAGTCGATGGCAAATGACATCACGAAACTCAAATCAGTACCTTTAATTGATCGTGATGGTTTGGTTTTACGTTTAACCGCACTTCAGCAGCAAGTTGATGATCTACCATTGGCAAATGCCATTCTTCCAGAAGCTAAAGAAGAAAAACCAAAACAAGTATCGCAAGATATTAACGACTGGCAAGCAAATCTAAAAACATCATTACAAGACTTCTCTGAAAATTTCATCACCTTCCGAACTCGTGACGGTAACGTGATTCCGCTACTTTCGCCTCAGCAGCACTTCTATCTAAAAGAGAACATGAAAGCGAAATTAGAAACAGCGATTAAAGCCGTCTATGTCGAGCAACAAGAGATCTATGTGGCAGCTATAACAACGGCAGAAGAGTGGTCACAGTCTTTCTATGATCAAGAAAGTAATTCCGTAAAAGAATTCAATAAAACACTCGAACTACTAAGTAAACAGACTGTTCAGGTTGAATACCCAGTTAAACTAGAAACTCAGCAAGTATTATCCGACGTTATTCGTGAGCGATTACGCCGTGAAGTTACAACGCTAGTGACGGAGGACAAGTAATGTTTCGACTTATATTCCTCTTTGCCATTCTCGGAGCGGGTCTATTTGTAGGCAGCCAGTACACTGGGCAACAAGGTTACGTCCTTGTCTCTGTCGCAGATAAAACCGTTGAGATGAGTGTCACGACACTCGTCATCCTTATCATTGCTGCACTCGCCGCTCTTTTCGGTTTAGAGTACATCATCAAGAAACTTTTCTATGCCAGCTCTGCAACTTGGAATTACTTCAGCGTGCGCAAAATGCGTCGCTCGCGTCGCTACACCAATGAGGGCATCATTAAGCTTCTAGAAGGTGATTTTAAAGATGCAGAGAAGAAGGTAACACGTTGGGCTAATCATCACGATATGCCACTACTATGCTACTTAGTTGCTTCAGAAGCAGCCCAAGGCATGGGAGATAACAATAAACGAGATCACTATCTGAAACTCGCACTAGAGCAAAAAGACTCTCGCCTTGCCGTTGAACTCACACGAGCGAAACAGCAACTGCGTGAAGCCCGTTTTGACGATGCGTTTGCAACCTTATCTGATCTTAAAGGCGAATATCCAAACAATCCGATTGTGCTCAACTTACTCAAAACTGTGTATGTTGAACTTAAACTTTGGCAGCCTCTTTTAGAGCAATTACCTAAACTAGCAAAAGCCAAACTCATCACCAAAGAAGAGCAACTGCAATTAGAGCTTGTCGCGCAATGTGGGTTGCTTGCCGAGGTTGCTGAGCAAAAAGGCAGCGAAGGTCTAATCCAACATTGGAACAACCTTCCACGTAAAGTTAAAACGGATCTACACCTAGTCGAATGCTTTACTAAGCAACTAATCAACCGTAAAGCTGATGATCAAGCGTTTACTATTATTAAAGAGACCTTGAAGAAACACCCTAGCGCAGACCTCTATAAACTGTTGCCTGAATTAAATCTCACCGATAGCCATCCTGCAGTCGTATTCCTAGAGGAAACACTGCGCAAAGATGGCAATAATGCCGAAGCACATAGCGCGCTAGCTCAATTCCACTTACGCAGCCAGAAGTGGTCTGAAGCGCAGCAGCACTTCGAAAAAGCACTGGCGCAACGATCTAACGTTTCTGACTATGCTTACCTTGCTGATTCATTAGAGAAGCAGAACTTCAATAAAGCAGCACATGAGGTCTCTAAAAAAGCACTCACGCTAGTCAGTAATCAATAGAGCTCTAGTTTCTCTATTAGCCGACCGTCAGGTCGGCTTTTTTATACCCTAAGCTAACCTAACTCGAGCTTCCTCACAGTCACCTCTCCCTGTACTAACCAGTTGATTTTTAACCTTCCAGCTTACGCTCAAACGTGCTGATGTGTTAAATCTACAGTGCATTGTGTCTATGAGGGTTGGGATATGAGTTTTAGTACTCTCAATTCAAAGCTATCTGTTATAAGCAACAAACCTTACTAAATTCTACATGACGCTAGTTTGTTCTTTAGGTGAGATTGGTCACGGGAAAACGAATAAGAGCAAATCAAGAGTTGTGAGCATGACGAGAACAGGCAAATAGAAGGCGTGGGTTTACGATAAAGCGCGAGTAAAGGATTTGATTTGAAGAAAAAGAAAACCGACAGATGTGAAAAAGCCCTGCTATTTCTAGCAGGGCTTTTCAATAAGTGGCGGAGTGGACGGGACTCGAACCCGCGACCCCCGGCGTGACAGGCCGGTATTCTAACCAACTGAACTACCACTCCGCAGTGGAATACTTGCGTTAGCAAGCGTTCAAACTTTTTGCTTTTATCTTTTTCTTAAAAAGATGAAAACGAAATTGGAGCCTGGCGATGTCCTACTCTCACATGGGGAGACCCCACACTACCATCGGC
>ERZ794982.122-NODE-122-length-28495-cov-4.363608_pt1 | contig 28495 bp, 21 predicted proteins | sample MGYA00433071_ERZ794982 | MGnify/ENA primary metagenome ERZ794982 (study PRJEB30140, sample SAMN00862574) | bioreactor metagenome | study: EMG produced TPA metagenomics assembly of the Bioreactor inoculated with sediment Metagenome (bioreactor metagenome)...
GCCAAGCGTATGTATGGCGATGTGATCCCCGCGGCTAATCCGAATAATCGTTACATGACTATTAAGCAACCCGTAGGTGTTGTCACGGCAATTACGCCTTGGAATTTTCCTATTGCGATGATCACTCGTAAAGCGGCGCCTGCTTTGGCGGCAGGATGTACAGTGGTGATTAAGCCAGGGGAAGACACACCTCTTTGTGCGCTCGCAATGGCGTTACTGGCTGAGAAAGCTGGAATTCCTAAAGGGGTTATTAACGTTGTTACGACCTCTCGCCCGGCCGAAGTGGGTGATGTGTTATGTCGCCATCCTTTGGTTCGCAAGGTATCGTTTACTGGTTCAACGCCTGTGGGTAAGCTCATTTTACGTCAAGCGTCTGAAACGGTGAAAAAAGTGTCACTAGAGCTGGGTGGTAATGCACCATTTATCGTATTTGAAGATGCAGATATAGACAAAGCGGTGCAAGGCGCGTTGATTTCTAAATATCGCAATGCAGGTCAAACCTGTGTTTGTACCAACCGCCTTTATATTCACGATGCTATTTATGATCAGTTTTTAGAGAAGTACACGCAGGCTGTCAGTAACTTAGTGATTGGCGATGGCTTAGTGGACGGTACAGATATTGGTCCTCTTATTAATCAAAAAGCGATTGATAAAGTGGCTCAGTTGGTAAGCACGGCAGTTAAGCAAGGTGCAACCCTTACTTTAGGTGGAGACATCTCCGACGTTGGGCACCAATTTTATCAACCGACCATTTTAACCGACGTGACAGAAGAGATGGACATTGCCCATCAAGAGCTGTTTGGTCCCGTTTCTACCCTCTTCCGATTTAATGATGAAGAAGATGTCGTTCGTCGTGCCAACGATACCCCATTTGGCTTAGCGGCTTATTTTTACACCCAAGATCACAGCCGAGTATGGCGAATGGGTGAGGCGCTTGAGTACGGTATTGTCGGCATTAACGAAGGTATTATTTCGACAGAAGTTGCTCCATTTGGTGGTGTAAAAGAGTCTGGTTGTGGTCGCGAAGGCTCGAAGTATGGTATTGAAGATTATCTAGAAATTAAATACTTATGCCATGGCATCTAAAACAATAGTTTCCCTTAACTTTCAAGTTTCCTTTTATGTTTCAGTATGGTTCTGACGTGGATTCGATATGATTTTTATATAGTTCCGACATGTCTTCCCCCAAACAGTTCGTCCTTCCAGACACTTTGGGGGTCATGCTTTTAGCAGCACCTTGTGTGCTGTTTTTTTTCGCCTGAAGTTGAGTGATTTGAAGAAAAAAGGCAACAGCTGTTGAAAGGTTGAGCGCAGTAAAACTTTAGGTGGAGAAATGCGAATTTAATGAATGTAAATGAAATGTAATTATTTATAACACGGTGACAACGAGGAAGTGACAAGTCACCTCAATACTGTTACTGGCATAGCCAGAGCAAACAGGAATACATCAAGGAGATAATTCATGTTTAACACCCTAAGTAAGCTAAGCAAAAAAAGCCTAACGAAAAAGGTTGCGGCATACGCATTGGCGATTTCGAGCACTTTTTTTACCGCATCTCAGGCTTTTGCTGCTGAGCATAACTGGCGCTTTGTAAACCTATATTCGCGCGGTACAGCCTATGGTGAAGTGTATAAAAACTTTGCTGAAAATATTGTAGCAATGTCGAATGGTCGTATTTCTGTTCAAGTCATGTATGCCGGTGAAGGTGTTGGTCAAACGGGTGTACTTGGTTCAGTAAAGTCAGGGTTGATGACGATGGGCGCACCTTTCCAACCTATGCACGCGGGTGAGTTCCCTGCTGGTGTGGTTGAAGTTGGTCTGCCTGGTATGACTGATGATGTCGGTGAGCTAAGCGCATTGTTCCACGAAAAAGGTTGGGGCGAAGTATTAGAAGAAGCGTATGACAAGCAAAATCTTGTTTGGCTAGAACCATACATTCAGCTACCAGTTTATGTTCTAACTAAAGAACCGATTAATTCAATTGAAGATTTCGAAGGTTTGAAGATTCGTGCTCCTGGTGCTTACGGTAAATTCTTACGTAACTTAGGTGCATCTCCAGCTTCGCTATCATGGAGTGAAATTTACACCAGTCTTGCAACTGGTGTTATCGATGGCTCTATCGGCAGTAACATCATCGACCACCGTGATGGTAACCACGTAGAAGTGGCGAAGTACATGTACCGTCTACCAATTGCCGGCGCTCAAGCATTGCCAATCGTTGTCAATAAGAGTGCTTGGAACAAATTACCAGAAGATCTACAAGCGATTGTACGTGCTGCAAGTGCGGTTCACGCTCGCGAGCAGATGACTAAGTCACGTCTATGGGAATCTCAAGCGATTGCTGACATGGAGTCAAAAGGTATGAAATGGAGCCCAGAACCAAGTGCTGAAGATGTAGTGACATGGAATGGTGCTGCTGACTCTCTATGGACTGAATATGCGGATGCAGACAAGTACAGCCAACGTCTAATTAAGATTGTACAAGACACCCAGTAATACTTTTAAGACAAGGCGGTTTAGCCTAGTTCAAATCAAAACTTAGATTTTGAATGACTGTGAAATCGCAAACCAAAAGGGGGTGCGCCCCCTTTCTTTTTATGCTGGCAGGGATGAAGTGTATGTTGAGTAAAGTATTAACGGCGTATTGCCGAGGAATTAATCGCTTAGTGTATTGGATTGGCTTTTCTGCTTCGATACTCATGCCGCTCCTTGCTGCCACCGTCGCTTTTGAAGTTTTTTCTCGTTATGTGCTTGGTGAGCCTACTATCTGGGCTTATGACGTATCGCTGTTTTTATTCGGTTACATTGCAGCACTTGGCGGTGCTTTAGCGCAACAAAATAAAGCGCATATCAACGTTGATGTGCTTTACCTTTCCGTGTCAATACGGGTGCGTTCTCTGTTTAACCTTTTTACATATTCGTTGGCGATTTTCTTCCTTTCGGTGGTGTTGATGATGTCATTTGGAAAGTTTGAAGAAGCACTTGAGTTTAATTACCGACGTCAATCTGAATGGGCACCATCCATGGCGCATTTCTGGGTGATGATGATGGTCGCTTCTGGCGCATTTATCGTCCAATTTACCAGCGATATCGTGCAAGACATTTATTACCTGATCACGGGTAAAACTCTGATAGAACAAGAACCAGAAGAGAGTGAACAACAAGAAACGCTGATCGAACAAGCGGGGGATGTATGAGTATTGAAGTTCTAACGTTGTTATTGATTGGCTGTATTTTATTTAGTTTTGCCTTGGGCGCACCGGTAGGTCTCGCTTTGGGCGGCATTGCGATGGGAATGGGCTATCTCACTTGGGGTGAAGGAATCTTCAACCTAGTACCGACTACCATCGAGAGTAACTTTTTCAGTTTTATTTTGTTAGCGATTCCTTTGTATATCTACATGGGACAGTTGTTAACGCGTTCGGGTATCGGCGATGCGATGTTCAACGCCAGCCAAATGTTGATTGGGCGCTTGCGAGGTTCACTGGCGATAAGCGTAATTGGCGTCTGTTCAATGATCGGTGCGATGGTTGGCATTATCGGCGCAGGCATCATGACCTCAGGCAGTATTGCTCTGAAACCAATGTTGGAGCGTGGATACGATAAGCGTTTAGCACTTGGTGTGATCATGGCTGGTGGTGGTTTAGGTATTCTTATCCCACCAAGTATTCCAATGATCATGTACGCGGCAACCACGCAAAACTCGGTTGGTCGGATGTTTTTGGCTGCGATTATACCCGCGCTGATCTCGATCACTCTACTCATTAGCTATGTGATCATCAGTTGTAAGCTGAACCCTGAGAGAGCACCGCTCGGGACGGGCAGTGAAAGCAAAATGTCGGGTAAAGAAAAGGTGAGAACCGCACGTGACGGGCTATTTTCTTTACTGCTGATCGTTGCCGTATTGGGCAGCATTATTACTGGTATTGCCACGCCAACAGAGTCGGGTGCGATTGGTGTTGTTGGAGCGCTTTTCCTCGCGATTATCTTTAAGCGCTTCCGTTTTGAGATGTTTAAGTCGTCAGGCTTTGAGACAGCAATGCTGGTTAGTGTATCGATGTGGATCATTCTTGGCGCTTCATTGTTTAGTAACTTCCACATGCTCAGTGGCGTGCAAAACATGGTGGCACAGCTTACGCAAGACCTCGGCTTGCCTCCACTTGGTGTGATCATCTTGCTACAGGTCATTATGTTGCTACTCGGCTTCATTATTGATGAGCTGATCATTGTGTTGATGTGTGCACCGCTGTTCACGCCAATTGTGGTATCCCTTGGCTATGACCCAATTTGGTTCGGTATTTTGATGATATTGAACATTGAGATTGCGGTACAAACTCCGCCTTATGGTTTTGCCCTGTTCTATTTGAAAGGCATTGCGCCACCGGGCGTTAGCATGATGGATATCTATCGCTCAATACTGCCGTTCATCTTGCTCAAATTATGTGTGTTGGTGACGTGTATGTTGTTCCCCGAAGTGGTGATGTGGCTACCTAACAAAGTGATGGGAGTAAATTGATATGAGTTTACAACGTATCTTAATGCCCGTTGATCTCGCCTACCCAGAGGTAGTGAAAAGAGAAGTGAATCTGGCGCTAAAACTGATTGCTGAAGATGGAGTAATTGACATGCTTTATGTTGATGAGGCTCGTGTTCATCGCAGTATGGTACCAACAGCGTCAGGAACTGCTTTTTCAGCTCAACATCAAAGTGCGTTTGATAGCGTACAAACAATGCTGGAACAGTTGGTTCCCAAGCCTCATCGCGGCAAGAGTATTGTCCGTTGCGGCGTGGTGTTTGATGAGGTGGTATTGCAGGCAAAGAAATCAAATGTAGACGCAATAGTCATGGCATCGGCAAAGCCTAAGCTGCGCTCATATCTGCTTGGATCCAACGCAGCGAAAATTGTACGACATTCACATTGCTCAGTGTTTGTCGTGAAGTAAAAACAGTAGCGATTCAACCAACCTAGTCGATAGTTCGTGGCAAAAATCGCGATGCAACCGGTAAGTAAGTGCCCAAATAGAAAGAGGCATTTAGGTCCTATTAGTAAAGGCAATAACCTCAAGGAAATGATGATGACCAACCAACAACTACACCAAAGAAGAAGCCAAGTCATTGCTCAAGGCATGGGCGCACTGTATCCCCTTTATGTGGAAAAAGCAGAAAACGCGCATGTGTGGGATGTAGAAGGGAACAAATATATCGACTTTGCCGCGGGCATTGCCGTCACCAATACAGGTCATTCAAATAAACGTATTAGTGAAGCGGTGAAAGCACAGCTAGATAACTTCTCACATACGTGTGCGTTGGTTACCCCTTATGCCTCATTTATTGAGTTGGCAGAGAAGCTAACGCAAGTTGCGCCGGGAGAGAGTGATAAAAAAGCGGTTTTCTTAACTACAGGTGCAGAAGCCGTTGAAAATGCTATTAAAATTGCTCGTGCTCATACAGGGCGTAGTGGCGCAATTGCATTTAAAGGTGGCTTCCATGGTCGTACTAACTTAACCATGGGACTTACAGGCAAAGTGGCACCATATAAGGCTGGTTTCGGTCCTTTCCCAAGTGAAATTTTTCATGCTCCGTACCCGAATGAGTTTCATGGCATTAGTGTTGAGCAAAGCCTGCAAGCGGTAGAAGATCTGTTTGCTTGTGATATTGAGGCTTCGCGTGTTGCCGCTATCATCTTTGAACCAGTGCAAGGCGAAGGCGGTTTCTATCAAGCGCCAGCGAAGTTTGCCCAAGGCTTACGTGAGATCTGTGATAAATACGGCATTATGTTGATTGCGGATGAGATTCAAACTGGTTTTGCACGAACTGGTAAAATGTTTGCTACTGAATATTTAGGTATTGAACCGGATATGATCACCATGGCAAAAGGTATTGCAGGTGGCTTCCCAATTTCCGCGGTAGTGGGTAAATCTGAGGTAATGGATTCTGCTACTGCGGGTGGTTTAGGCGGCACTTATGCAGGCTCTCCACTTGCGTGTGTGGCAGGCTTAGAAGTACTGAAGATCATTGAAGAAGAAAATTTGTGCGCCAAAGCAATGGGTATCGGTGAGGTGGTTTACTCTCGCATGACGAAGCTACAACAGTCAGCACCAGCGATTGGCGAAGTTCGTACCACAGGTGCGATGATGGCTATCGAGTTCACGGATCCGCAATCTGGTCAGCCTTTGCAAGAACTGACTAAAACCATTATTAGCAAGGCGCAAGAAAACGGTCTAATCCTGCTTTCGTGTGGTGTTAAAGGCAACGTTATTCGCTTGCTTCCAGCACTGACGATTGAACAAGAAGTGCTTAATGAAGGTTTAGATAAACTAGAGAAAATAATCTTAGAAGTGGCGTAATTTAACCCACTATCAATGGATTTTTAGTAAGGACCGAGTGTTATCACTCGGTCTTTTTGGTTTGATATTCATCTAACACTAGAGTTTAGATGTTAAAGGCTTTACTTGTGTTGGCTTCATGCGTTGCCATAGTCGACCATCAATAGCTGATAAGCCAAGTGCTATTAACAACATGCCGGCTAAGTGAACCCAGCCTAAAGATTCGTTAAGGAATGCACAACCAAGTAAAACGGCGGAAACAGGCACCAATAATGTGACCAGCAATACATTGGTCGCACCGGCCAGGTCAAGAATTTTAAAATAGAGAACATAAGCTATCGCGGTAGAGAGCACCGCCAGTGCCGTGATCGCTGCCCATACGTGGCTACTGGTCTCCATTAAATCGATGGGTCCATCGACAACTAAAGTGATAGGAAGCAGTATGATAGTGGAGCCCGTTACTTGCCCTGCCGCGGTGACAATCGGATCGACTCTTAAGGTTTTAAATCGACGACCATACACACCACCAAAGGCATAAAACAAGGCTGCGGCAACCACCGCAAGCTGAGGTAGTAGATTGCCCTCACCATTCATTGCGGGTACGCCGATAATAACGACGACACCAATGAAAGCGATACATACACCGACTAACTTTAGTGGGGTCGGGCGTTCATCAGGCAATAGTAACCCTGCGACCACAACGGCAAAAATAGGTGCGGAGGCGTTAAGAATGGCGGCAAGCCCTGATGCTATTTGAGTTTGCCCCCAAACAATCAGCGCGAATGGAATGACATTGTTTAATAACCCCATGCCGAGAAAAGCCAACCACACGTTTGGATCCTTGGGAGGTCGTAGCCCAACCATGAAGACAATGCCCCACAATACGATGGTTGCGATACCCACTCTCAGAGCCACAATAGTTAATGGTGGGAGTTCACTCACTGCGGTACCAATGAAGAAGAATGATCCTCCCCATATTATGGAAAGTAATATGAGCATAGCCCATGCTTTAGCGCTCATCGTATTGGTGATTGAATATGTCATTGCCAATTCCATTCTTTGTATTTATCTATTGGGGTAATGCTAACGAACTCGAAATTTTCAGAACATCTGAATATTGCGTTATATTCGATTTCTTTTTGATGATCTATCTCCAATTATTCAGCAAGAATCGGATAGAAGAACATATTGAAATGTGATGAGATGGTGGTGTTATGAGCTAGTTAGAGAATGAAACCATGTCGATTCCATCTGATAAAGCGATGATTGAAGCAATAAAAAATAGAGACAAATCCTTTGACGGTCAGTTTTATTACGGCGTTATTACGACGGGGGTTTTTTGTATTCCTTCTTGTTCTACCAAATCTGCAAATTTAGAAAACGTACGTTTTTTTGCTGATATTGAATCAGCAATACAGGCAGGGTTTCGACCGTGCAAACGTTGTTGCCCTGCTGGCGAAAATACGCGAACCCAAAAGTTGATTGAGGTGGCGCGTTATATTGAAGCGCATATAGAAGATAAAATCACGTTATCCCAATTGGGAGGTATTGCAGAGCTTTCTCCATCTCGATTGCAAAGAGTGTTTAAAGAGGTGTTTGGTATATCACCCAAGCAATATCAGAATGCGGTTCGAATGCGCCATTTTAAGAGCTCATTGAAAGAAGGTGGCGCGGTGACCGATGCGATTTATTCTTCAGGATTTGGTTCAATAAGCCGAATATACGGTGAATCAATGCGCAATATTGGTATGACGCCAAAGGCTTATCGAGCTGGGGGAGAGGGTGAAACTATCCATTACGCCTGTCGAAACACCGCTCTCGGATACATGATAATGGCGGCAACAGAAAAGGGGGTCTGTTGCGTGCAGTTTGGTGACGATGAAAATTCATTAGTCGGCTTATTATCGAAAGAATTCCCTCATGCTGAGCTTCTCCTTTCTGCCGCGCAAAACGGCCCAGAGTTAGATCATTGGATGGATGCTTTAGATCGGTATATAAGTGAAGGCGCCCCAAAACCAGACGTGCCACTAGATATTCGCGGGACCGCTTTCCAGATCAAAGTTTGGTCATTTCTACTTAGCATCAAAGAAGGTGAGGTGATGAGTTATGGCGAAGTAGCTGAGCATATCGACAACCCAAAAGCCGTCCGAGCGGTAGGTACGGCTTGCGGCAAAAATCCAATCGGGGTGTTGGTCCCATGCCACCGAGTGTTGCGAAGTGACGGCTCGCTGGGCGGCTATCGCTGGGGGCTAGAGCGCAAACGAGCATTACTCGATAAAGAGCGCAAAAATAGCCATAAAGAGATTTTACGCTGACGGATTAGCTCGCGTGTTTTGTTTATTCGGTACTTGATGACACCAACCGTTGCAATGTGTTCAGCTGTTAACTCAGAGTGGACACATTCTCTTTTTGTAACTAATTAGAATGATTCGTTTTATTCTTCATCGCTGTAAACTGTGTTTCAAATCCCTGCTTAGAGTTGTCCAAATTCATTTTTAAATCACACTGTCAATTCACTTCCCTCATAAAAACAATCGATTACATTTTGGTTTGAAAATTGCCATACCCACTTAGCGGACAGAGCTTCTTAGCGTTTAGTTGCTTATTCGTTTCTTATCTTGTGGCTGTTAATCACAGGATAAAAGTCCAAAAATCGACGAAAAAGGAGAAGCAAGATGGACTTTAGTCAATTCAAAGAATGGGTTCGAATATTTTCTATTGGACTAATATTGAGTGTGTTTACCTCAATATCGTGGGCGGTACATGACAATGGTGTATTTGAATTAGAAGGAGATGCGTTTAACAACTTAGCAGTAGATGGAGAGGATTGGGAAAATGTCTTTTTAGGCACGGACAATGCCAATGTATCCCTGTTTGTAGCCGACCCTTCGCCAGTGTCAATCTTTACCGGTGGTCGAAAAGACATTCAAGATATTCCCGATTGGAAGCATAAAGATGGTTCTGTGCCGGATAAAGATGATTTAACCAACGCCTATGCTGCGGCCTACGGTGTTGATGATGGCAACTCCGGACAAGATCTTGTGATTTACTTTGGTGCTGATCGATTCGCCAATGTAGGTGATGCGTTTATGGGATTTTGGTTCTTCCAAGATCAGGTGGCAGCGCTCCCGGATGGCACTTTTTCTGGTGTACATATCAACGGTGATGTGCTGATTTTGGTCGATTACCCTCAAGGCGCTAATGCCGTGCCATATATAGCAATGGTTCTTTGGGATGACAGTTGTTCAAAAGCGGATAGCAATGACCCGGCTCCGGGTGATTGTGCGGCAAAGAATTTGCGTCTTAAAGCAGAATCTGATGACGCAACTGGTTCGGCTGAATGTGGTTCACAAAACGATGACTTAGGCTGTGCGACAACTAATCACAGCGATGAACCTTCACCATGGTCTTATACTCCTAAGTCCGGCTCTTCTAACGTATTTCCATTCGAAAGCTTTTATGAAGGCGGAGTCAATTTAACTCAACTATTGGGTGGTACAGGCACCTGTTTTAGTAGTTATATGGCAGAGACTCGCTCTTCTAGTTCCTTTACCGCAGCACTGAAAGATTTTGTGTTAGGTGAGTTTGAACTCTGTGGTATGGAAGTGGTGAAAACTTGTACCGGAGGTGAGGTTTCGACTACAGGTGATTCAATCATTTATGGTTATAAAATTGATGTGACCAATACTGGCTTTGGTACTCTTTTTGATATCAATGTTGACGATACTACAGCTGGCGATACCTTCTATACAGCCTCTCTTGCCGTTGGAGCCACTGAATCTTATACGGGTACGTTTGAGACAACCACTATCGGTGCGCTGAATGAGGCTTCGGTAAGCGCAGCACTCAAAACTGGTGGTGATATTGTGATCGATGTGACCTCGCAGGCAACCTGTCCGGTAGTTAACCCCCAAGCTGTAATGAACATAACTAAGCAGTGTGAAACTCTTGTCGAAAAGAACACTTCAGGAGCTTATGGCTTGTTGGTGAAATATGACGGCAAAGTCTGTAATACCAGTAATGTGAAAATCGAAAACGTCTCGATCGCAGAAAAACATGATGGTATCACCGTAAATATTCCGGTTGGTGACATAGGGCCGAGTAGTTGTAAAGATTACAATGGGCAGTACATCCCAACACCAAGTACCGACGTGGCAAGTGGTGGTGTGGCAGCACATGCTGTGAGAACGTTTAAAGATACAGTATTTGCGACAGGGGCTAATGCTATTACTGGAGCATCAGTAGATACTGGGTTATTGGTTGAAGCAAATTGTCCACTTTGTCCAGCACCTACACCGTAACCTTGTTTTTCACTTAATTTCTTTATCTATAAGCCCACTTGTGGGCTTTTTTTAAGAGATGTAAACGATCAATTTGAGCAGTTTTACTGTCTTCTATTAATTATTGATCGAGAAAGATTAGGTCTTCTACTTGGTTAAGCTGAATGTTTACTATTTATCTGAATCGTATTTGTCACTGGTAAACAGAATGACATTTTAATCATGGCGTATTACTTCTTATTATATTAAACGAGTTCAAGTGCATAAGTTTGGTTGATATATCATCAATTCGTATGATACGCATCAAAATGAACGTCTTCTGTAATTGAGTATGTGAGTTTACTTTGCAAGAATTCACGATAATTGTTAATAAGTTCATTATTTTTATATGCCCAAGTTTTCTGACATTCGAATTCAAACCAAGCTAGTCTTCATCTTGGTATTCTTTGGTGTTGTTCCGCTACTTGCGGCAACGCTATTTAACGGACAAATTGCTTCTAAAGCATTAATAGATAAATCATTTGATGAGCTGAGTGCGATCCAACTGCTAAGAAGTAATGAAATTGAAGATTTCTTCTCTAAGCGGATCATCGATGTAGAGATGTTAGCGGATAATGAAAATATGTCGTTTTTATCTGCCTTGGTGAATGATCATCAACCAACAGATGATGATGGCGTGAGCGTTTACGACTCACTAGTTGAAAAGTTTATTCGTAATTATGGCTATAGCGATCTGCTAATACTTAGCCCGAAAGAGGGCAAAGTTCTCTATTCCTACAGCGATGTTCAGCGAATTGGCACTTCTTTGATTGCAAATAAGGGCATGGATATCGCCCTAAATCGAGCTTGGACCGATGTCGAATTAACGAATAAAGCGGTCTATTCAGATTTCGCTTTTAGTGAGTATGAGCAAAAGCAAGTCTCTTATATCGCAGTGCCGATGAAGACAGATAATGGTCAGCTTAGCGCTATCCTTGTGGTAAAAATACTACCCAGCTTAATCAATCAAATCCTCGATTCTCGCGTTGGATTGGGCGATACGGGCGAGTCTTATCTTATTGGTACTAACAGGCTAACCGGAAAGTTTGAGCTTAGAAGTGATGTAATGTCGATGGGGGATGGGCAGTATGTCGTTGGCTTCCGTTTACAACAAGATCTGCCTTATTGGGGGGATGCTAAAGCGGCAGGTGACCACGGTGGTTACAATACCTATGTTGATAGCGCCGGAAAAAATGTTCTCATTGCGTATAGCAAGATCCCGGTCCCCGGTCACAACTGGTATATGATTTCAAAAATTGACCAAGATGAAGTCACGCAGCCAATTTATTTCCTCTATATGACTTTGCTTATCGCGTTACTGATTTTAGCGGCGGTTGTGGGCTTGGTTGCGGTGAAATTTGCCAAGTCTGTTACGGAACCTTTATTGCAAGGGATGGGTTTTGCTAATGACATCGCCTCAGGAAAACTCAATTCAACTCTTAAGCTTGAACGCCGAGATGAGTTAGGACAGCTCTCTAATGCTCTTAATGATATGGCAGTACAGCTCACCGATCTTGATTGGCTAAAAACGGGTAAAGAAAACTTAGATGACCAACTACGTGGGGATTTAACACTTTCTGAACTCGCCAAACGTTTTGTCTCTTTCTTTACTAAACATATGAATGGTGAACTTGGCGCATTATACCTTTTTGATGAGAAAACAAAGCAACTGGCGTTGACCTCAAGCTATGCCTTTAGTGACCGAAATGGCAACTTCAATAAGGTTAATCTTGGCGAGGGGATGGTAGGGCAAGCCGCAATGGAGCAAGAAGTTATTGCTTATTCTGATATTACCCACAATGCCCCTTCACTCAATTATGGTGCGGGCGAAATTACGCCATCCAATTTTATGTCGATTCCGTTAGTGAAGGATTCACATTTGATTGGTGTTGTACTGCTAGGTTCGCTGACGCCGTTCACTAAATTGCAAAAACGTTACGTCAATGAAGTTTGTACTAATGCAGCCGTGGTTTTTGATGCCGCTAATGCGCGCGAGACTATCGGCAAGCTATTAGAGCAATCCCAACAGCAGCAACTGCACTTATCTCAAGCGAATGATGATCTTGAAGAGCAAGCCGCAGCGTTGCGCGAATCAGAAAGCGCGTTGCAAACTCAGCAAGAGGAATTGCGCGTCACCAATGAAGAATTGGAAGAGCAAACTAAAGTACTCAAAGAGTCGGAAGCGGAACTCCAAGCTCAACAAGAAGAGTTACGAGTAACCAATGAAGAGCTTGAAGAGCGAACTCGGGCGTTAGAAGATCAAAAAATCGAAATGCTTGAGAAAAACAATGAGCTGAATCGCGCGCAGCAAATTGTAGAAGAAAAGGCAAAAGAGTTGGAAATCGCCAGTAAGTATAAGTCTGAATTTCTTGCCAATATGTCCCATGAGCTTAGAACGCCACTTAATAGCATTTTGATCCTGTCGCAATTGTTCGCCAATAATAAAGATGGCAATTTGAACGTGAAACAGATCGAGTCAGCAAAGGCAATAAACTCATCAGGCTCTGATTTACTCTCCCTCATCAACGAAATACTCGATTTGTCCAAAGTTGAAGCCGGTAAAGTCGAACTGCATATTGAAGATGTGCCATTCATCGCTATTGAGCAAGATATCAATCGATTGTACAAAGATATAGCAGCAGACAAAGAACTTGATTTCTCAGTGTCGATTGCAAGCAACTTACCACAAGGGATTGAAACTGACTCACAGCGATTGCAGCAAGTTTTACGCAATTTACTGACCAATGCCTTCAAGTTTACTCACGAGGGGTCCGTATCACTCAGTATCGCCTTACCATCGCCAGAAATTGCTGAGCGAATGAATAAGCCAAGAGAGTCTTTAGTTGCTTTTCATGTCAAAGATGACGGTATTGGCATTAAGGAAGAGCAGCAATTAGCTATTTTCCAAGCCTTTCAACAAGCTGATGGTAGTACTAGCCGGAAGTATGGTGGCACGGGGTTAGGGCTTTCAATCTCTAAAGAGTTGACTCATCTGCTTGGCGGCAAGATTTCGCTTAAGAGTGAGGAACGTAAAGGCAGTACCTTTACCATTGTTCTGCCTTTAGAGTATGTGAACAAACAACAACCTCAGGATTCTGAAGAGTCCTCTTTAACGCCAGTAGTTAACGTATTGTCACAAGAAAATGATCAGCAAGTCGCGCAATGCGAGCTGATTAATGGCGGGAATAAAGAGCCAATAAGATTAAACAATAAAGTGCCTGAGCCAACGCTAGTGAGACACGATAACTATGTCGATGATGATCGCCAAAGTGTCGCCGCGGAAGATAAGACATTACTGATTATCGAAGATGATCGCGCGTTTGCGGGCGTGATGCGTGACTTTGGTCGCGAGCGTGGCTTTAAGTGCATCGTTGCTGAAACGGGTGAGACCGGTTTGCATTTTGCAGAGTATTACAAACCGAGCGCGATCATTTTAGATATCGGTTTGCCAGGTATCGATGGCTGGACAGTGATGGAGCGGCTTAAAGATAACCCAGCAGTTCGCCATATTCCTGTGCACTTTATGTCGGCAAATGATGCCAACCTTGATGCAATGCGAATGGGGGCAATTGGCTACCTCACCAAACCAGTTGACATGAAAAAGCTCGATAGCGCGTTCTCTAGTATTGAGAACATTCTCTCGAAGCCTGTTAAGCGGTTGCTGATTGTCGAAGATGATGACATTCAACGAGACAGCATTAAGCAGTTGATTGGTGAAGATGATGTTCATATTGTCGCCGTATCCACGGGGAAAAAGGCGCTCACAGAGCTTGAATCGCATAACTATGACTGCATGATTCTCGACCTTGGTTTAGATGATATGACTGGTTTTGATTTGCTTGAGCAAATCCGACGTAGCGAAACGGCGGCGCGAGTTCCGATCATTGTCTACACCGGTCGAGAGTTGTCGCGAGAGGAAGAAAAAGAGCTCAACCAATACGCAGAAAGCATAATTATTAAAGGGGTGAAATCACCGGAGAGGTTGCTGGATGAATCTGCGTTGTTCTTACATCGTGTGGAAGCCCAGTTACCAGCAGAGCAACGCGGCATATTGAAAGCGGTGCATGACAAGGAATCAATCCTCAAAGATAAGAGCATACTATTGGTTGATGACGACATGAGGAACGTGTTCGCTCTTTCCAATGTGCTGGAAGACAAAGGCATGAATGTTACTATCGCTCGTGATGGAAGCGAAAGTCTAGAGAAGTTGAAAGACAATCCTGATATTAACTTAGTGTTGATGGATATCATGATGCCGAAAATGGATGGCTATGAAGCAATGCAAGAAATCAGGAAGCAGAAGAAGTATGCCTCGCTGCCGATTATTGCATTGACGGCCAAAGCGATGAAGGGTGATAGAAGCAAGTGTATTGAAGCGGGGGCGAGTGATTATCTAGCAAAACCGATTGATATCAACAAGCTAATTTCAATGATGAGAGTGTGGTTGTACTGATATGAGTGATGTCATCGAAATAGACGACGAACAGTTAGAGATAAAGCTGTTTCTTGAGGCGATTTACCTAAAATATGGTTATGACTTTCGGGAATATTCGGTTGCCCATACTCGGCGTAGGCTTGAGTACCGTAGAGCGTTGGAAGGGATGACGAATTACTCAGAAATGCAGCACAAAGTGATTTATGAACCGCGTTTCTTCGAACAAGTCTTGCTTGATCTTTCAATCAATGTCACCGAAATGTTTCGTGACCCTTGGTTTTATAAGAAAGTTAGAGAGGTAGTTCTGCCTCATCTACAAACTTACCCTTTTGTCAAAGTATGGCATGCGGGCTGTTCTGCGGGACAAGAGGTGTATTCGATGAGCATTCTCCTTGAAGAAGAAGCAATGACAGAACGAGCACAACTCTATGCCACAGACTTCAATGAGGCGATTTTAGAGAAAGCACAAAAAGGCATTTATCCAATGGACTTGGTGCGTCAGTACACCACCAATTATCAAGCTGCTGGGGGTACCCATTCATTTTCCGATTATTATATCGCCGACTATGAGCATGTGATCATGCAAAGCCGTTTGCGTGAGCGAGTGTTGTTTACTCCGCATAATCTTGCCACCGATGGAGTTTTTGGCGAAATGAATGTCATATTCTGTCGCAATGTACTGATTTATTTTAATCGTGAATTGCAAAATAAAGTGTTCCAACTGTTTTATGACAGCTTGTTGCCTGGCGGTTTTTTGTGTCTTGGTTCCAAAGAGAGTTTACGATTTTCTACTATCGCCGATAAATTTGAGTTGGTGTGTGAACGAGAAAAAATCTACCGTAAAAAACGCATAGTCTACAACGATTGAGGAGGACGCCATGGGTATGAATTGCGGTGATACGACGTATCGTGCAGTCGTTATTGGTGCCTCAGCGGGGGGACTGTCGGCAATGGAAGAGATATTGAAAAACTTGAAACCCAGTTTTTGTCTTCCGGTGTTATTAGTGCAGCATATCAGCCCAAATGTTGAAAGTTACCTAGCGAGCCACTTTGAACATCGCTCAAACCTTCGAGTTAAAGAGGGGGAAGATAAAGAGCCAATACGCAGAGGTACTTTATATATTGCCCCACCGAATTACCACATGATGGTGGAAGTGGATGGTTCGGTCGCACTCTCTATTGATGCGCCCGTTAACTATTCTCGCCCATCTATTGATGTCCTGTTTGAGACCGCTGCAGATTATTTTGGCAAAGAGTTGATTGGTGTGGTGTTAACCGGGGCAAATTCAGATGGTGCGAAAGGGTTACAACGAATAAAAGAAAAAGGGGGGATTGCTGTTGTGCAGTCGGTGGAAACCGCAGAAGCTCAGGCGATGCCGCAAGCAGCCATCGATGCTGTTAACGTAGATCATATTGTTCCTTTGGACAAGATGAGTGAATTTCTAAACAACATATGTGAGTGTTGAAATGACGCAACGTCCTAGTGTTTTGATAGTGGATGACCGTCCTGAAAATTTAATTACTTTGGAAGTCTTATTAGAGCCATTTAATCTCGATATTGTTCGGGCAACATCAGGGGTAGAGGCGCTTGCCCATACGCTTGATTATGATTTTGCTTTGGTATTGTTGGACGTGCAAATGCCAGGGATGGACGGGTATGAAGTTGCAGAGCTACTACGCGGCAATAAAAAGACTAAGTCTATTCCGATCATTTTTGTTACGGCTCGTTCTAAAACGGAAACGCAAATTTTCAGAGGTTATGAATCCGGTGCGGTTGATTACATGTTTAAGCCGATTGAGCCGATTGTTTTTAATGGAAAAGTCCGTGTGTTTATTGAACTTTTCGAGCAGAAAGAAGCGCTGCGCCGCAAGACCATTGAGTTTGATCAGAAACTTGCTGAGCTTGAAGAATTGCAACAGCAGCTTGAAGAGACCAACGAGCAGTTATTGATGTTATCAACCACTGATGGTCTCACAGGGCTTTTCAATAAGCGTCGTTTCGAACAGATTTTCTCTGAGGAGTGGGAAAGAGCATCAAGAACTCAGACATCGTTGTCGTTGATTATGTTAGATATTGACCACTTTAAACTCTATAACGATACCTTTGGGCATCACTTGGGGGATGATTGTTTGAGAACGGTTGCTAAGGCGCTTCGTCAGATGGAACTGCGAGAATTAGACCGAATCGCGCGTGTTGGCGGAGAAGAGTTCGCGATTGTGTTGCCTGACACCGATCAACAAGGTGCAGAGCTGGTGGCAGAGCGGGTGAGAAACGTGATCAATGAGTTACGTATTCCACACAATGAATCTTCAGGCAGAGACATTGTCACTGCGAGTTTCGGTGTGAGTTCTATTTTCCCCACTCGAGATTTATCTTCACGTTATCTTGCTGAGGCTGCAGATGAAGCTCTGTATGAATCGAAGAGTAATGATCGTAACTGTGTCACGTTTAAGGAGTGCATGACGCAATGGGAGTATGTGCAAGATTAAAGCGCATTCGTAAGTAGCCACTTGAATGGAACGCGCTTTGACCTTTGATTTGGCTATCGGTAAATAAGGTCAGCCCAGTGGGTAAGACCTGCGGTAACCGAACCAAAATAGTTACCACTAATGATCTCGGTATTCGGAAGTACCGATGCCACTGCTGAGGTGAGTGCTCGAGATCGCGATGAACCACCCGTCATATAAATCACATCGGGCTCAATACCACTTTGTGTCACCGCTTCTTGTACCAAACTACGAATTTTACTCATTGGATTTTCAATGGCAGCATCAATACCTTCACGCGTCGTTGGTACGTTAAACGTCTCAGATGCTAAATCGATCAAGGTAGTGAATGTCTCTTTATCAGACATTGCAATTTTTGCCATCTCAGCTTGATGTATCACACCATGTCCCAGTGTTTCTTGGTGTAGTTTTACCAAACGATTGAGCTTTTCTGGCTGCATAGCATCTTTATGGAACTGGCGAAGTGTTGCAAGGTTATCATGAGCGTAGAAGCTACGCTGAGCTTGAACATCGTTAATCGCAATCGAGTTCCAGAACTGAATTAACGGCAGGTCTAAACCGCTTTTTAGCTTGCTACCAAGACCAAATTCAGTCATTAAGCATTTAAATGCAATGAAGATATCTAAGTCATTACCGCCGACCATTTGACCAGTATGAGCTAACAGTGAATCTTTACGGTCGAGTTTGCCACGCCATGTTGGTCCCATTTGAATCATTGAGCAGTCGGTTGTACCACCGCCAATATCTACCACCAGCACTTTCTTATCTGTCGTTAGCGTGTTTTCGAAGTCTAACCCCGCAGCAACAGGCTCGTATTGGAACTCAATGTCTTTAAAGCCCGCGCGTTTAGCTGCACGAGTTAGAATGTCGACAGCCTGAATGTTAGACGCTTCACCACCGCGACCTAGAAAGTTAACAGGTCTGCCGATCACGGTTTGGCTGAACTCTGTTTGAATTTGAGCTTCTGCGCGGTTTTTTATGTTGCTCATCATCGCGCAAACTAGGTCTTCAAAATATGAGAGCTGCATGTCTCTCAGCCCCATTGCACCCAAAAATGATTTAGGAGACTTTACAAAATAAACGTCTTTTGGATCCTGCAAATACAGTTCAAGAGCTTGATGACCGAACTTTACGTCATCAGTGAGAACCTCAAGTCCCTCTTCACGGTTGATTTTGATAGCTCGTCTTAGTACCGCCTGATTGGTTTCGTTGCTTGGTTGAATGTTCAAGCAGCGGAACAAGTACTCAGAGACAGATTCGGCATTCGGTGCGCACAAGGTTGAAGGCAAGTAAACGCTTTCTCCAACCAGTGGGATAGGAACGGCTTTACCGTTAACTAGGTGGGCAACGCAGCAATTTGCAGTACCGAAATCAAATCCAATCGACATTTTTACCTCAACGTAAGGGAATACGGGGCACACTTAACCCCACACGAGTAGATGGGTCAAGCAGAATTGCTTGGAAACCTTCTGCACTGCAGTTTCGGTCGTTTCATTGTCAATAATATTGTTAATAGTGGTTGTTTTTTGCCTATATTGTCACCAGATCTTCTACAGTAAATAAGAATACAGAAAACAAGGAACGGTCATGGCAAGTGAATACACTCCACCAAAAGTATGGACAACCGATAGCGAAACTGGCGGAACTTGGGCGAGTATTAATCGACCAACAGCAGGAGCGCGCCATGAGCAAGCGCTACCAGTAGGCGATCACCCATTGCAGCTTTACTCTATGGGGACGCCAAACGGTCAGAAAGTCACCATTATGCTGGAAGAGCTTTTGGCTCTCGGTGTGGGCGAAGCGCAATATAACGCACACATGATTAGCATTGGTGATGGTGATCAGTTCTCATCAGGTTTTGTTGCCGTTAATCCAAATTCGAAAATTCCGGCATTGGTCGATATGTCCGTAACCCCTGCAGTGAACGTTTATGAATCTGGTCATATTTTGCTGTACTTAGCGGAAAAGTTTGATTGCTTGTTACCTAAAGATCCCGCCAATAGAGCCGTAGCGATGAACTGGCTGTTCTGGCTACAAGGCAGTGCTCCTTATTTGGGGGGTGGTTTTGGTCATTTTTATGCCTATGCTCCAGAAAAGTTTGAGTATCCGATTAATCGCTTCACTATGGAGACTAAGCGTCATCTTGATTTGCTTAATACTCATTTAGCCGAGAATCACTATTTAGCGGGTGATGAATATTCAATTGCCGATATTGCAACGTGGCCTTGGTACGGTAATTTGGTACTGGGCAATCTGTATGAGGCTGCAGAGTTTCTTGACGTAGAAAGCTACCCTCATTTACTGCGTTGGGCACGTGATCTTGCTGACCGTCATGCGGTACAACGTGGACGTATAGTCAACCGAGCTTGGGGTGAGGAGTGGGAGCAAGTATTAGAAAGGCATAGCGCTGATGACATAGATCAAGCGTTGGCAAAACAACCGAAATAAAGTTCCTGCCAGTCGTCAATATTCCATTTCTTTAAGCCCTCATATGAGGGCTTTTAACAATGAAATTGTAAGTCAACAGATCACCGAGTGTGATAGTTCTCATGTGGTGTCATAAAAAGTTCACTATTAACAAATTGTTAATTAGCTTAAATTTAATATTATTGTAATTAAGATGTCATATTGAGTGAGGTGGTTATGAGAGAACAAGAAATGATACAACCGTCAAATTTTGGCGTGATTAGCCGTACTTGCCTTTTTTCTTTAGCGGGTATTCTTAGCATCTTCCTGATGGTGTAAATTAGTCTGATCATTAACAATAAGCGGCTGTTTACTATAGCCCTTTCAAGTGTGTGGGTACTAACTTTTCTTTAAAACAGACTAGAACCCACATATTAATTTTGATAGTTTGCTGTAAGTCTTAGCTACAAAAATGGATTGTAAATGGCTAACTATCGCTCCCCTGTTATATCAAATCGTTTTGCCCAACTCCCTGCCTGTTTTTATCACTACGTTTCCCCACAACCATTGGATAACACACAATGGATTATGTGGAACTCTGTGCTTGCCAAACAGTTTGGGCTACCTACTGATGCCCCTATTGGTGAGTTAAAGCAGCAACTAGCCGGTGAGGTTGAGCATTCTCAGTTTAGCCCGCTGGCGATGAAATATGCCGGACACCAATTTGGTGTGTACAACCCTGACCTTGGTGATGGTCGAGGTTTACTGATGGGAGAATTGACAGACTCCAAAGGCAGAGTGTTTGATTTACACCTTAAAGGGGCAGGGCTAACACCCTATTCCCGTATGGGGGATGGGCGGGCAGTATTGCGCTCGACCATTCGTGAATACTTGTGTAGTGAAGCGATGGCAGGGTTGGGTATTGCGACGACTCGCGCGCTAGGAATGCTAGTCAGCGACACGCCTGTTTACCGAGAAAAACAAGAGCGCGGCGCGCTACTGTTGCGTATGGCAGAAAGCCATGTTCGTTTTGGTCACTTTGAACATCTTTTTTATACCAATCAACTCACTGAACTGACGCTGTTGGCCGACAAAGTCATCGAATGGTACTGGCCAGAATTGGCCAATGTTGAGCAGCCTTATGTCGCGATGTTTGAACAAGTGATGGACTCAACGGCTTTGATGATCGCACAGTGGCAGGCTGTGGGTTTTTGTCATGGGGTAATGAATACCGATAACATGTCGATTCTCGGTCAAACATTTGATTATGGACCGTTTGCCTTCCTTGATGACTACGATCCTAGTTATATCTGCAATCATTCAGATTACCAGGGACGTTACGCATTTAATCAGCAACCGCGCATAGCGTTGTGGAATCTCAGTGCACTTGGGCATGCTTTATCTTCTCTGATTGAAAAGAGAGAGATTGAAGCGATATTGGCAAAATATGAATCACGTTTGCAGCAATATTACAGTGCGCAAATGCGTGCAAAACTCGGCTTGAACAATACTCTTCAAGAGGACGGTGATTTCTTCGTGTCGTTGTTTGAATTACTGGAGACAACGCATGTAGATTACCCACGCTTTATGCGAGAACTGTCCAATTTGGATAACCAGAGCCCATCCAATGTGATCGACTTGTTTGTTGACCGCGACAGTGCAAAAACTTGGCTTGACCGTTACCTTGCTCGTTCGAGTAAAGAAGTGGATGAAAATGGGGATAGCATTACGGCAAAGCAGCGCTGCGACCAGATGAGAAAGGTTAACCCTAAGTATGTATTTCGTAATTACTTGGCACAACAAGCGATAGATAAAGCAGAGCATGGCGATTTTAGTGAAATAACGACGTTAGCTAAATTACTGGCCAGCCCATATGACGAACACCCTGACTATGAGTCCTACGCCAAGTTACCGCCAGAATGGGGAAAAGGCATGGAGATCAGTTGCTCTTCTTAGCCGTCAGGATTGGTGGTAGTGCACCCATTTGTTGTTTTTAATGGGTGGATTGGCACCCATTTTTTAAGGTGGTTCGTTGGCGAGGTATTTTGATTGATGATAATTGTTGATTAATGGTTAATTAAATTAACAAGTTAGTTGATTTGTGCAAATTTGGCTCACTTATTGCCCTTAGTTAAATATCAACACCCAGTGATGGGGTTGTCCATTTAACAAGGAGAATAATAATGTTTAAGCCTTTGACCCTACTATCTGTTTCTGTGCTGGCGGCTACAAGCTTTAATGTAATGGCAAACTGCGATCCGGGTGAAACCGTGATCAAATTTAGCCACGTAACAAATACAGATAAGCACCCAAAAGGAATTGCAGCTTCATTGCTTGAGCAACGCGTTAACGATGAGATGAATGGTAAACTTTGTATGCAGGTTTTCCCTAACTCAACGCTATACGATGATAATAAAGTACTGGAAGCGCTACTAAACGGTGACGTGCATCTTGCTGCCCCTTCTCTTTCAAAGTTTGAAAAGTTCACGAAGAAATACCGTATTTTTGACCTGCCATTCCTATTTGAAGACGTTGATGCCGTTGACCGCTTTCAAAACTCTGAATCTGGTGAAAAGCTGAAAAACGCAATGAACCGTCGTGGTCTGCAAGGTTTGGCGTTTTGGCACAATGGTATGAAGCAAATGTCAGCGAATAAACCGCTGATGACACCTGAAGATGCGAAAGGTTTGAAATTCCGCGTTCAAGCTTCAGACGTGCTTGTTGCTCAGTTTGAACAGTTAGGTGCTAACCCACAGAAGATGTCTTTTAAAGAAGTATACGGCGGACTGCAAACCAAGGTTATTGACGGACAAGAGAATACTTGGTCAAACATTTACGGTAAGAAGTTCTTCGAAGTTCAAGATGGTGTCACTGAAACCAATCACGGCATCCTAGATTATCTAGTGGTGACTTCTACTGATTTCTGGAAAGGTCTACCAGATGATCAACGTGAGCAGTTAAACACCATCATTCAAGAAGTTTCAGCGACTCGTAACGCTGAATCAACCAAAGTAAATAATCAAAACAAAGCCAATATCATCGAAGCGGGTGGTGTGGTGCGAGCCTTAACGCCAGAGCAGCGTCAACAATGGGTAACAGCGCTTCAACCAGTTTGGAGTAAGTTTGAGAACGACATTGGTTCAGAACTTATCCAAGCCGCTCTAGATTCTAATAACTAATAAAAACGCTTTGGCCCCTCCTGTCGGGAGGAGGGGCTTTTTTCCATTTCTTTTTTCTCTTTCAGGGAAACAATTTAGAAGCGATTAACTATGGAACAGTCATTTTTTACCAAGGTTGGACGGGTCACTGACGCCATTGAAGAGTCCTTGATAGCCTTTTTTTTAGGCGCCATGACTCTGCTGACGTTTGCCAATGTCATTTCACGTTATGTGTTCAACGACAACATTCTCTGGGCACTAGAGCTCACGGTATTCATGTTTGCATGGATGGTATTAGTAGGGGCTTCTTATGGTGTGAAAAAGCATTTTCATATCGGTGTTGATGTCATCATCAATATGGCTCCAGAGAAGTTACGCAAAATCTATGCTTTGATTACCGCAGCATGTTGCCTGACCTTTTCGATTCTTCTTTTGATTGGTTCATGGAACTACTGGTACCCATTTATCTCTGAGCGTGCTTGGTATGAAACTGACGATATTCCGATGCCGGAGATACTGCAGTTTTTGTCTGATTGGCTAAATGAAGGCGAGCGTTATGAAAAGATGCCGCGCTTTATTCCTTATATGGCACTGCCTATCGGTATGGCTCTATTGACCTTCCGCTTTGCACAAGCTACGTGGCAGATAGCGACGGGTAAGTTGGACCGCTTAATCGCAGGTCATGAAGCGGAAGAAGATTTAGCAGCATTGAAAGCCGAGATGAGTGACGCCGCTGATGCGCTAGACCCTAACAATAATAAAAACGACAAGGAGCGCTAATCAATGGATATTTTATTTCTATTCGTGATGGTGGTTGGCTTCATGTTAATCGGTGTGCCAATCGCCGTCTCTCTGGGTTTATCCAGCATTCTGTTCCTGATGATGCATTCTGATGCCTCGCTAGCATCGGTTGCTCAAACCTTATTTAATGCCTTTGCAGGACATTACACTCTATTAGCTATTCCGTTCTTTATTCTTGCATCGAGCTTTATGTCTACTGGTGGTGTAGCAAAACGAATTATTCGATTTGCCATCGCAATGGTGGGTTGGTTCCGCGGTGGCTTGGCAATGGCATCGGTTGTCGCTTGTATGATGTTTGCAGCGTTATCGGGGTCTTCACCAGCAACAGTTGTCGCAATCGGTAGTATTGTTATCGCAGGTATGATCAAAAACGGATACACCAAAGAGTTTGCGGCTGGCGTGATTTGTAATGCGGGTACCTTGGGTATTTTGATCCCGCCATCGATAGTGATGGTAGTGTACGCTGCAGCGACCGATGTCTCGGTTGGACGTATGTTCTTAGGTGGTGTTATTCCTGGCTTATTAGCTGGCGTAATGCTGATGATTGCCATCTACATTGCTGCTCGCGTGAAGAATCTACCTAAACAGCCATTTGTTGGTTGGAAGGAGATGTTCGATGCCGCTAAAGATGCCAGCTGGGGTTTGTTGTTGGTGGTTATCATCTTGGGTGGTATCTATGGTGGTGTGTTTACCCCAACGGAAGCGGCGGCAGTCGCAGCAGTTTATTCTTTCTTTATCGCTAACTTTGTCTACAAAGACATGGGACCCTTTGCCGATAAGAAAAACACCAAACCTGCGTTGGTCAAAGTTTTACAAAGCTTCGTGCATAAAGACACCAAACATACCTTGTATGAAGCGGGCAAGCTGACCATTATGCTGCTGTTTATCATTGCCAATGCTCTGATCCTTAAGCATGTTTTAACGGAAGAACGCATTCCGCAAATGATTACAGAATCAATGCTTTCGGCAGGTCTTGGTCCTATTACCTTCCTGATTGTGGTGAACGTTCTACTGTTAATCGGTGGTCAGTTTATGGAACCATCAGGTCTGTTGATTATCGTTGCGCCGCTGGTATTCCCAATCGCGATTGCGCTAGGTATTGACCCGATTCACTTAGGTATCATGATGGTAGTGAATATGGAGATAGGCATGATAACCCCTCCTGTGGGGCTAAACTTGTTTGTGACCGCGGGGGTTGCCAAGATGTCGATGATGCAAGTAGTGAAAGCCGCACTACCATGGGTTGGGGTAATGTTCCTCTTCCTTATCATCGTGACTTACGTACCTTGGGTATCGACATGGTTGCCGACGACTCTGATGGGACCTGAAATTATAACCAAGTGATATTAATAAGATAAACGAGGTTAGATTGTCTCGTTTATCTGTTTAGCTTGAGGATTACGAGGGTCCTTACCGCTCCTTCGTTCATAAAACCGCCATTTTACTTGGCGGTTTTTTCGTCTGTCTTTACCCGAACGACTCTCGGTTTGATACACACCGCCGATTAGAGTGGTGTCAGTGATAACGGCAATTTTGGTTTTCTCACCCATAGGCTTCCCCTGCTGCTATTTCTATCAGTATGGAAGCTAATAAGCAAAATGCCAAAAAGATGAAGCGCTAAATCATCGATTAAAATTAAAATCGAGACTGTATTTACAAAGCGAATGAGCCTTTGAGTCCGGTTAGGTTTCGTCTTTGTAGTCACTCTTATCTAAGCCATATTTTTGCATTTTGTCATAAAGAGTTTTTCGCGCGACTTGCAGTTGTTGCATGGTTTCGTTAATTCGCCCTTCATTAGCAGAGAGAGCTTGTTCGATGACCATTCTTTCGAAATCCGCGACCTGATCGGTCAGTGGTAGAGAGTTCTTGTTGGTGTTGTCTGGCGAAAACTCACCCAGTTTACCGAGTAGGACAAAACGCTCCGCACAGTTACGCAGTTCTCGCACGTTGCCGGGCCAATCGTGACCAAGTAGCGTTTGCAAATCTGCACTAGGTATTGAAGCGGCATCTTTGCCGTAACGCGCTGCTGCAACCAATAAAAAGTGATGAAAGAGAGCCGGAATGTCTTCTTTTCTTAGGCGTAATGGTGGTAAGTCTAATGTGACAACGTTGAGTCGATAATAGAGATCTTGCCTAAAGTCGCCCTGAGTCGATGCTTGTTTAAGATCGGCTTTCGTTGCCGCTATCACGCGGATATCAATTGGGATCAATGAATTTGATCCGACTCGCTCGATGACTCGTTCTTGTAACACGCGTAGCAGACGGATTTGCGCTTGCATCGGCATTGATTCTATTTCATCTAGAAAGAGCGTACCGCCATGAGCGTGTTCAAATTTACCAATACGCTTACTGTCTGCACCGGTGAATGCGCCTTTTTCATGACCATATAATTCACTCTCAATTAAGTTTTCAGGCACTGCACCACAGTTAATGGCCACGAAATTATTTTCACGTCGAGAGCTTTGTTCATGAATAGAACGCGCAACGAGTTCTTTACCAGTGCCAGTTTCTCCAAATAATAGAATATCGGCGCTGGTGTCAGCGATGTGAGTAATGGTGTCGCGTAGAGTTTGAACTGACGCGTTCTGTCCAATAATTCGAGGACCTAATGTCTGGCTCGCTTTCAGGCTACGTTTAAGAGCCTGGTTTTCTAGCATAAGGTTGTGTTTTTCTAAGGCTCTACGTGTGGTATCAATTAATCTATCGATAGCAAATGGCTTTTCAATAAAGTCGTAAGCGCCATTTCTCAATGCGTTCACCGCCATTTCAATATCACCATGGCCGGTTATTAAAATCACCGGAATGTCTGGGTCTTGGCGCAACACGCTATTGAGTAGGTTCTCTCCAGATAACCCGGGCAGGCAGATATCTGTAATAATAACTTTGGGTAGCCCGGCGTCTTTAATCGCCAGTAATGCCTGTTCGGCGTCTGCAAAGAAACGGGCGGAAATTTCTTCTAATTCAAAGCTTTGTTCTATTGCAATGCGAATATCACATTCGTCATCAATAAAGAAAACGTCTTCCATTACTCATCCTTTAACGGCAAGGTGATCGTAAATCGAGCGCCTCCAAGTGGAGACTCACTCGCAGTTAATTCTCCATTCATCGCTTGGAGAATTTGTTGTGAGATAGATAGCCCCAATCCAAGGCCATTCTTCTTAGTGGTATAAAAAGGCTCAAATAGTTTGTCGCGATGTTCCAAGCTGATGCCTTCGCCACTATCATCGATGTGAATCGATACCTGTTCGTTTTGTAGCTCAGCACTGAGAACAATAGTTCGGTAAGGGAGACCTGCGACGGCGTGGATAGCGTTGCTCAGTAAATTAACCAGTACCTGCTCGAGTTGGATTGGGTTTACCTTAACCTTGATAGGTTCCTCTACTAGTTCTAATTTGAGCTCTGTTTGTTGCGATTTGAGTTGTGGGGCGATCAGTTCTTTTGCGGCAACTATCATTGGCGTCAGCGCTAAATACTGTTTCTCTTGGCTATCTGACTTTCGAGTAAACGATTTCAGTTGTTCGCTGATCTTTGCCATTCTCTCAGTAAGCGCTGAAATGCGAGCTAAATTGTCATCAACTCGCTCATTTTGTCCTTTGGCAAGAAAGCGCCTACCGTTGTCTGCGAAGCTACGAATGGCGGCGAGCGGGGTATTCAATTCATGACTAATACTGGCAGACATCTGCCCAAGCACTGCTAACTTAGCTGCTTGAATGAGTTCATTTTGCGTTTGTCGCAAAGCTTGCTCTGTTTTGCTGCGCTCGTGAATTTCTGCGTGCAACTCTGCGGTTCTCTCCATCACTAAGAATTCTAGCTTCTGTTTTGCTTCGGATTGTATTTGTTCAAATTGTCTTTGCTTTACCTGCTTTTGGTGGGCTAGTTGGATAGAGAGAAATGCCACTGCGAAAAATAGAGTCAGAACCAGTAAGAAGCTTAATGTTGACCATAGAATGGTATGTTTGGGTGTTAGCACGCGAATAGTGAGTTGCAGCTCCGGGATAGCGCGTGAGGTGATAATAAAGTCCCCTTGTCCGCCACCTTTGCGTAAATTAGTTAGCTCGGTTTGTTTTAGCTTTAAGTCACCCAGTAGACCTAATGAAAGAATATCCGTATCAAGATATTGACGGCTGAGCAGCACTTGTTGTTTTACCGTAGGCGTAAGGTTAACCAAACTATGGAAAAGCCATTTCTGATTACTCGACATGAAAATGATGTTGTTTTCATCGGTTGCGACAAAGACGTTGCGTTCACTTTGCCAGTTATCTTCAATTGCTGACAAATCCATTTTGATTACGATGACACCAATGATTTCCGCGGCGTACACCACAGGGTAGCTATAATAGTAACCTCTTTGCCCAGAGGTGGAACCCAACGCAAAATATTGACTTGCTTCCCCTTGAATGGCTTGTGAAAAATAGGGACGCCAGGAGAAATTACGCCCAACAAAACTGCGTGAAATATTCCAATTACTCGCCGAGAGGGTCGTGCCTTGGGCGTCGAGTAGGTAGGGGTCTGATGCATTGATTACTTGGTTTACATCTTCA
>ERZ794982.123-NODE-123-length-28470-cov-4.282668_pt1 | contig 28470 bp, 41 predicted proteins | sample MGYA00433071_ERZ794982 | MGnify/ENA primary metagenome ERZ794982 (study PRJEB30140, sample SAMN00862574) | bioreactor metagenome | study: EMG produced TPA metagenomics assembly of the Bioreactor inoculated with sediment Metagenome (bioreactor metagenome)...
CAGCCAATCAATGGATATCAGCTATTGTTGGTGGCCATAAGCGCCAGTTTGATTTTGACCTACAACGGACTCGCGGTAATCGCCTACAAGAAAGCACCTGCTGGGCAAATTGCACTAGCAGAATATTCTGGATTGGTGTTTGTCACATTAATCGGGATGTGGGGATTCGATGAAATTCCTGATCACTTAACTGCAGTAGGAATTATGTTGATCATATTGCCGCTGCTACCATATCGAGAAATGGTCCAGCGGCGAAAACCGATGAAGTAAGTAGTTACTTACTTACTTTTAGTAAAACTACCGCTTGAGTTACGATAAAACATCACTGATTTAGAAGAGTCTTTGAGCTGGAGGATATCCAGATTGCCATCCTCTTTCACCTTGAAGCGAACCAATTGACCAACTTTAATTTGACTCAATGGTTTATCTTTACCTTCTACGTTCACCAGTGCATTTAAATCTGCCATTGGCAAATTGTTGGAACGAAATACTTGTGCCAGCGTATCGCCAGACTTAACTTGATACTCTTTCCATTGGTCTGATTGAAGCGGTTGAGTTTTTGCCTCACCTTGCTCACTCAAACTCTGCGTATTGACCTCAACAGAGGTACGTTGTGGCTCGACAGATTTCACTGCATCCGTGCCTGAGGTAGTTTCAGGAAACGGAATAAGCAGCAATAACAACACTACGGGCACTAAAATATACAACGCACGTTGGTGTAATTTAGGTAATTGATACCATCTGCTTTTCACCTCGTGCTTGATGTTAGTCCAATCAATGGCAGAAACCTTTTCCTTGGCCAATTGAATGTAATCGACTTGCTGGGGCTTTTTCTTACGGCGATTCATTGCAACGCGTCTCCAAACTTCTCTACAGCTAAGTATAAAAACCTAGTCGCGTCGAGTATAGGTAATTTCACCAATGAAAGTAATGCCCCTGTCAAATCTCACACTTTCGGTCAAAAACTAAGACTTAACTCCCACTCTGTAAGCTATCAAACAAACTGATAGAGACGACGTTTCATCCTAAAGCTAATGCTGGTATCCTTTGGTGTTTTCTACACCCATATAAAGAGAGACTCCATGTCTGAAGTAAAATTTGAAACTGTAGAGCAAAAAGCAAGCTACGGTATTGGTCTGCAAATGGGTCAGCAACTTGCTGGTGCTGGTCTTGAAGGTCTAAATGTTGCCGCAATCGCTGCAGGTATCGCAACTGCTTTGACTGGTGATATGCCAGCAATCGAAATCGATGAAATCAACAACGCACTTCAAGAAATGCAAATGCGTGCAGAAGAAGTTCGTCAAGAAGCAGCAAAAGCTGCGGCAGCTGACGGTGAAGTTTACCTAACAGACAACGCACTTCGTCCAGAAGTAACCGTTCTTGAGTCTGGTCTACAGTACGAGATCATCACTGAAGGTACTGGCGAAATCCCAACTTCTGACAAGCAAGTTCGCGTGCACTACCACGGTGAACTGACTGACGGTACTGTATTCGATAGCTCAGTGTCTCGCGGTCAACCAGCTGAATTCCCAGTAACAGGTGTAATCAAAGGTTGGGTTGAAGCACTTCAACTAATGCCTGTAGGTTCTAAGTGGAAGCTATACATCCCACAAGATCTTGCATACGGTGAGCGTGGCGCAGGTGCTGCTATCCCTCCGTTCGCTGCACTTGTATTCGAAGTAGAGCTACTTGATATCCTATAATCGAGTTAAAACTTAGTTATCGAAAAAAGCGGCGCACAGCGTCGCTTTTTTTTAACTAAAATATAGGGACAAATAACGCATAAGGAATATAACAATGAAAAAATGTACCGCCTGTTTAGCAGTACTGCTCTTCACTACTACAGTCAATGCCAGTTCATTTTTAGACTCAGCAACCAGCAAAGATGCCACTGACCTTATTAATAGCGTCTCTGAAAAATACGACGTTGCAGGTCATTCGTTGCCAATGACAGATTTACTAACGCAAAAACTCGATGTTTCTCCTGAGCAGGCCTTAACAGGTACTAACGCTCTATTTTCTCTCGCTGAAAATCAGTTGTCATCAGGTGACCTTTCTGAACTGCAGTCGCTGATCCCTTGGTCATCGAATATTCCAGATGCACAAAACTTACTGGGTAAAGTAGAAAATATTCAGGCTGTTGAAAGTGCCTTTAAAGCCGCAGGTATCGATCCATCAATGATCAGTCAATTTGTTCCAGTGATTCTTGGTTACTTAGGAGATAGTGGTGCGAGTGAGGGGTTATTAGGTTCACTTGGTAGCCTTTGGAAGACTGCCGAATAAAAGCTGTTATTAGTAACAGACTTAGAATTGCAGATACAAAAAAGCCGAGCTATTGCTCGGCCTTTTTTGTTCTTTCGAACCTGATTACTCAGCAGCAGTTTCAGCAGCTGGGCGATCAACAAGCTCAATGTAAGCCATTGGAGCTTTATCACCAGCACGGAAGCCAGCTTTTAGGATACGTGTGTAGCCGCCTTGGCGAGCTGCAAAACGTGGACCTAATTCGTTGAATAGTTTTGCAACGACTTCGTTATCACGAGTACGTGCAAATGCTAGACGACGGTTAGCAACGCTGTCTGTCTTAGCTAGTGTAATCAAAGGCTCAACTACGCGACGTAGCTCTTTTGCTTTTGGCAAAGTAGTCTTGATAACTTCATGACGTACTAGAGAGCTAGCCATGTTGCTAAACATCGCTTTACGATGTGAGCTGTTGCGGTTGAGTTGACGACCACTCTTACGATGGCGCATGACCTAATCCTTCTAACTAGTATCGATTAATCTTCAGCGATAGACGCTGGTGGCCAGTTTTCTAGGCGCATGCCCAGAGACAGACCACGTGATGCAAGTACGTCTTTAATCTCAGTAAGAGATTTTTTACCAAGGTTAGGCGTTTTAAGTAGCTCAACCTCAGTTCGCTGTACAAGATCACCGATGTAGTGAATCGCTTCTGCTTTCAAACAGTTAGCAGAGCGAACTGTTAGTTCAAGATCGTCTACAGGACGCAGTAGGATCGGATCGAATTCTGGCTTCTCTTCCTTCTCCTCAGGTACACGTACATCACGTAGATCTACGAACGCATCAAGTTGTTCAGCTAGGATAGTAGCTGCACGACGAATTGCTTCCTCAGGATCAAGAGTACCGTTCGTTTCCATATCGATGACAAGCTTGTCTAAGTCAGTACGTTGCTCTACACGAGCCGCGTCAACAGAATAAGCAATCTTGTCTACTGGGCTGTAAGTTGCATCAACCAGTAGGCGACCAATAGGACGCTCATCTTCTTCAGTATGGATACGAGCAGAAGCAGGAACATAACCGCGACCACGTTCTACTTTGATACGCATAGCGATCTCAGCGTTGTCATCCGTTAGGTGACAAATTACGTGTTCTGGGTTAACGATCTCTACATCACCATCATGGGTGATGTCACCTGCAACCACAGGGCCCGAGCCTGATTTGTTCAGCGTAATAAACACTTCATCTTTGCCTTCGGCAACGCGTACAGCAAGACCCTTAAGGTTAAGTAGGATTTCAAGAATATCTTCTTGAACGCCTTCTTTCGTGCTGTATTCGTGTAGAACGCCTTCAATCTCTACTTCTGTTACCGCACAACCCGGCATAGAAGATAGAAGAATACGGCGAAGTGCATTACCAAGAGTATGACCGAAGCCACGCTCTAACGGCTCAAGAGTTACTTTTGCGTGAGTCGTGCTGATTTGTTCGATGTCAACAAGACGTGGCTTAAGAAATTCTGTTACAGAACCCTGCATTGTGTCCTCTCTTTAGTTTAACCTTACTTAGAGTAAAGCTCGACGATCAATTGTTCGTTGATGTCAGCTGATAGATCAGAACGTTCAGGCATACGCTTGAATGTACCTTCCATCTTACCGCCATCTACTTCAATCCAAGTTGGTTTTTCGCGTTGTTCTGCAACTTCTAGAGCCGCTTTAATGCGAGATTGCTGTTTAGCTTTCTCACGGATAGAAACAACGTCGTTAGCCGCAACTTTGAAAGAAGGAACGTTTACAACTTTACCGTTTACTAGGATAGCTTTGTGGCTTACTAGCTGACGAGATTCAGCGCGAGTTGCACCAAAGCCCATGCGGTAAACTACGTTATCAAGACGACCTTCAAGAAGCTGAAGCAGGTTTTCACCTGTGTTGCCTTTAAGACGCGCAGCTTCTTTGTAGTAGTTACGGAATTGTTTTTCTAGAACGCCGTACATACGACGAACTTTTTGCTTCTCACGAAGCTGAACGCCGTACTCAGATAGACGACCGCGACGAGCGCCGTGTACACCTGGTGCGTTATCAATTTTACACTTGGTATCGATCGCACGAACACCAGACTTAAGAAATAAGTCAGTGCCTTCACGACGGCTAAGCTTCAGCTTAGGACCCAAATATCTTGCCATGATTCTTCTCCAATAGTCCTAGAAACGTTATACGCGACGTTTCTTAGGTGGACGACAACCGTTATGAGGAATTGGTGTAGCATCAACAATGTTTGTGATGCGGAAACCAGCAGCGTTCAGTGCGCGAACAGTAGATTCACGACCTGGACCTGGACCTTTAACCATAACTTCTAAGTTCTTTAGACCGTATTCTTTAGCCATTTCAGCACAACGTTCAGCAGCAACCTGTGCAGCGAACGGAGTTGACTTACGAGAACCACGGAAACCTGAACCACCTGCAGTAGCCCAAGCTAGTGCATTACCTTGACGGTCAGTAATGGTAACGATTGTGTTGTTAAAAGAAGCATGGATGTGCGCAACGCCATCCGCAACTTGTTTGCGAACGCGCTTACGCGCGCGAGTTGGTTGTTTAGCCATTGTACTCTACCTTCCCGACTATTTCTTGATCGGCTTACGCGGACCCTTGCGGGTGCGAGCGTTGGTTTTAGTACGCTGTCCACGTAGTGGTAGACTGCGACGATGACGAAGACCGCGGTAACAGCCAAGGTCCATAAGACGCTTGATGTTCATCGATACTTCACGACGTAGATCACCTTCTACAGTGTATTTAGCTACACCATCACGCAGTTGATCGATCTGTTCTTCAGATAGTTCACTGATCTTAACATCTTCAGCAATACCCACTTCAGCTAGAATAGCTTGAGAGCGAGTCTTACCGATGCCGTAGATCGCAGTTAATGCGATTACAGCGTGTTTCTGATCAGGAATGTTAATGCCTGCTATACGGGCCATTATTCACTCCATAGTGTTTCTTAAAAGAATTAGCCGCAGCAAAGCCCGTTTCGGATACGCTGCGGAACGCTACTTCTTTTGCACGCAAAAGGTAGGCCGAGAAATATACTCGACACTACCTTACATTTCAAGTAAAAATTTCTGCTGATTAGCCTTGGCGCTGTTTATGCTTTGGCTCACTGCAAATCACGCGAACTACACCGTTACGCTTGATAACTTTACAGTTACGGCAGATTTTTTTAACGGAAGCACGAACTTTCATTGCTAAACTCCGTAAATGAAATCTGACACTACCGCCGAATTAACGGCCATAGCCTTTCAGATTCGCTTTTTTCAACACAGAATCATACTGTTGAGACATCAGATGAGTCTGTACCTGTGCCATAAAGTCCATGATTACAACCACTACGATTAGTAGTGATGTACCGCCGAAGTAGAAACGTACGTTCCACGCGACCATCATAAACTCTGGGATCAGACAGATAAAGGTAATATACATGGCGCCCGCTAGGGTTAGTCGTGTCATCACTTTATCAATATATTTGGCTGTCTGCTCGCCTGGGCGGATACCGGGTACGAATGCACCAGACTTCTTCAAGTTATCTGCTGTTTCGCGAGGGTTAAACACCAACGCTGTATAGAAGAAACAGAAGAAGATAATAGCTGCTGCATAAAGCATTACATACAGAGGCTGACCAGGGCTAAGAGCTAATGACACGTCAGTTAACCAACCGAACGCGCTGCTCTCACCATTCTGACCAAACCACTGAGCCAATGTTCCAGGGAACAGGATAATGCTCGATGCGAAGATTGCTGGAATTACACCTGCCATATTAATTTTAAGTGGCAAGTGAGTGCTTTGCGCAGCAAAAACTTTACGACCTTGTTGACGCTTCGCATAGTTAACGACGATACGACGTTGACCACGCTCCATGAAAACAACAAAGTAAATAACTGCAAAAGCAAGTACAGCAATCAACAGCAGAAGAAGTACATGCAGTTCACCTTGACGCGCCTGCTCGATTGTTTGACCGATTGCCGATGGCAATCCAGCAACAATACCTGCAAAAATCAGTACCGAAATACCGTTACCAATTCCGCGCTCTGTAATTTGTTCACCTAACCACATTAAGAACATGGTACCGGTTACTAAACTTACGGTAGCAATTAGCGTAAACATGGTTTGGTTGATAACAACCAGATTGTCGACCATGTTTGGTAAGCCAGTTGCAATACCAATAGCTTGGAATGTTGCAAGTACAAGCGTGCCGTAGCGTGTATATTGGCTTATCTTACGACGGCCTGCTTCACCCTCTTTTTTGAGTTCAGCTAACGCTGGGTGTACTACGGTTAGCAATTGGACAACAATTGACGCCGAAATATACGGCATGATGCCCAATGCTAATATAGATGCACGCTCAAGTGCACCACCGGAGAACATGTTAAACATTTCAACGATGGTGCCTTTTTGCTGTTCGAACAAATCGGCAAGTACAGCTGCGTCAATACCAGGGATCGGTACGAAAGATCCTGCACGGAATACCAAAAGAGCACCTAATACAAACAATAGGCGCGATTTTAACTCCGCCAATCCATTTTTCGCACTACTAAAATCTTGTCCTGGTTTTTTAGCCATCTGTACCTTTCCTTCGAAGATTAATCTTCTACTTTACCGCCTGCAGCTTCGATAGCAGCTTTAGCGCCTTTAGTCACGCCTAGACCTTTAACAGTCACTGACTTGCTGATTTCACCAGAAAGAACAACTTTAACAAACTCGATGTTCTTAGTGATTACGTTAGCAGCTTTCAGGCTGTTTAGATCTACTACGTCACCTTCTACTTTCGCTAGCTCAGCTAGACGAACTTCAGCAGACACTAGGCTCTTACGAGAAGTGAAACCGAATTTAGGTAGACGTTGTTTTAGAGGCATCTGACCGCCTTCAAAACCTGGACGTACAGAACCGCCAGAACGTGATTTTTGGCCTTTGTGACCACGGCCACCAGTTTTACCTAGGCCAGAACCGATACCGCGACCTACACGCTTAGGAGCATGTTTAGAGCCAGCAGCCGGTGATAGAGTATTCAAACGCATTTCTGATTACTCCTCAACTTTAACCATGTAGTAAACCTTGTTGATCATACCGCGCACGCACGGAGTATCTTCAAGTTCTACTGTGTGGTTGATTTTACGAAGGCCTAGACCGCGCAAAGTAGCTTTGTGCTTTGGCAGACGACCAATTGAGCTTTTAGTTTGAGTTACTTTAATAGTTGCCATCGTGTGCTTACTCCGAAATAGATTCAACAGTTAGACCACGTTTAGCAGCAACCATTTCTGGTGACTTCACGCTACCTAGTGCATCGATCGTAGCACGAACGATGTTGATAGGGTTCGTAGAACCGTATGCTTTAGATAGTACGTTATGTACACCAGCAACTTCTAGTACTGCACGCATTGCGCCGCCGGCGATAACACCAGTACCTTCTGCAGCTGGCTGCATGTAAACTTTAGAGCCCGAATGGCGACCTTTCACTGGGTGGTGAAGTGTGCCTTCGTTAAGCGCGATCGTAGTCATGTTACGACGTGCTTTTTCCATTGCTTTTTGAATCGCTGCAGGTACTTCACGAGCTTTGCCGTAACCGAAACCTACGCGACCGTTACCGTCACCAACTACTGTTAGTGCAGTAAAGCTCATGATTCGACCACCTTTAACCGTTTTAGAAACACGGTTAACTGCGATTAATTTTTCTTGCAAATCATTCGCTTGAACTTGTTGTTCTTTAGCCATCTTCCAACCCTACCTTAGAATTTCAGACCAGCTTCGCGAGCAGAATCTGCTAGCGCCGCTACTCGACCGTGGTATTGGAAACCAGAACGATCGAATGCAACTGAAGCCACGCCTTTTTCAAGAGCGCGCTCAGCAACAGCTTTACCAACTGCTTTAGCTGCATCGATGTTACCAGTGTATTTCACTTGCTCACGGATCGCTTTTTCTACAGTAGAAGCAGCTGCGATAACCTCAGAGCCGTTTGCCGCGATAACTTGTGCGTAAACATGGCGAGGAGTACGGTGTACTACCAGGCGAGTTGCACCAAGTTCTGCAATCTTACGACGTGCACGTGTAGCACGACGGATGCGAGATGCTTTCTTATCCATAGTGTTACCTTACTTCTTCTTAGCTTCTTTGGTACGCACATTTTCATCTGCGTAACGAACACCTTTACCTTTATAAGGCTCAGGGCGACGGTAAGAACGAATATCAGCCGCAACTTGACCTACTACTTGCTTATCGCAACCAGTAATAATGATCTCAGTTTGGCTTGGACATTCAGCTGTAATACCTGCTGGCAACTCGTGCTCAACAGGGTGAGAGAAGCCTAGTGTTAGACCTACAGCGTTGCCTTTGATAGCAGCACGGTAACCAACACCTTTTAAAGTTAGCTTCTTCACAAAGCCTTCAGTCACACCGATAACCATGTTGTTTACTAGTGCACGAGCAGTACCTGCTTGTGCCCATGCGTTTACAACACCTTCACGAGGACCGAAAGTAAGGTTGTTTTCTTCCTGAGCGATAACAACCGCGTCGTTAAGAACGCGAGTCAGTTCGCCTTTAGCACCTTTTACAGTAACTTCTTGGCCGTTTAGTTTCACCTCTACGCCAGCTGGAATAGCGACAGGTGCTTTAGCAACACGAGACATAGTCTACTCCTTAGGCAACGTAACAGATGATTTCACCACCAAGACCTGCTTTGCGAGCAGCGCGGTCTGACATAAGACCCTTGGAAGTTGAAACGATAGCAACACCTAGGCCACCCATTACAGAAGGAAGTTGATCTTTCTTCTTGTAAACACGTAGACCTGGACGAGAAACACGCTTAAGTTGCTCGATTACTGGTTTAGCTTGGAAGTACTTAAGAGTAACTTCTAGCTCAGGTTTTGCTTCGCTGTTAACAGCGAAGTCAACGATGTAACCTTCAGCTTTTAGTAGTGCAGCGATTGCAACTTTAAGCTTTGAAGAAGGCATTTTTACAGCAACTTTATTTGCTGCCTGACCGTTACGAACGCGGGTCAGCATATCCGAAATCGGATCTTGCATGCTCATATGATTTACTCCAAATGATTAAGTGGCAATTACCAGCTAGCCTTACGAAGACCCGGAATCTCGCCTTTCATGCAAGCTTCACGAACCTTAATACGGCTTAGACCGAACTTACGTAGGTAACCGTGTGGACGACCAGTTTGGTTGCAACGGTTGCGCTGACGTGATGCACTTGAATCACGTGGAAGAGCTTGCAGTTTAAGAACTGCGTTCCAACGATCTTCTTCTGATGCGTTTACATCGCTAATGATAGCTTTAAGCGCTGCGCGCTTTTCAGCGAACTTAGCAACAAGCTTCGCACGTTTTACTTCACGTGCTTTCATTGAATTTTTAGCCATAACAGTAACCCTTCACCTTACTTACGGAATGGGAAGTTAAAGGCAGCCAGCAGAGCACGGCCTTCCTCATCGGAACCAGCAGACGTCGTGATAGTAATATCAAGACCGCGGACACGATCAACTTTATCAAAGTCGATTTCCGGGAAGATGATTTGCTCGCGAACGCCCATGCTGTAGTTACCGCGTCCATCAAAAGACTTAGCGCTAACACCACGGAAGTCACGTACACGTGGAAGAGCGATATTAATCAAACGCTCCAGAAAATCCCACATACGTTCGCCACGCAAGGTTACTTTACAACCGATTGGGTAGCCTTCGCGGATTTTGAAACCTGCAACAGATTTACGCGCTTTAGTGATAAGTGGCTTTTGACCAGAGATCGTTGCCATATCAGCTGCTGCGTTTTCTAGCAGTTTCTTGTCGTTGATTGCTTCGCCCACACCCATGTTTAGGGTGATCTTTTCGATTCTAGGGACTTGCATGACGCTTGTGTAGCTAAACTGTTTGGTCAGTTCAGCGACTACAGACGACTTGTAGTAATCATGCAGTTTCGCCATAGTAGAACTCCAAATTACTTAATTGTTTCACCGTTTGATTTGAAGAAGCGTACTTTATTACCTTCTTCGAAACGGAAACCGATACGGTCCGCTTTACCAGTAGCTGCGTTGAAGATCGCAATGTTAGATGCGTCAATAGCTGCTTCTTGCTCAACAATACCACCTTGGATACCTAGAGCTGGAACAGGTTTTTGATGCTTCTTAACTAGATTGATACCTTCTACGATAACTTTACCAGTTGTCAGAACCTTAGTTACTTTACCTTTCTTGCCTTTATCTTTACCAGCAAGAACGATTACTTCGTCATTACGACGGATTTTAGCTGCCATCTCTTAGCGCTCCTTACAGAACTTCTGGAGCCAGTGAAACGATCTTCATGAACTTATCGCCACGAAGTTCACGCGTCACAGGACCAAAGATACGTGTACCGATTGGTTGCTCAGTATTGTCGTTAAGCAATACGCAAGCATTACGGTCGAAGCGAATGACAGAACCGTCAGGGCGACGAACGCCTTTACGGGTGCGCACTACTACCGCCTTCAGGACATCACCTTTCTTTACTTTACCGCGAGGAATTGCTTCCTTAACAGTAACTTTGATGACGTCACCGATATGTGCATAACGGCGGTGTGAGCCACCCAGGACCTTAATACACATTACCTTGCGCGCGCCAGAGTTATCTGCTGCGTCAAGTGTACTTTGCATTTGGATCATTGTTAGTGCTCCGCTAAATATTAAAACTAGACCCATCACGGGTCGGGCTGCCTCTTTAAAAGGGACGCGAATTGTACCACCCTTTTTTGTGATTGGGTAGTCAAAAAATAAACGGCTCCAAAATAATTTTGGAGCCGTTTAAATTCATAGAATTAGCTTGGGATTAACCTTTCGCTTTTTCTAGAACTTTTACCAACATCCAAGACTTAGTCTTAGACAGTGGACGACACTCAGCGATTTCAACTTTGTCGCCTAGGCCACATTCGTTGGTTTCATCGTGTGCGTGTACTTTAGTCGTGCGTTTAACGAACTTACCGTAAATTGGGTGTTTTACGAAACGTTCGATTGCAACAACGATAGACTTGTCCATCTTGTCGCTAATTACACGACCTTGTTGAGTACGTTTTACTTCGCTCATTATGCGCCTGCCTTCTCAGTCAAAACAGTTTTCACACGTGCGATATCACGGCGTACAGCTTTCAGAGTATGAGTTTGCTGTAGTTGACCAGTAGCAGCTTGCATGCGCAAGTTGAACTGTTCACGTAGCAAATTCAATAGCTCTGCGTTAAGCTCTTCAACGTTTTTTTCGCGTAGATCTAGTGCTTTCATCACATCACCTGCTTAGTTACAAATGTAGTTTTGAATGGCAGTTTACGTGCCGCTAGACGGAACGCTTCACGAGCCAATTCTTCAGGTACACCACCCATTTCGTACATCACCTTACCAGGTTGGATTTGGGCTACCCAGTACTCAACGTTACCTTTACCCTTACCCTGACGAACTTCAAGTGGTTTTTCTGTGATTGGTTTGTCTGGGAACACACGGATCCAGATTTTACCTTGACGCTTAACGTGACGTGTCATTGCACGACGTGCCGCTTCAATTTGACGAGCAGTTAGACGACCACGGCCAACAGCTTTAAGACCGAATTCGCCGAAGCTTACATCAGTACCTTTAGCCAGACCACGGTTACGACCTGTCTGAACCTTACGGAACTTAGTACGTTTAGGTTGTAGCATCTGTCGACTCCTTACTTACGGCCTTTGCGCTGCTTCTTAGGCTTATCGCCTTTAGGCTCTACAGCGTTAGCTGCTGGCATACCGCCTAGAATCTCACCTTTGAAGATCCAAACTTTAATGCCGATCACACCGTATTGAGTGTGAGCCGAAGAAGTTGCGTAATCAATGTCAGCACGTAGAGTGTGTAGAGGTACACGACCTTCACGGTACCACTCAGAACGTGCAATTTCAGCGCCGCCAAGACGACCGCTTACTTCCACTTTGATGCCTTTAGCGCCTAGACGCATAGCATTTTGTACCGCGCGCTTCATAGCACGACGGAACATAACGCGACGCTCTAGCTGAGACGCGATGCTATCACCAACAAGTTGAGCGTCAAGCTCAGGCTTACGTACTTCAGCGATGTTAATTTGCGCTGGTACACCTGCGATTTTCGCTACAGCTGCACGTAGTTTTTCTACGTCTTCGCCTTTTTTACCGATTACTACGCCTGGACGAGCAGTGTGAATAGTCACACGGATGCTTTTCGCAGGACGTTCGATAACGATGCGTGATAGTGATGCTTTTTTCAGTTCGCTTGTAAGGAACTGACGTACCTTGAAGTCGCCGTCTAGGTTGTCAGCGAAATCTTTGGTGTTAGCAAACCATGTAGCATTCCAAGGCTTAACGATGCCTAGACGAATACCATTTGGATGTACTTTTTGACCCATTGCTTACTCTCCTAGTCTTTTAGCGATCTGCTACAACAATAGTGATGTGGCTTGAACGCTTCAAGATACGATCCGCACGACCTTTAGCACGAGGCATAATACGCTTCATGGTTGGGCCTTCATCTACGAAGATTTTAGCGACATTTAGATCGTCGATATCTGCACCTTCGTTGTGCTCCGCGTTCGCGATAGCCGATTCAAGAACTTTCTTAATTAGTTCAGCAGCTTTTTTGTTGCTGAAAGTCAAGATTTCTAGTGCTTGATCAACTGATTTACCACGAATTTGATCTGCAACTAAGCGAGCTTTCTGAGGAGAAATGCGAGCAAAGTTATGTTTAGCTAATGCTTCCATCATTTACTCCTTAGCGCTTCTTAGCTTTCTTATCCGCAGCGTGGCCACGGTAAGTACGAGTTGGTGCAAATTCACCCAGTTTGTGACCGATCATTTCTTCGGTAACGAAAACTGGAACGTGCTGACGACCATTATGGACAGCGATGGTCAAACCGATCATCGTAGGGATGATCATTGAGCGACGGGACCAAGTCTTAAGTGGCTTTTTGTCTCCGCTTTCCACCGCTTTCTCTACCTTCTTCAGCAAGTGTAGGTCAATAAAAGGACCTTTCTTGAGAGAACGTGGCATGGCGATTCCTCTTTATAGATTATTTGTTACGACGACGTACGATGTACTTGTCAGTGCGTTTGTTCTTACGAGTCTTAAAGCCTTTAGTTGGCATACCCCATGGTGATACTGGGTGACGACCGCCTGATGTACGACCTTCACCACCACCGTGTGGGTGATCAACTGGGTTCATTACCACACCGCGAACGGTAGGGCGAACACCACGCCAGCGCTTAGCACCAGCTTTGCCTAATTCACGTAGCATGTGCTCAGAGTTGCCTACTTCACCGATTGTTGCACGGCCTTCAGACAATACTTTGCGCATCTCGCCAGAACGTAGACGGATAGTTACATATGAACCGTCGCGAGCAACGATTTGAGCATATGCACCAGCCGAACGAGCTAGCTGACCACCTTTACCAGGTTTAAGTTCAACGTTGTGTACAGTTGAACCTACTGGGATGTTACGCATTGGAAGCGTGTTACCAGTTTTGATTGGTGCATCAACACCAGACTGGATTGCATCACCAGATTTTAGACCTTTAGGTGCTAGGATGTAACGACGCTCACCGTCTGCGTACAGAACTAGAGCGATGTTTGCGCTACGGTTTGGATCGTATTCTAGACGTTCAACTTTCGCTGGGATACCGTCTTTAGTACGTTTAAAGTCAATTAGACGGTAATGGTGCTTATGACCACCACCGATGTGACGTACTGTAATACGACCGTTGTTGTTACGACCGCCATTCTTAGAGTTTTTCTCTAGAAGTGGTGCGTAAGGCTTACCCTTGTGTAGGTCAGCGTTAACAACTTTAACAACGTGACGACGACCAGGGGAAGTCGGCTTACATTTAACAATAGCCATTTCTCAACTACTCCTGTTATTCCGCGCCGCCAACAAAGTCAAGATCTTGACCTTCGTTCAAAGTAACGTACGCTTTCTTAACGTCGCTGCGGCGACCTTGGCGTAGACCTTGACGTTTGGTCTTACCCTTAGTGATAAGAGTATTTACAGACTTAACTTCAACTTCAAATAGCTTTTCTACAGCTGCTTTGATCTCTTTCTTAGTTGCATCTTTAGCTACTTTGAAAACGATTGTGTTCGCTTTCTCTGCAGCCATAGTTGCTTTTTCAGAGATGTGCGGAGCACGTAGAACTTTTAGGATACGTTCTTCAGTGATCATGCTAGCATCTCCTCAACTTGTTTAACTGCATCAGCAGTCATTAGTACTTTGTCAAATGCAATTAGAGATACTGGATCAATACCAGCAACATCACGTGCATCAACTTTGTACAGGTTACGAGCCGCTAAGAATAGATTTTCATCTACTTCGCCAGTAACGATTAGTACATCGTTAAGCTCAAGCTCTTTAAGCTTAGCTACTAGCTCTTTAGTTTTCGGCGCTTCTACAGAGAAGTTATCAACAACGATTAGACGCTCTTGACGAACTAGCTCAGAAAGAATGCTCTTCATAGCACCGCGGTACATTTTCTTGTTTACTTTTTGGCTGTGATCTTGAGGTTTCGCAGCAAAAGTAACACCACCTGAACGCCAGATTGGGCTACGAATTGTACCAGCACGTGCACGGCCAGTACCTTTTTGGCGCCATGGCTTAGCGCCACCGCCAGAAACTTCTGAACGTGTTTTTTGAGCGCGTGTACCTTGACGAGCACCTGCTGCAAACGCAACAACTACTTGGTGTACAAGAGCTTCGTTAAACTCACGTCCGAAAGTAGTTTCAGAAACAGTCAGTGCATCAGCACCTTTAACCATAAGTTCCATTACTTACTCCTGAGACGTTATGCTTTAATAGCTGGTTTAACGATCACGTTGCCACCAACTGCGCCTGGGACTGCACCTTTAATAAGAAGCAGATTGCGCTCAGCGTCAACACGTACGATCTCTAGGTTTTGAGTCGTTACACGCTCAGCACCCATATGACCTGCCATTTTCTTGCCTTTAAACACGCGACCTGGAGTTTGACATTGGCCAATTGAACCCGGAGCACGGTGAGACAATGAGTTACCGTGAGTCATATCTTGAGTACGGAAGTTCCAACGCTTAACAGCGCCTTGGAAGCCCTTACCTTTAGATGTACCAGTAACGTCTACTTTTTTAGTTTCGTTGAAAAGTTCAACTGTTAGCTCAGCGCCAACTGCAAACTCTTCACCGTTTTCCAAACGGAATTCCCAAAGACCACGACCAGCTTCTACACCTGCTTTAGCAAAGTGACCAGCTTCTGGTTTAGTAACGCGGTTAGCTTTCTTAGTTCCAGCTGTAACTTGGATTGCTGCGTAGCCGTCAGTATCAAGTGATTTAACTTGAGTTACACGGTTCGCTTCAACCTCAACAACAGTTACAGGGATAGAAACGCCTTCTTCAGTAAATACGCGGGTCATGCCCACTTTACGACCGATTAGACCAATCATTATTCTAATCTCCCTTAACCTAGGCTAATTTGAACGTCAACGCCTGCAGCTAGGTCTAGACGCATCAGAGCATCAACAGTTTTGTCTGTTGGCTCAACGATGTCGATTAGACGTTTGTGAGTACGAATTTCGTACTGATCACGTGCATCTTTGTTAACGTGTGGAGAGATAAGAACTGTGAAACGCTCTTTACGAGTAGGTAGTGGGATTGGACCACGAACCTGTGCGCCTGTGCGCTTAGCTGTTTCAACGATTTCCGCTGTTGAAGCATCGATTAGCTTGTAATCGAACGCTTTAAGGCGGATACGGATACGTTGGTTCTGCATGAGACAGAGCTCCAATTAGTAAATATTACACAAACAATATCGCCACTCAAACTCGTGAAAACGAGAGAATGCCGATTGATTTATGTGAAACCGTAGCATCCAAGATTAGGACGCATTGTCAGTTAATTTTCGATTACCTATCCCTATATGCCAGAGTCACCTCTGGGGATAGTTTTTCCGAAGAAAAGATAGCTAATTGTATTAACCGCGAACATAAGCTGAGTCTACATTACCTAACAAATCCAAAGACTCGCTAGCTCCTCGCCGCTCATTGGTTCACAACTGGCTTAACCAGTGCGTCGCATTATACAGATCACAGTTTTATCTGCAAGTATCGAGTGAAAAATAAACGTAATTTATTTTAAGTTATTGATGTTCAAAAAATCAGCAGTACTTATAAAGTAAAACGCAGGTTGCTATTGCGACCTGCGTTTTATATTGCGCCACTCTCTCAAATAGAAAAGAGGTTTCGTTGCCTAGTTATGACATGCGCTGACGAACGGCTTCAAACAAGCAAACGCCTGATGCTACTGAAACATTGAGGCTAGATACACTACCCGCCATTGGGATTTTGATTAGGTCATCGCAAGTTTCACGAGTTAAACGGCGCATACCGTCACCTTCCGCTCCCATAACAATGGCAAGAGAACCCGTCAGTTTAGCTTGGTAAATATCATGCGTTGCTTCACCCGCAGTACCCACAAACCAAACACCCTTTTCTTGCAGTGCTCGCATTGTGCGCGCTAAGTTAGTCACACGAACAAGGGCTACCGTTTCCGCAGCACCGCAAGCTACTTTGCTTACTGTCGCATTCATTGATGCAGATTTATCTCTAGGTACGATTACCGCAGCGACACCCGCAGCATCGGCATTACGCAAACATGCACCCAGATTATGCGGATCTGTCACGCCATCAAGCACTAAAAATAGCGGCGACTCATGTTTAGCAAGAATATCATCTAAATCATTCTCATTAAGTTGCTTGGCTGGCTTAACGCGCGCAATGATACCTTGGTGGTTCGCACCTTGGGCTTTATCGTCCAATGTTTTACGTACCATCTGCTGAATCGATACGCCAAACTTTTGCAGATCGTTCAAAATTGGCATTAAGCGGTCATCTTGACGACCTTTAAGTACATACGCTTCAATAAAGCGCTCTGGCTCACGTTCCAACACCGCTTTCACTGCGTGGATACCATAAAGAAATTCGTTACTCATTTTCTAAACCTGTTGTTGAAACGACTATTCGCTCTTGCTACTGCGCTTTCCCTTCTTAGAATTACTATGCGGCTTTTTCTTACGCGCTTTTTTCACCTTCGGCTTTTTCTCATCACCCTTTACTTCGCCACGCTCAGGACGCTTAGCTGGCTCAATCGCAGGGGATGCTTTACGCTCAGAACGACCGCCAGTCGCTGCGAGTTTTTTCGCTTTGGCTTTTTTCTGCGCTTCTGCCGCACGCTTTTTCGTCGTTTTCCCTTCGCCGCGTAGCTTACGACTTGTTTCAACTAATTCAAAGTCAATTTGCTTGTCATTCAAGTTAACGGCTAACACCTTCACTTTAACCGCATCACCTAGACGGTAGATTGCGCCAAAGCTCTCACCAATAAGTCTTTGACCAACTGGGTCAAATTGGTAGTAGTCGTTCGCGAGAGATGAAATATGTACTAAACCATCAATATGTAGCTCGGTTAGTCGTACAAAGAAACCAAAGCTGGTGACATTCGCAATCACGCCCTCAAGTTCATCACCGACATGGTCCTGCATGTATTCACATTTCAGCCAGTCTGATACTTCACGAGTTGCATCGTCAGCACGACGCTCTGTCATTGAACATTGTTCACCGTAAACATCCATATCATCGAATGAGTAATGGAAGCCACCTGTCGGTGTCCAACGATCTTCAACGCGCCCTTCTTCTTTGGCAATTAAGTACTTAATTGCACGGTGTAACAACAAGTCTGGGTAGCGACGAATTGGTGATGTAAAGTGAGCATAACGCTTAAGCGCCAAACCAAAGTGTCCGCAGTTATCTGCGTTGTACACCGCTTGCTTCATCGAGCGTAGCAGCATTGTTTGAATTAGCTCTTTATCTTGACGTTCAGCAATTTGTTTTACTAACTCGGCATAATCCGTTGGTGAAGGCTCTAACCCACCACCTAAGTTCAAACCTAGTTCGCCGAGGAAGTCTCGGAAACCTTGCAGACGAATCTCACCTGGAGTTTCGTGGATACGGAATAGTGCGGGTTCTTTTGCTTTTTCTACGTATGACGCGGAAGCGATGTTAGCCAAAATCATACATTCTTCGATAATTTTGTGTGCATCGTTACGAATTACCGGTTCAATACGATCAATCTTACGCTCAGCATTAAAGATGAACTTGGTTTCGATCGTTTCAAACTCAATCGCACCACGATTATCGCGCGCTACTTTTAACACCTTGTACATTTTGTGCAGTTCTTCAAGGTGTGAAACCGACGCTTGATAACGCTGACGTAACTCTTCATCGCCATCTAAAATCGCGCCGACTTTATTATAAGTTAGACGAGCATGAGAGTTCATCACCGCTTCATAGTGTTTGTAGGTTGATAACTTGCCACTCGCAGAAATGGTCATCTCACACACCATACATAGGCGGTCTACTTGTGGGTTTAGCGAACACAAGCCATTTGAGAGTACTTCCGGTAGCATTGGCACTACTTGTGATGGGAAGTAAACCGAGTTACCACGGTTAATTGCCTCTTTATCTAAAGCGGTATTAGGTCGGACATAGTAGCTAACATCAGCAATCGCTACCCATAAACGCCAACCGCCGCCTTTTTTCGCTTCACAGTAAACGGCATCATCGAAATCACGTGCATCTTCGCCATCAATGGTAACTAAAGGCAATTCACGCAGATCAACACGACCAACCTTCGCTTCTTCTGGAACTTCTTCGCCCAGATTAGCAATTTGCTTCTCTACTGCTTCTGGCCACTCATTCGGGATTTGATGCGTGCGAATCGCAATTTGCGTTTCCATGCCTGGCGCCATGTTTTCACCAAGAACTTCAACCACTTTCCCCATCATACCGCGTGAACGTGAACCACGGTCGGTGATTTCAACCACCACAACGTTGCCCATACGAGCACTGGTTTTGTGCTCATTTGGGATTAAAATATCGTGGCTAATACGTGAATCATCCGCAACAACATAAGAGTAACCATATTCGAGGAAGAAACGCCCCACGATTTGGCCTTTGCGTTCTTCTAACACACGAACCAAGCGGCCTTCCTTACGACCACGCTTCGAGTTATCCGTTGGTTGTACCAAAACAAAATCACCGTGAATGATATTTTTCATTTGGTGATGAGGCAGCACGATATCGTTATCCTTGCCGGTACTGCCTTCAGGGCGGACCCAGCCATGTCCGTCTTTATGACCGATCACATAGCCTTTGACCATTTCTAATTTTTCAGGCAACGCGTAACATTGGCGACGAGTGAAAACCAGTTGACCATCACGCTCCATCGCACGCAAGCGGCGACGTAAGCCTTCGTATTGATCTTCACCTTGAAGTTTCAGTGCTTCAAATAGGTCATTGCGGTTCATAGGAACCCCAGCCTGTTTCAAGAACTCGAGAATAAATTCACGGCTTGGAATCGGATTTTCATAATTTTCTGATTCACGATCAGCGAACGGATCGTTATGGATTTGGTCTGACATAAGCAAGCCCAATTAGCAAGGAAGGTATGTGGCTATTATATCCGACTAACGAAGTAACCTACAGCTTAGTGGTTACAAAAAGGGAAAATAGCTGCGCTATTTTCATAACTTAGCCAACAATAAGATTACCAATGACCGGTAGTGATCAAGATCACGCTTCAGTGCAATTTATAAAGCAAACGTTTGCAATAATTAACCCTTATTGCGATATTCTGCGCCAATTTCCTATCTTCCCCTTTTAGGTTTGATTATCTCTATGAAACGCACTTTACTCGCTACTGCTATTGCCAGCTTAGGTCTATTTTCTACTCTTTCCCATGCAGCAGAACAAGCTGATTTAATCATCACCGATGCTATGGTTCTTACCATGAACCAAGATAAAACGGTTTATGAAAATGGTACTGTGGTTATTAAAGACAACAAAATCATCGCTGTTGGCGAGGCGTCTTTAGAGAAGCAATATAAAGCGAAGAAAGTTCTTGATGTTGATGGTGACATCGTTATGCCAGGTCTTATCAACACGCACACACACGTTTCAATGACGGTTTTCCGTTCATTAGCAGATGATGTGCCTGATCGTCTACATCGCTACATTTTCCCACTAGAAGCAAAATTGGTTTCTCGCGACATGGTACGTATAGGTGCCAATCTGGGTAACGTTGAAATGCTGAAAGGCGGTGTTACCACTTACGCAGATATGTACTATTTTGAAGATGAAGTGGCTAAAACCGTTGACAAAATTGGTATGCGCGCAATTCTAGGTGAAACCATCATCAAGTTCCCTGTAGCTTCAGCGAAGAATGCCGACGCTGGTATTGATTACACGCTTAACTTTATTGAAGAATACAAAGACCACCCACGCATTACCCCTGCGTTCGCTCCTCACGCTCCATACACCAACACAACTGAAACCTTGCAGAAAGTTGCGAAGCTTTCACTAGAGCACGATGTGCCAGTGATGATCCACTTAGCGGAATCTGACCGCGAAGAAGAAAAAATTGCTGAACGCGCTAACGGTCTATCGCCAGTTGAATACATGGACAGCATTGGCGCATTGAACAAGAATCTTGTTGGCGCACACATGATCCTAATCGATGACAAAGACATCGAACTAGTGAAAAAAGCCGACATGGGGGTAGCGCATAACATGAGTGCTAACATCAAATCAGCAAAAGGTGTATCACCTGCACTGAAAATGTACGATCAAGACGTACGTATCGGTTTAGGCACTGATGGTCCTATGTCTGGTAATACACTAAGCACCATTGATGAGTTCAACCAAGTAGCTAAAGTTCACAAACTAGTGAACAAAGATCGTGCAGCAATGCCACCAATTAAAGTCATCGATATGGCAACCATGGGTGCAGCAAGAGCACTGCATATGGAAGATAAAATCGGTTCTCTTGAAGCGGGAAAACTGGCTGATATCATCGTAATCGATACTAAAGCACCGAACATGATTCCAGTTTACAACCCATACTCAGCACTGGTTTACTCAGCAAACTCTGCCAATGTTCGCCACTCTATTGTTGCTGGCAAACTGCTAATGAAAGATCGCCAGATCCTAACTGTCGATGAAGAGAAAATCCGTAAAGAAGCGCTTGAGTTTACTCAAATCGTGCGTGATACCGTTATCGCATCAGGTGAAGTCGTTCAGTAACTGACTCTGTTCTAGATTAGATAACAAAATGCCCAGCAATCGCTGGGCATTTTGTTAAGTGCAGGTTTTTAATTTTTTATTCGCTTACCAAAAAGTATCACGACGCTTAGCGCGTGCAATGATGTTGTCTGGCATGCGTCGCTCAAGACCATCTCTTAAGCGCGAAATACGTTTATGTTGTCGCTGATCTGCTGTCACTGAGTTATATAGCCAACGATAAGCATCTTCATAATCTAACGGGCTACCATAATCACGCAAAAGCAATTCTGCTAGGTGAATACGCGCATTGAGATTACCCATCGCTGCGGCTTCACGTAAATAGGGAATCGCCCGCTCTTTATCTTGCTGCACTAAGGTGCCGCGAGAATAATAGCGCCCCAACTGCTCAAGTGCGGTTGGTAATCCCTGATGAGCTGCATTTTCCATATAGTAAAGCCCAAGCTCGACATCTTGATCAACACATACACCCCACGCCAGCATATCTCCATATAGAAACTCATACGAAGGTAAGCTAATACGCGTTGCACGCGCGACAATATCCTCTACCAACTGGCAGTTGTCAGCTTTAACTTGCTCTAAATGTTTATTCTGTTCGATCAGTTTAATTAGTTCAGCTTCGGAATATATCGGCACTGGCCCACCGATATCAGTCACGCTGGCGTAACTGAAGGTCGCGCTCAATGTCATCATCAACGAAGCTGCCACTGTTCGTAGCTTCATACCTGCACTCTTTGTTGAATTCGATGCCTACCCTGACTTTATTGCAAGCAGAGCTAGGTTCGATAACTTTATCGGCAACCTTGGTAAAGTCTTTAGACAAAATTTGCCGCGAGTTGGCAATAGTTTGCCACAAGATGTTGAAAAAACCAGCAAGCATTAATGTGTTCTTAGCAGGATCTCGCGAAACAATGGGCTAAATGACAACCAATAAAAAAGCCGACCCTAGGGTCGGCTTTCATCAAACTGTGTAACGTATTACTTAGATTCGAATGGGTGAACCTTGATAATCGTTTCGTTACGGTCAGGACCAGTTGAGATGATGTCTACTGGTACGCCAGTTAGTTCTTCAATACGCTTGATGTAGTCTAGAGCCGCTTGTGGAAGCGCATCGATAGATTTAGCACCGAATGTATTTTCAGACCAACCAGGCATTGTTTCGTAAATTGGCGTGACTTTTTCGTATGCGTCAGCAGCCATTGGCGAAACTTCTAGTACAGAGCCATCTTCCATCTTGTAACCAGTACAGATTTTTAGCTCTTCTAGACCATCTAGTACATCTAACTTAGTTAGACAGAAGCCAGTCACTGAGTTGATTTGGATTGCACGACGCATAGCAACAGCATCAAACCAACCAGTACGACGTAGACGACCTGTTGTAGCGCCAAACTCGTGACCAACAGTACCTAAGTGCTTACCAACTGGATCTTGCTTGTCTAGACCGTCGTAAAGTTCTGTCGGAAATGGACCCGCACCTACACGTGTGCAGTATGCTTTCGCGATACCTAGGATGTAACCTAGGTGACGAGGACCAAAACCAGAACCTGCAGCAACACCACCAGCAGTCGTGTTAGAAGACGTTACGTATGGGTAAGTACCGTGATCGATGTCAAGTAGTGTACCTTGCGCACCTTCGAACATGATCTTGTCGCCGCGCTTGCGTGCTGCGTCTAGTTCGTCAGTTACGTCGATAACCATTGAAGTTAGTAGATCAGCGTAGCCTTTCGCTTGCTCAAGTACTTCTTCGTAGCTTACCGCTTCCGCTTTGTAGTAGTTCACTAATGCAAAGTTATGGTATTCCATTACTTCTTTTAGTTTCTCAGCGAATGCTTCCATATCGAATAAGTCGCCAACGCGTAGACCGCGACGAGCAACTTTATCTTCATATGCAGGACCGATACCACGACCAGTCGTACCAATCGCTTTTTTACCACGAGCGATTTCGCGCGCTTGGTCTAAAGCAACATGGTAAGGAAGAATTAGAGGACATGCTTCAGAAATGAAAAGACTGTCACGTACTGCAATGCCGCGCTCTTCAAGAGGCTTCATTTCTTTAATTAATGCGTCAGGTGATAAAACTACACCGTTGCCGATAATGCATTTCACATTATTGCGAAGGATACCTGATGGAATTAAGTGAAGAACGGTTTTTTCACCGTCGATTACAAGTGTGTGACCTGCATTGTGACCGCCTTGGTAGCGCACCACGTATTTTGCATCTTCAGTTAAAAGGTCTACGATTTTACCTTTTCCTTCGTCACCCCATTGGGTGCCTAGAACGACTACGTTATTTCCCATCTTTCCAAGTCTGATAGCTAGTTAAAAAAGGATTTTAGCACCGAATTAGCTCTCTTGCAGTCATTTTTTAATCATACGGGCGTAATCGGTCGGTAAGCGATTTGTAGATTGCAAAAGGCAGAGTGGGCTTAACCACTTAGTTTATATGCTGATAATTTCATGTTTTATCTGCATAAATTCTCACATTGAGATACCCATTTTTGTCTACACTTGCTCGATACATCCCTGTTGAATTAAGCGCGAAATGAACCTCCCCTTGGTGGTCAACAGCGATCACACCACCTTCGCCACCTATCTCTTTTAGCTCCCCTTGGATAACCGCTTCACACGCGGTATGAACATCTTCACCGAGATAGCGCATTCGCGCTGCAATATCCGCGGTCACAGCTTTACGCAGGAAACATTCACCAACACCCGTCGCCGACAGAGCCACATTGCCATTTTCAGCAAAAGTGCCCGCACCGATAATCGGAGAGTCACCGACTCGACCATATTTTTTATTAGTAATGCCGCCCGTACTGGTTGCTGCCGCAAGATTACCATGCTGATCTAACGCCACCGCACCCACTGTTCCATGTTTATCATCATCCGGATAATTGGCTTCTGACAGTGCTACCGAATTGGAATCTTTGATCGCCATCAGTTGGTCATATCGTCGGTCAGTAAAGAAATAATCTTGCTCTGTAAAACAATGTCCGTGCTCAAAAGCAAACTCTTCTGCACCGTCTCCCATCAACAACACATGCTGGCTTTGCTGCATTACATCATAAGCCAATGCGATAGGATTCTTAATATGACGCACGCAGGCAACCGCCCCAGCTTTACTATTGCCATTCATAACGCAAGCATCCATCTCAACCATCTCTTTCGAAGTTAAAACCGAACCTTTACCCGCGTTAAAATAGGGTGAGTCTTCAAGGATTTTCACTGCAGCTACCACAGCATCGACAGATAAACCGCCTTGAGAAAGGATATGGTGCCCAGCTTTCACCGCAGACTCTAAATCTCGTTCAATCGCGGTTTGTAGTGAAGCGCTCATCTGCTCGGGTAAAATGGTGCCGGCACCACCATGAATTGCGATAGAAAATGGGGGCATATTTACAATCTCTAATAGGAAAATGGGGCGACTAAATGTTTGGCTCTGCAAGCACCCTGCCGTTAAAAGTAAAAAGCGCAGCTTGAATTCACAAGCTGCGCTTTTTTATACACTTGGCTTAATAGTTAAGCTAAAGGCATGTGATTAGTGAGAACCACAACCGCCGCCACCGCAGCATTCGTGATCATCGCCTTTTTCTTCGCCGCCACAACAGCCGCCTTCGTGGTCGTGGTCATGATCGTGACCACCACAGCAACCGCCAGCTTGATGTACATGGCCGTGCTCGATTTCTTCAGCTGTCGCTTCGCGTACCGCTACTACTTCAACTACGAATGTTAGAGTGTGACCCGCTAGCATGTGGTTACCATCAACAACGACTTCATCGCCATCAACTTCTGTAACTTCTACAGGGATTGGACCTTGGTCTGTATCCGCTAGGAAACGCATACCAACTTCAATTTGCTCAACACCATGGAATACGTTCGCAGGAACACGTTGCACTAGCTCATCACTATGCTCACCGTAACCGTCTTCAGGAGCGATAGTTACGTCAAACTTATCGCCTGCAACTTTGCCTTCTAGCGCAGCTTCAAGACCAGAGATAAGGTTGTCATTACCGTGTAGGTAGTCTAGAGGTGCTTCAACTGTTGATTGGTCAACAACTGCACCGTCTTCTAGTTTAACTTGGTACGCTAGGCTTACGACTACGTTCTTTTCAATTTTCATACTTGCTCCAAGGCATTGGGTACCCAGACAGCTGGGGAATAAAACATTAACGTGGCTATTATGGGGATCAATTTGAGAAACACAATCAGTCAGGACTAAAAATACCGATCATATTTTCATCAGCACGTTGTGTTTTATCGACCGATTTTGGCTTACGCTGCTCATGGTAATCACAGTCCACACACTCTACTAACTCAATATTATTTTCTATCCACCAGCGCAAACTATCTTGCTGCTGGCACTGAGGGCAACTAGCGCCAGCGATAAATCGTTTCTTCATTTCACTCTCTTACTCTTAGGCAATATGCAGGTTCCCAAGTTGTGTCGCCGAACCTCACATCTCAACGTTACTGGGGTATATCAGTCCCAGAAGTTTTTAGTCTGCTGATCATTTTCCATCTCACGACCAAAAATTTCTTCCAGTTCTTTTCGTGCTTCTTTGGCTCGTTGGGCCAATTGCTTATCTTCACTGTGTTGCGGTAATAGCTCTTTGAGCATTGCATTATCAAGCTTCCTAAAATGCGCTTCTGCTCGGTGAGCTTGATAAGGGTGCATACCTAACTCAATCAGCGCTAATTTACCTAAATCCAATGCACCGAGAAATGTTTCACGGGAGTAGCTATCCACGCCATGACTGAGTAATTGATAAGCTTCCACTCGGCTGCGCGCTCGTGCCATTATTTTAAGGCTAGGGAAATGTTGGCGACACAGATCGACGATTTGCATAATCTCATCAGGTGAGTCGGTACATAAAATTATTGCTTCCGCTTTATTAGCTCCAGCTGCTCGCAACAAATCTAGTTGCGTTGCATCGCCATAAAACACCTTGTAGCCATACTTCCTCAGTAGCTTAATTTGGCTGGCATCACTTTCTAAGATCGTCAGTTTGATTTTATTGGCATACAACAGGCGACCAACAATCTGACCAAAACGACCAAATCCCGCAATAATGACCCGCGGTTGATTATCGACCACATCACTCGCAAGCAGCGCCTCCTCCTCTTGGTTGAGTTTTCTCGCGTACCACTTTTCTTGTCCCATTAACAAAATGGGCGTCGTCACCATTGATAAGCTGACAACCACTAATAAAAACGCGGTTTGTTCGCTGGTCAGTAGATTCTGGTTTTGTGCAGCGGTAAAAATGACAAAGGCAAACTCGCCCCCTTGGCTTAAAATCGCGGCCATACGACTACGAGATTTGGCACGGCTACCTGAAACTCGCGCTAATACATACAGCAATAAACCTTTAATCGTCACCAACGCGAGTACGCTAAGCAAAATCACCCAAGGTTGATGAGCAAGTAAACCTAAATTCACCGCCATACCAACGGCAATAAAGAACAGACCAAGTAATAGACCTTTAAACGGTTCAATCGCTATCTCTAGTTCGTGGCGATATTCACTCTCCGCCAATAGCACCCCAGCAAGAAATGCTCCCAACGCCATTGATAGCCCAAGCTGTTTCATTATTAGAGCAATGCCGATCACTAGCAGCTCGCGCACGCCACTGGTCACCACATAGCGAAATAGTGGACGTAATAAGAAATGCCCACCGAACAATAAGCCGAGCACACCACCTAACATCCACAAGCCATCTTGCCAGTTACCACTGGTGTTACCGGCGAGTAAAGGCAGCATCGCGAGCATTGGGATCACCGCGATATCTTGAAATAGTAATACAGCAAAACCTGACTGCCCTGTTTCTGTTCCATCCAGCCCTTGTTCTTCGATCACCTTCAATGCGATGGCCGTAGAAGATAATGCCAAGCCCATACCAATGGTTAAACTCACCTGCCAACTCATACCAAATACACTGGCAATCATGGAAAGTACTGCGGTAGTGAGCAGTACTTGGGCGCCACCTAACCCAAGAATCGGACCGCGCAATTGCCAAAGTTTCTTTGGATTAAGCTCTAAACCAATCAAAAATAACAGCAGTACAACACCAAACTCCGCAAAGTGTAAAATGGCGTCAACATCGCGAATTAACCCTAATCCCCAAGGTCCTATCGCCACTCCAGCCAATAGGTAGCCTAAAACCGAGCCTAAACCTAAGCGCTGCGCTAAAGGCACCGCCACCACTGCGGCGGTTAGAAATATTGCACTACTTTGTAGAAAATCACCTTCAAGTGCCATTGCTACCTCCCGTGTTGCCATTACTTCCGCTCTGGCTCTCTACACCGACGAGAGGCTCACTTAGCCATTGGTGGTAGCGCTCGGCATGCTGTTCACGTTGTAGATCCGAAACATTACGCGCCCAATAAAGCACAAGCGGCTCTATCCAGTGCATACGACATAACGCAGCCGTCAATTCAAACGGTTGTAAAATCTGTTCTAACGGGTATTTATTATAGCCATGCTCGCCAAAGGCTTCTTGTTTACCACCTGTGGTAATCACACTGCGCCAATACTTACCTTGCAGTGAACTACCTTCGCCATAGGCGAAACCTTTTTTGCCAAGCACACGGTCTAACCACTCTTTTAATAACGCAGGGCAAGAATAAAGATACATAGGGTGGTGGAACACAATCACATCATGTTCAAGTAGCGCGTCATGTTCAGCGCTAACATCAATAAAGAAATCGGGGTAGAGGGCGTAAAGATCACGCACGGTTACATGTTCAAGTGAACTGATCTTATTGATCATAACTTGATTGGCGATGGAAGTTTGTGATTCCGGGTGAGCATAAATGACTAGTACTTTAGCCTGAGCAGTAGCTGGCAAAACCATTCCTTGTACAGCAATCCTATTATTTTCGTTATCATTTTGTTATACGCGGTTGGAGCCAATAACGCAATGATCGACTTTTTCGACCATTCCTCCTACTATGCGGAGCGAAATGATTAAAGAAAAAACAGAACTCTATGATTACCTTCTCTGACATTCAATTGCTACGCGGTGGCAAGCCCCTACTCGATAATGCCTCCGCAACCATCCACCCTGGCGATAAAGTCGGTCTGGCGGGTAAAAACGGCTG
>ERZ794982.124-NODE-124-length-28137-cov-5.073570_pt1 | contig 28137 bp, 26 predicted proteins | sample MGYA00433071_ERZ794982 | MGnify/ENA primary metagenome ERZ794982 (study PRJEB30140, sample SAMN00862574) | bioreactor metagenome | study: EMG produced TPA metagenomics assembly of the Bioreactor inoculated with sediment Metagenome (bioreactor metagenome)...
TTGTTAACTCCCGAGCATTATAAAAAAGTCTTCCAGCAAGCTCACCGAGCAGGCTCACCTCACTTCACCATCATTGCACGTAATAATGACCTATCTCATCCTAGACTAGGTTTAGCCGTTCCGAAAAAGCAAATCAAAACTGCTGTTGGTCGTAACCGCTTCAAGCGTCTTGCACGTGAAAGCTTCCGCAACAATCAACATAACCTTCCAAATAAAGATTTTGTTGTTATTGCGAAGAAAAGCGCACAAGATTTAACCAATGATGAAATGTTCCAATTGTTTGATAAGCTATGGCAACGACTGTCTCGCCCATCACGTGGCTAGCAATCGGAGTAGTCCGACTTTATCAAGGTCTTATTAGTCCGCTTATCGGACCACGGTGTCGTTTTCACCCAACATGCTCAACTTATGCCGTAGAAGCACTGAAAGCTCACGGTTTTGTAAAAGGATGTTGGTTATCTAGCAAACGTCTATTAAAATGCCACCCTCTAAATGAAGGGGGCTTTGACCCCGTTCCACCAGTTCAAAAACAAGACAGAGATAAATAACGATGGATTCTCAACGTAATATCCTGTTAATCGCATTGGCTTTGGTCTCCTTCCTACTTTACCAGCAATGGAATGTAGCTAAGAATCCAGCTCCTCAGGCGATTGAACAGGCTCAATCAAGCAGTTCCCTACCTGCACCATCTTTTGCCGATGAGCTTGACCCTGCGCCATCTCAGCAGGCAACAGCGAAAGCGATTACTGTAACAACGGATGTATTAACTCTGTCTATTGATACGGTTGGTGGTGATATTGTTCAGGCTGACTTAAACAAATACAGCGCTGAACTGGATTCAGCAGCACTATTTGAACTACTTAAGAATGAACCAGGTCATCAGTTCATTGCACAAAGTGGTCTTATTGGTCCACAAGGTATTGACCTTAGCAGTTCAAATCGTCCTCATTACACTGTTAGCGCAGACAGCTTCAAACTCGCTGAAGGTCAAGATGAACTTCGCGTTCCAATGACTTACGCTGCCAATGGTCTTGAGTACACCAAAACATTCATTCTAAAACGTGGCAGCTACGCTGTTGACGTTGAATACGATGTAGTGAACAACTCAGGTAACAACGCAACTTTCGGTATGTACGCTCACCTACGTCAAAACGTAATGGATGATGGCGGCAGCATCACAATGCCAACTTACCGTGGCGGTGCTTACTCAACTGAAGATACCAAGTACAAAAAATACAGCTTCGACGATATGCAAGATCGCAATCTGTCTATCAACCTGACCGATGGTCAAGGTTGGGCTGCGATGATCCAGCACTACTTTGCAAGCGCATGGATTCCTCGTGATGAACCTGGTACAAACTTATACACTCGCGTTATTGGCAACCTGGCGGACATCGGTGTTCGTATGCCAAATAAAACTATCGCGAACGGCGAAACAGCTGAAATGACCGCAACACTATGGGTTGGTCCAAAACTTCAAGACCAAATGGCTGAAGTAGCACCAAACCTAGATCTAGTAGTTGACTACGGCTGGTTATGGTTTATCGCGAAACCACTGCACTGGTTACTATCAACGATTCACGGTTTCGTTGGTAACTGGGGTCTAGCAATTATGTTACTGACATTTGTTGTTCGTGGTGCGATGTACCCACTAACAAAAGCTCAGTACACCTCAATGGCTAAAATGCGCATGCTACAACCTAAGTTAGCAGCAATGCGTGAGCGTATCGGCGATGACCGCCAACGTATGAGCCAAGAAATGATGGAACTGTACAAGAAAGAGAAAGTAAACCCGTTAGGCGGTTGTTTACCTCTGATTCTACAGATGCCAATTTTCATCGCTCTATACTGGGCACTAATGGAGTCGGTTGAGCTACGTCACTCACCGTTCTTCGGTTGGATTCACGATCTATCAGCGCAAGACCCATACTACATCTTGCCACTATTGATGGGTGCGTCGATGTTCATGATTCAAAAAATGAGCCCAACAACCGTTACAGATCCTATGCAGCAGAAGATCATGACCTTTATGCCGGTTATGTTTACCTTCTTCTTCCTGTTCTTCCCATCAGGTCTGGTTCTTTACTGGTTGGTATCCAACATCGTAACGCTTATCCAGCAGACATTGATTTACAAGTCTCTGGAAAAGAAAGGCTTACATACTAAGTAAGTTCAAATCCAAAACAAAGGCGACCAAAAGGTCGCCTTTTTTATTGGAGCTGATTACAATTCAGCTAATCGCATTATTTAGGCTCGTTTGAGCCGTTAAATCATAGGCACACTTTTATGACTACAGATACCATTGTCGCCCAAGCTACTGCGCCCGGTCGTGGCGGTGTCGGTATTATTCGCGTCTCAGGTCCTCTTGCGGAAAAAGTTGCGCTCGAAGTGACAGGTAAGACGCTTCGTCCTCGTTACGCAGAATATCTGCCATTTTGTGACGATGCAGGCAACCAGCTAGACCAAGGCATTGCACTATACTTCCCGAACCCACACTCTTTTACTGGTGAAGATGTCCTTGAACTACAAGGACACGGTGGTCCCGTGGTTATGGACATGCTCATCAAACGAATCTTAAAAGTAGATGGCATTCGAACAGCACGCCCTGGTGAGTTCTCAGAACGTGCCTTCTTAAACGACAAACTCGACCTAGCCCAAGCTGAAGCCATTGCTGACTTAATTGATGCCAGCTCAGAAGAAGCCGCTAAATCAGCATTACAATCACTGCAAGGTGCCTTCTCTCAGCGCATTAACACTCTTGTTGATTCACTGATCCATCTGCGAATTTACGTTGAAGCGGCGATTGATTTTCCAGAAGAAGAGATCGACTTCTTGGCCGATGGTAAAGTGTCAGCCGATCTGCAAGCCATCATCGATAACCTAGCGGCAGTACGCAAAGAAGCCAACCAAGGCGCTATTATGCGTGAAGGTATGAAAGTAGTGATTGCTGGTCGTCCGAATGCAGGTAAATCAAGCCTACTCAATGCTCTATCAGGTAAAGACTCAGCTATCGTCACTGATATCGCAGGTACAACGCGTGACGTACTGCGTGAACACATCCACATTGATGGTATGCCACTACACATTATCGATACCGCAGGTCTACGCGATGCCTCCGATGAAGTTGAAAAAATCGGTATTGAGCGAGCTTGGGATGAAATAGCCCAAGCAGACCGCGTTTTATTTATGGTGGACGGCACCACAACAGAAGCCACCGATCCGAAAGAAATTTGGCCAGACTTTGTTGATCGCTTGCCTGATAGCATAGGCATGACGGTAATCCGCAATAAAGCCGATCAAACCGGTGAAGATCTTGGTATCTGCCACGTCAATTCGCCAACTTTGATCCGCTTATCAGCAAAAACGGGTGAAGGGGTGGATGCACTGCGTAATCACTTAAAAGAGTGCATGGGCTTTGCGGGTGGGCATGAAGGAGGCTTTATGGCACGCCGTCGTCATCTTGAAGCGCTTGAACGAGCTTCTGAGCACCTCGACATTGGTCAACAGCAGCTAGAGGGCTATATGGCAGGTGAAATCCTTGCAGAAGAGTTACGTATTGCTCAGCAACATCTCAACGAGATCACTGGTGAGTTTAGCTCTGATGACTTACTCGGACGTATCTTCTCTTCTTTCTGTATTGGTAAATAATTAAATACAACGCGCACCTTGAGTGCGCGTTTTTCTTATCGACACCGTGCATCGTCTGAATGCATCAGCAATAGTAAGGAACCAAAGAAGCATGATTCATATCATCACAGGCAGCACCTTAGGTGGCGCAGAATATGTGGGCGATCATCTCAGTGATCTGCTAGTGGAAAAAGGCTTAGTCACAACCATTCATAATCAACCTAAACTGGAAGAGATCCCCGCTGATGGTACTTGGTTGATCGTCACTTCAACTCATGGTGCAGGCGATTACCCTGACAATATTCGACCTTTCATTCAAGCATTGCAAATGACACCACCAAACATGAGTAAGGTGAAATATGCCATCATTGCAATTGGTGATTCTAGTTATGATACCTTCTGCGCTGCAGGTAAACATGCATACGCACTACTGGAAGACATCGGTGGCATGCCAATCAGCGACTGTTTTACCATCGATGTATTGGCGCATTCAGTGCCAGAAGATGCCGTTGAAGAGTGGTTAATTGAGCGTATTGACCATTTTTAACGATCAATAGAATGATATTAGGTCAGCTGAGCTGACCTTTTTTTTTGCTCTGTGGATAGAGTTGTCCCCCTTTATCGTTGTCAATTGAACAAAAAAGCAGCAAACGGACTGTGTATAACTATAGTCTTATCCGGTGATTAACCTATAGTTATCCCAATAACAACTTTGATCCAATTCTACCCCTGTGTATAACTAGCCATTTTGATCCCAGGTAATCCTCACACTGATCAAAGTAAGATCACATGATATGATCCGAATAAGATCCATGATCTTGTTGATCATTTATCAGTTATCCACAGAGATCGTCGATCCTAATAATAGATCTAATAAAAGATCATCTATATAGATCTTATATATATTAGCTTTGACCCCTTAAATTTAAAAAGCATAAAAGCGTTTTTCTCTCCACTAGAAAGCAGGTAGAATATCGCTCTTTTTTATCTGTCCGACTTTTCTTGAATACCAGAGGTCAGTTCATGCTTTATCACGAAAACTTTGACGTCATTGTTGTTGGTGGCGGTCATGCAGGAACGGAAGCCGCACTCGCATCAGCGCGTACAGGGCAAAAAACCCTCTTATTGACTCATAACATTGACACACTAGGACAAATGTCTTGTAACCCTGCCATTGGTGGCATCGGTAAGGGACATCTAGTAAAAGAAGTTGATGCTATGGGTGGCTTAATGGCTCAAGCCATTGATCATTCTGGTATTCAATTTCGTACATTGAATGCTTCTAAAGGTCCAGCGGTACGCGCTACACGTGCGCAAGCTGACCGAGCGTTATACAAAGCGTTTGTACGCGATGTACTAGAAAACACGCCAAACTTAACGCTATTCCAACAAGCGGTAGACGATCTAATTGTTGAAAACGATCGTGCAGTCGGTGTTGTCACTCAAATGGGGCTCAAATTCCGCTCCAAAGCCGTTGTGTTGACCGTTGGCACCTTCCTTGGTGGCAAGATCCATATTGGTATGGAAAGCTCGTCAGGAGGCCGTGCAGGCGATCCTCCATCGATCGCACTGGCTAACAGACTACGTGAATTGCCACTCCGTGTTGATCGCCTTAAAACGGGTACACCACCACGTATCGATGCTCGTAGTGTCGATTTTTCGGTACTAGAAGCACAGCATGGTGATAACCCAACTCCTGTTTTCTCATTCATGGGTAACCGTAGCCAGCATCCGCGTCAGATCCCGTGTTTTATCACTCATACCAATGAGCGTACTCACGATGTGATCCGCAATAACCTCGATCGTAGCCCAATGTATGCAGGTGTGATTGAAGGTATTGGTCCTCGTTACTGCCCATCAATTGAAGACAAGGTAATGCGTTTTGCTGATAAGAACAGCCACCAAATCTTTATTGAACCTGAAGGCTTAACCACCACTGAATTATATCCAAATGGTATTTCCACCAGCTTACCGTTTGATGTCCAAGTTCAAATCGTTCGTTCAATGAAAGGTTTTGAGAACGCACATATTGTTCGTCCAGGTTATGCCATTGAATACGATTTCTTCGATCCACGAGATTTGAAGCAAACTTACGAGAACAAATTTATTTCAGGTCTGTTCTTTGCGGGGCAAATTAACGGTACAACAGGCTACGAAGAAGCGGCTGCACAAGGTTTAATGGCCGGTCTTAACGCGAGCTTATTCAGCCAAGACAAAGAAGGTTGGAGTCCACGACGTGACCAAGCATACGTAGGTGTGTTGATTGACGATCTATCAACCATGGGTACCAAAGAACCGTACCGTATGTTTACTTCTCGTGCGGAATACCGTTTGTTACTACGCGAAGACAACGCTGATTTGCGTTTAACTGAAAAAGCGCGTGAACTTGGTTTGATTGATGATACGCGTTGGGCTCGTTTCAATGAAAAAGTCGACAATATTGAGAAAGAACGCCAGCGCCTAAAAGAGACTTGGATGAATCCTAAGTCAGAAGGTGTAGATGCTCTAAACGCATTATTAAAAACGCCGATGGCACGCGAAGCTAGCGGTGAAGATCTGTTGCGTCGTCCAGAGATCGTTTATTCACAATTAACTCAGCTTGAAACATTCCAACCAGCGCTAGAAGATCAACAAGCGGCTGAACAAGTTGAAATTCAAGTCAAGTACGAAGGTTACATCAAACGTCAGCAAGATGAGATCGAAAAATCTCTACGTCATGAGAACACGAAACTGCCTGCCGATCTTGATTACAAGCTTGTTAGTGGTTTATCAAATGAAGTGGTGTTGAAATTGTCTGAAGCAAAACCAGAATCAATTGGTATTGCCTCTCGAATTTCAGGAATTACACCGGCTGCGATTTCAATCTTACTTGTTCACCTGAAAAAACAAGGTTTGCTGAAAAAAGGTGAGGACGCTTAATGTCACAATTACGCCAGAAACTTGATCAACTAATTTTGCAAACTGACTTAAACGTTTCAGAACGTCAACGTGAACAGTTGGTTGGTTATGTTGAGCTGCTAAATAAGTGGAACAAAGCCTACAACTTAACTTCGGTTCGTGATCCTAATGAGATGGTGGTGAAACACATCTTAGATAGTATCGTGGTTAGCACTCACCTGCCAGGTGAGCGTTATATCGATGTCGGTACCGGACCTGGATTACCAGGCATCCCACTTGCGATTATGCATCCGGATAAAGAGTTTCATTTATTGGATAGCCTTGGTAAACGTATTCGCTTTATCAAACAAGTGATTCACGAACTGAAAATTGAAAACGTGACGCCGATTCAAAGTCGAGTTGAAGAGTATCAACCTGAAGATAAATTTGATGGTGTACTAAGCAGAGCATTTGCCTCGATGGTGGATATGGTTGAGTGGTGTCACCACTTACCAAAAGAGCACACCGGGCGCTTTTTAGCGTTAAAGGGGCAATTATCACAAGATGAGATTGCTGAACTTCCAGAGTGGTGTTGTGTGATCGATATCAAACCTTTGAAAGTTCCTCAATTAGAAGGCGAGCGTCATCTAGTAATCTTATCGCGCAAGGAATAATAGCGAGGTAGATCGTGGGAAAAATAGTAGCCATTGCCAATCAAAAAGGCGGTGTTGGAAAAACAACGACTTGTATTAACTTAGCTGCGTCTATGGCCGCAACTAAACGCAAGGTATTGGTTATTGATCTTGACCCACAAGGCAATGCGACCATGGCAAGTGGTGTCGACAAATACCAAGTGGATGCCACTGCATACGAGCTTTTGGTTGAAGATGTCGCGTTTAACGATGTGGTTATTACCAAGACGACGGGTCATTACGATTTGATTGCCGCGAATGGGGATGTGACTGCTGCTGAAATCAAATTGATGGAAGTGTTTGCGCGTGAAATTCGCCTAAAGCAAGCGCTTGCGTCGGTTCGCGATAACTATGATTTCATCTTTATTGATTGTCCTCCGTCTCTAAACCTTCTTACAATCAATGCCATGGCCGCAGCAGATTCTGTGTTAGTGCCAATGCAGTGTGAGTACTTTGCACTAGAAGGTTTAACCGCGTTAATGGATACCATTAGCAAGCTAGCCGCTGTTGTTAACGAGAATCTCAAAATTGAAGGGTTGTTACGTACCATGTATGACCCGAGAAACCGGCTATCCAATGAAGTATCCGATCAATTGAAAAAGCACTTTGGTAACAAGGTGTACCGCACTGTTATTCCTCGCAACGTTCGCTTAGCAGAAGCCCCAAGTCACGGCAAGCCTGCTATGTACTACGACAAACATTCCGCCGGCGCTAAAGCGTATTTAGCTTTAGCTGGGGAAATGCTTCGTCGTGAAGAAGTACCTGCTTAAAACTAACTTAAGGAATCTGAATTCATGTCTAAACGTGGTTTAGGTAAAGGGCTTGATGCGCTTCTTTCTACCAGTTCGTTGGCACGAGAACGTCAACAGGCAGTGAATTTGAGCCAAGAGCGGTCGAGCAACGGTCAACTGACCGAACTGAATATTAGTTCTTTGCGCCCTGGAGTGTATCAGCCGCGTAAAGAGATGGAACAAGAAGCGCTAGAAGAACTAGCAGCTTCGATTGAATCACAAGGCATCATTCAGCCAATCGTGGTTCGTCAGACAGATATCGACAAGTTCGAAATCATTGCTGGTGAACGTCGTTGGCGCGCTGCGCGTAAAGCGGGATTGAGCCATGTACCATGTTTGATTAAGAATGTGGAAGATCGCCAAGCGATCGCAATGGCATTGATCGAAAATATTCAGCGTGAAGATCTGAATGTGATCGAAGAAGCCGTAGCGCTTGATCAACTTCAAAATGAGTTTTCACTAACTCATCAACAAGTTGCTGACGTGATTGGTAAGTCACGCGCTGCTGTAAGTAACATATTGCGTCTAAATCAGCTCGAAAATGATGTAAAGAGTATGGTTGCAAGTAATCTGCTCGATATGGGGCATGCTAGAGCGTTGCTGGCGCTTGAGGGCGAACAGCAAGTTAATGTCGCTGAGCAGGTTGCTAAGAAGCAGATGACCGTTCGCCAAACTGAGCAATTAGTCAAAAAGTGTTTAAATCCAGCTGTTGAGACAAAAACAGAACAAGAAGACACTGAGACACAACAAATGTCACAGGAATTGAGTGAAATACTCGGATCAAAGGTGACAATTGTGCGTACCAATAACGGAAAGGCGAAAGTCACGATAAATGTTGACGAACCTCAAAGATTGGCGCAATTAATTGCCAAGTTACAGAGCTAGATGAGATAATTGATCTTCGTCAAATTTTATAAAATTTGATTTTTATGCAAAAGTTGTCGGTTTGTAAACAGAATTGTAACTTTTTGGTGCATTTTCATTGCATTCGATTCGACTGACCGTATAATTTTTGCCAATTTCCCCAGCCAGGAAGTAATCGCTGTGGATTTTACTAGAGGTATGAATACATGGTAGCTGCGTTAGCTAGACCAGGACGAGAGCTTGCTAAGCGATTGTTAATGATCCAGTTTGGCGTGGTTACGTTAGTGGCTGTAGGAATGGCTGCGACTGTGGATATTGAATGGGGAGTTTCTGCGCTAATTGGTGGCGGCATATTTGTCGTGGCTAATGCAGTGTTTGCTTTGTGTGTTTTCATGTTTAGTGGGGCGCGCGCAGCAAAGAAAGTGGCGGCATCGTTTTATACAGGTGAAACACTGAAAATCCTTATCACAGTAGCTCTCTTCTCTTATGTCTACATGTATACACAGGTGGAACTCGTTCCCCTAAAACTAACCTATTTGCTGGCTCTAGGTATTAATATCTGTGCGCCAGTGCTATTCATAAACAACAAAAAATAGGATGAGTTATGGCTGCGCCAGGTGAAGCGCTAACACAATCCGGATATATTGCCCACCACCTCTCTAACCTCTCTTTAGCTAAGTTAGGTTTAGTAGCGGAAGAAGCAAGTTTCTGGAATGTACATATCGATAGCCTGTTATTTTCTTGGTTTACTGGTTTAATCTTCCTCGGAATATTTTACAAGGTAGCGACGAAAGCAACAGTAGGTGTACCGGGTAAGCTTCAGTGTGCTGTAGAAATGATCGTTGAATTTGTCGCGGAAAACGTCAAAGACACGTTCCATGGACGCAACCCTCTGATAGCGCCTTTAGCACTAACTATCTTTTGTTGGGTATTTTTAATGAACGTGATGGACTTAGTTCCTATCGATTTCTTACCTTACCCAGCAGAACATTGGCTCGGAATCCCTTACTTGAAAGTGGTACCGTCAGCTGATGTGAACATCACCATGGCTATGGCACTAGGCGTATTTGCTCTGATGATCTACTACAGCATCAAAGTGAAAGGTCTAGGTGGCTTTGCAAAGGAATTGGCATTACATCCATTCAATCACCCAGTTATGATTCCATTTAACCTATTGATTGAAGTGGTATCGCTACTAGCGAAACCTCTATCACTCGGTATGCGTTTATTTGGTAACATGTTTGCTGGTGAGGTTGTATTCATTCTTTGTGCGGCAATGCTACCATGGTACTTACAATGGATGGGTTCACTACCGTGGGCAATCTTCCATATCTTGGTTATTACGATTCAAGCTTTCGTGTTCATGATGTTGACAATTGTTTACCTGTCAATGGCGCACGAAGACAGTGATCATTAATTAATTTTTTAAGCTTTTTATTTGGGCACTAAGCCAACAACTATAAATTGGAGATAGTAATGGAAACTTTACTGAGCTTTTCTGCAATCGCCGTAGGTCTTATCGTCGGTCTTGCTTCTCTTGGTACAGCGATTGGTTTCGCCATTCTTGGTGGTAAATTCCTTGAAGGTGCAGCACGTCAACCAGAAATGGCTCCTATGCTACAAGTTAAGATGTTCATCATCGCGGGTCTACTTGATGCGGTTCCAATGATCGGTATCGTAATCGCGCTACTGTTCACTTTTGCAAACCCATTTGTTGGTCAACTAGCAGGCTAATTAACAACTCTGTTAATTGTATTTTTGTAGTTGATTCTTAAAAGGGAGTAGCTGTTGTGAATATGAACGCAACTCTGCTAGGTCAAGCAATCTCGTTCGCTCTATTTGTGTGGTTCTGCATGAAATATGTATGGCCGCCACTGATGAGTGCGATTGAAGAACGTCAGAAGAAAATTGCTGATGGTCTACAAGCGGCAGAACGAGCTTCTAAAGACTTGGATCTAGCACAAGCCAACGCTTCTGATCAATTGAAAGAAGCGAAGCGCACAGCAACTGAGATCATTGAGCAAGCGAATAAGCGTAAAGCTCAAATTCTAGATGAGGCTCGCGAAGAAGCTCAGGCAGAACGCCAGAACATTCTTACTCAAGCTGAAGCTGAACTAGAAGCTGAACGCAACCGTGCGCGCGATGATCTGCGCAAACAAGTTGCAACTCTGGCTGTAGCTGGTGCTGAGAAAATCCTTGAGCGTACGATTGATATCGATGCGCAAAAAGATATTCTCGACAACATTACTGCAAAACTTTAAGTCTGGGGGCGCATATGTCTGATTTGACTACTATCGCACGCCCCTATGCTAAAGCAGCTTTCGACTTTGCAGTGGAAAAAGACCAACTTGACCAATGGGGTCAAATGTTATCTTTTTCTGCTGAAGTTGCCAAAAACCAACAAGTACAAGAGCTGTTAACCAGCTCTATGTCGGCCGATAAATTGGCTGAAATATTTGTTGCTGTTTGTGGCGAACAAGTGGATGCGCACGGTCAAAACCTGATGAAGGTAATGGCTGAGAATGGTCGTCTAGCGGCTATTCCTGATGTTTGTGAACAATTCTTCATACTGAAGAAAGAACACGAGAAAGAAATTGATGTTGAAGTTATTTCAGCATTTGAACTCTCTGGTGAACAACTCGCAAACATCAGCAGTAAACTTGAACTGCGCCTTGAGCGCAAAGTGAAGCTGAATTGCAGTATAGATGAAGCCCTACTTGGTGGGGTAATAATTCGAGCCGGAGACCTAGTCATCGATGACTCAGCGCGAGGTCGTTTGAACCGCCTGAGCGATGCATTGCAGTCTTAATGGGGATTGGAGCATGCAACTTAATTCCACGGAAATTAGCGACCTAATCAAACAACGTATCGAATCTTTCGAAGTTGTTAGTGAAGCTCGCAACGAGGGTACTATCGTATCGGTAAGCGATGGTATCATCCGCATTCACGGCCTAGCGGACGTGATGCAAGGTGAAATGATTGAATTACCGGGTGGCCGTTATGCACTAGCACTTAACCTTGAGCGTGACTCGGTTGGTGCGGTTGTAATGGGTCCATATGCTAACCTTAAGGAAGGCATGAAAGTTACAGGTACTGGTCGCATTCTTGAAGTGCCAGTAGGTCCAGAACTTCTAGGTCGCGTAGTGAATACACTAGGTGAACCGATTGATGGTAAAGGTCCACTAGGCGCTAAATTGACGTCACCTGTAGAAGTTATCGCACCAGGCGTAATCGACCGTAAATCGGTAGATCAACCTGTACAAACTGGTTACAAATCAGTTGACTCAATGATCCCTATCGGTCGTGGTCAGCGTGAGCTTGTTATCGGTGACCGCCAAACTGGTAAAACAGCAATGGCGATCGATGCGATCATCAACCAGAAAAACTCTGGTATTTTCTCAATCTACGTAGCTATTGGTCAGAAAGCTTCTACCATCGCTAACGTAGTACGCAAACTAGAAGAGCATGGCGCACTGGCGAATACAGTCGTTGTTGTAGCATCTGCTTCTGAGTCTGCTGCACTGCAATACCTAGCGCCTTACGCTGGTTGTGCAATGGGTGAATACTTCCGCGATCGCGGCGAAGACGCACTGATTGTTTATGATGACCTATCTAAGCAAGCTGTCGCTTACCGTCAGATCTCTCTACTACTAAAACGTCCACCAGGCCGTGAGGCATTCCCAGGTGACGTATTCTACTTACACTCTCGTCTACTAGAGCGTGCAGCTCGTGTTAACGAAGAGTACGTAGAGCGTTTCACTAACGGTGAAGTGAAAGGTAAGACTGGTTCTTTGACTGCTCTTCCTATCATCGAAACTCAAGCAGGTGACGTTTCAGCATTCGTACCGACTAACGTAATCTCGATTACCGATGGTCAGATCTTCCTACAAACTGAGCTATTCAACGCAGGTGTTCGTCCAGCTGTTGATCCAGGTATCTCAGTATCTCGTGTAGGTGGTTCTGCGCAAACGAAAATCATCAAGAAGCTATCTGGCGGTATCCGTACTGCACTAGCTCAGTACCGTGAACTAGCGGCATTCGCACAGTTCTCGTCTGATCTTGATGAAGCAACAAAGAGACAGCTAGACCACGGTCAAAAAGTAACTGAGCTAATGAAGCAGAAACAATACGTTCCATTCTCAGTATTTGACCAAGCTCTAGTTATCTTTGCGGCAGAGCGCGGCTACTTAGCAGACGTTGAAATCAGCAAATTGCTTGATTTTGAAGCTGCTCTACTATCGTACGCTCGCGGTCAATACGCTGAACTTGCAGCTGAGATCGACAAGACGGGTGCTTACAACGATGAAATCGAAGCTCAGTTGAAGAAACTGACTGACGACTTCAAAGCAACCCAAACTTGGTAATAGGTCGGTGGCAGTAATGCCGCCTACTAATGGAGAGTAACGATGGCCGGCGCAAAAGAGATACGTAATAAAATCGGTAGTGTTAAAAGCACGCAGAAAATTACGAAAGCTATGGAAATGGTAGCCGCTTCAAAAATGCGTCGTTCTCAAGACGCAATGGAAGCATCTCGTCCATATGCTGAAACAATGCGTAAAGTGATCGGTCACGTGGCAAATGCAAATCTAGAGTACAAACATCCGTACCTAGAAGAGCGTGAAGCCAAGCGTGTTGGTTACATCATCGTTTCTACAGACCGAGGCCTGTGTGGTGGTTTGAACATTAACGTGTTCAAAAAAGCCCTTCTTGATATGCAGGCTTGGAAAGAACAAGGCGCAGAAGTTGAACTAGCAGTAGTTGGTTCTAAAGCGACTGGTTTTTTCAAAAGCAGCGGTGCGAAAATCGCTGCACAAGTCTCAGGCCTGGGCGATAGCCCAAGCCTAGAAGACCTAATCGGTTCTGTTAGCGTAATGCTTAAGAAATACGATGACGGTGAACTGGATCGCCTATATGTTGTTTTCAACAAGTTTGTAAACACCATGATTCAGGAACCAACGATCGATCAATTGCTACCTTTGCCTAAATCGGACAGCGAAGAGATGCAGCGTGAGCACTCATGGGACTACATCTATGAGCCTGAACCAAAGCCTCTATTGGACACACTTCTAGTGCGTTACGTAGAGTCTCAGGTTTACCAGGGTGTAGTTGAGAACCTTGCTTGTGAGCAAGCGGCTCGAATGATTGCGATGAAAGCTGCAACCGATAACGCGAGTGACCTGATTGAAGATTTAGAACTTGTGTACAACAAAGCCCGTCAGGCTGCGATTACACAAGAACTGTCTGAAATCGTATCAGGTGCAGCAGCGGTTTAAGCTTAGGTTAAACGAAATAGTTTAGAGGATTAACGATGGCTACAGGTAAGATCGTACAGATCATCGGTGCGGTAGTCGACGTAGAGTTCCCACAGAGCGATGTACCTAGTGTATATGACGCTCTAAACGTTACGGACTCAAAAGAGCGCTTAGTTCTTGAAGTTCAGCAACAGCTAGGCGGTGGCATAGTTCGTTGTATCGTTATGGGTAGCTCAGATGGTTTACGTCGTGGAGTGGAAGTTGTAAACACTGGCGCTCCAATTTCAGTACCAGTAGGTACTAAAACCCTAGGTCGTATCATGAACGTTCTAGGTGACGCGATTGATGAGCGTGGTGAGATCGGCGCGGAAGAGGTTTACTCTATCCACCGTGAAGCACCAAGCTACGAAGAGCAATCAAACGAAACAGCACTGCTTGAAACTGGTGTTAAAGTAATCGACTTGATTTGTCCATTCGCTAAGGGTGGTAAAATCGGTCTATTCGGTGGTGCTGGTGTAGGTAAGACCGTTAACATGATGGAACTTATCAACAACATCGCACTACAGCACTCAGGTCTGTCAGTATTTGCTGGTGTTGGTGAGCGTACTCGTGAAGGTAACGATTTCTACTTTGAGATGCAGGAAGCGGGTGTTGTAAACATCGAAAAACCTGAAGAATCAAAAGTAGCGATGGTTTACGGTCAGATGAACGAGCCACCAGGCAACCGTCTACGTGTTGCATTGACTGGTCTAACGATGGCAGAACGTTTCCGTGACGAAGGTCGTGACGTACTACTGTTCATCGATAACATCTACCGCTACACACTTGCAGGTACTGAAGTATCAGCACTGCTAGGTCGTATGCCTTCTGCGGTAGGTTACCAGCCTACGCTAGCAGAAGAAATGGGTGTGCTTCAGGAGCGTATCACGTCAACTCGTCAAGGTTCTATCACGTCTGTACAGGCGGTATACGTACCTGCGGATGACTTGACTGACCCATCTCCAGCAACAACATTCGCGCACTTGGATGCAACGGTTGTACTTAACCGTAACATCGCAGCAATGGGTCTTTACCCTGCGATTGACCCACTAGACTCTACATCTCGTATGCTAGATCCACTAGTTGTTGGTCAAGATCACTACGACACTGCTCGTGGCGTTCAGCAGACACTTCAGCGCTACAAAGAGCTGAAAGATATCATTGCGATTCTAGGTATGGACGAGCTATCTGAATCAGATAAGCAAGTTGTATCTCGTGCTCGTAAGATTGAGCGTTTCCTAACTCAGCCTTACCACGTAGCGGAAGTATTTACAGGTGACCCAGGCGTATACGTACCTCTTAAAGAGACTCTACGTGGCTTTAAAGGTCTACTAGCTGGTGAATACGATGACATTCCAGAGCAAGCGTTTATGTACTGCGGTACGATTGACGATGCTATCGAGAATGCGAAGAAGCTATAAGGCTAACTAGGAGGCGATATGGCACCAATAACCTTTCACCTAGACGTAGTAAGCGCTGAGAAGAAACTATTCTCAGGTCGCGTTGAAACGTTCCAGGTGACCGGTAGCGAAGGTGAGCTTGGTATTTTCCATGGCCACACTCCGCTGCTGACCGCTATTAAGCCTGGTATGGTGCGTATTGTGAAACAGCACGGTCACGAAGAGTTCATTTATGTCTCTGGTGGCATGGTAGAAGTTCAGCCTGGTACAGCGACTGTACTGGCTGATACTGCTATCCGTGGTGAAGATCTAGACGCAGCGAAGGCAGAAGAAGCTAAACGTCGCGCTGAGGAGAATATCCAAAATCAGCATGGCGATATGGACTTTGCACAAGCGGCCAGTGAACTGGCTAAAGCCATTGCTCAGCTACGAGTTATCGAGCTGACGAAGAAACGCCGTTAATTAAGTTTAGTGGTGTTTATAATGTGAGAAAGGCGGCCATTTGGTCGCCTTTTTGTCATTTTGGTACTAGTAATTTATTTGTAGCATTAACTATTTGCTTTGGGATGTTTACAATAGCCACAATTTAAAAAATAGACGCCAACAGGATTCGTCATGAAATTTAGTGCTGTAATTCTTGCTGCGGGTAAAGGTACCCGCATGTATTCAAACATGCCTAAGGTTTTGCACTCGCTAGCGGGCAAACCAATGGTGAAACATGTTATTGATACCTGTGCGGGTCTTGGCGCGCAAAACATCCATTTAGTCTATGGTCACGGTGGTGATCAGATGCACGCCGCTCTAGATCAAGAGCAAGTGCAATGGGTACTGCAAGCGGAACAACTGGGTACAGGTCACGCTGTTGATCAAGCCTCTCCTCAGTTTGAAGATGATGAGAAAGTGCTAGTACTTTATGGTGACGTTCCACTAATTTCTTCAGAAACCATTGAGAACTTATTGGACGCGCAACCAACAGGCGGTATTGCACTGCTGACTGTTGTGCTTGATAACCCTATGGGGTACGGACGTATCGTACGTAAGAATGGTCCGGTAGTGGCGATCGTTGAACAAAAAGATGCGACCGATGAGCAGAAACTGATTAAAGAGATCAATACCGGTGTAATGGTGGCAACCGGTGGTGATCTTAAGCGTTGGTTGTCAGGTTTAAACAACCAAAACGCACAAGGTGAATATTACCTAACGGATATTATTGCAGCTGCGCATGATGAAGGTCGTGCGGTCGAAGCTGTACACCCGGTTAATCCGATTGAAGTGGAAGGGGTTAATGACCGTGCTCAGCTTGCTCGCTTAGAGCGTGCGTACCAATCAATGCAAGCACAAAAGTTGTTAGAGCAAGGCGTGATGCTGCGCGATCCTGCTCGCTTCGATCTGCGTGGTCAGTTGCAATGTGGTCTAGACGTTGAAATTGATGTGAACGTGATTATTGAAGGTTCAGTTTCTATTGGTGATAACGTTAAGATTGGTGCCGGCTGTATTTTGAAAGACTGTGAAATCGATGACAATACAGAGATTCGCCCATACAGCGTGATTGAAGGCGCGATTGTTGGTGAAAAATGTACTGTTGGTCCATTCACCCGTCTACGTCCAGGTGCTGAGCTACATAATGATGCTCACGTTGGCAATTTCGTTGAAATGAAAAACGCTTGTTTGGGGGAAGGCTCGAAAGCTAACCACCTAACTTACCTTGGTGATGCCGAGATAGGCCAACGTGTTAATGTTGGCGCCGGAGTGATCACCTGCAATTACGATGGTGCAAATAAATTTAAAACCGTGATTGGTGACGATGTGTTTGTTGGTTCAGATTGCCAGCTTATTGCACCAGTGACGATTGCGAATGGTGCAACCATTGGTGCTGGCACGACCTTGACCAAAGATGTGGCTGAGGGTGAGTTAGTCATCACTCGCGCTAAAGAACGCAAAATCACTGGCTGGCAGCGCCCGGTGAAGAAAAAGTAATGTACTGAGTATTTACTTGTGAATGCCGCTCGAATGAGCGGCATTTTTTATGCTGGTTGTTTTTGCCTTAGTAGCTGGGAATCGCGACACGCTTTTCTAACCAGCGCACCGCCTGTGATACCAGCAATATCAGCAGTAAGTATTCTAAAACTAAAACGCTGTAGATCTCTAAAGGTAAGTACTCATTAACCACCAGCTCATTGGCTCGCCTGGTTAAATCACTAAGACCAATCACACTCACCAGTGAACTCATTTTAAGAATATAAACAAACTGATTGCCCAGTGGTGGCAGAATTTGGCGCAGTGCTTGCGGCAATATCACTAGGCGCATTTTATGCCAGTAATCCAGTCCTAATGACTCAGCGGCTTCATGTTGACCCCGATTAATGGCTTGAATACCACCACGAAACACTTCAGCCATAAAAGCACTCTCAGCGATCGTTAATGCAATCACCCCAGCCCAAAAGTGATTTAGTGATATATCCATTAGGGTAGGCATACCGTAATAAACCCAAAGTAGCAGTACCAACACGGGAATAGAGCGAATAACCTCAACATAGATACGGTTGAGCCATAGCAGAGCTTTGTTGTGAGAAAGAGCGGGTAGAGCGATGAGCAGCCCTAAAGACATCGCAAGTACCATGCTAAGCAAAGATATTTGAATCGTATCGTTGAATCCACCCAACAAGAATTGAAGATTTATCCGACCTTGATCTGTACTCGGATCGAGTACATACCATCCCCATTGATAGTCAGAGCATCCACCGAGTAACGGTAAACTGAGTAGCCAAAGTCGTCGATAGTTCACAGTTAATCCCTAAACTAGTGAAAAAATGGTATTTGTTACTACTATGTTACCAATGAAGTTCAATTAAAGGTTAATAATTAAAGAGAATATATTGTTCACCTAGCTTTCAAGGGAGTGGAAATGAAGAAACTATTCACAATGATGGTTATCGGCTTATTGGCATTTACGCATATGGCACATGCTCAGAGTCGACTACAAGAAATCCTCGATAATGGTGTATTGCGTGTGGGTACCACTGGCGATTGGAACCCGATGACGATGAAAGATCCGGCTACTAATAGTTATCGAGGTTTTGATATTGATGTGACGACTGAGTTGGCAAAGGATCTTGGCGTTAAAGTTGAGTATGTAGCGACGGATTGGAAAACATTGGTTAATGGCATCACCGCGAATAAATACGATATTACCGGTAGCGCATCATTGAATATGTCACGAGCAAAAGTGGCAGGCTACAGCCAGCCATATTTTTATCTTGCCTTTGTACCTGTAGTGCAAAAGAAAGATTTGACGAAATTCTCCGATTGGAGTGATTTTGATAATGCAGAAGTCAAAGTGGCGGCGACGCTAGGGACAGTGCAAGAGAAGATGGTGAAAGCGTTTTTCCCCAATGCACAACATATCGTTATTGAAGCGCCAGCGAGAGATTTCCAAGAGTTGTTAGCACGACGTGCTGACGTTTCAGTCACGTCAAATGTTGAGGCAGCTACGTTGGTGGAAAAGTTCTCTCAATTGGCAATTGTACCAGTAAAGGAACCACGTAAACCCACCCCTATAGCCATGCTGTTGCCGCAAGATGACCAAGTGTGGATTAACTATATTAACCATTGGGTAGAGTTAAAGAAAACTCAGGGATTTTTTAAAGCGACGGCTCAGAAGTGGGGGTTAAAAAGCCTGTAATGGAAAAAGAGCCGCAAAAAGCGGCTCTTCTCTTCTAATTATTCATCACTAATAATACGCGCATTATCGGGAGTGGTGAAGTGCGACGATAGCTCTCGGTTAGACACTACATAACCGATCCACATACCGAGCATACAGATAACAATCGCAATACCTGTGGCATGCAGAGCTTGGCTTGCAAGCGCCGCCACTAATGCACTAGATAAACTGCTGACACTGATTTGTAGGCTATTTTGCAAACCTGCCGCCGTGGCTGGGCTTTGCTTGGCACTCGCAAGAGCACGATTAACTACGATTGGATACATTGCACCATTGGCTACTGCAATTAAGCAGAACGGAGCAAGGATTGGCCAAATTGAAGTCAATTGCCATTGTGAAGCAATAAAGATCAGCAGTGATGCGACGCTGAATAGACCAACCAATTGGCGTAAAACCTTTTCATCACCGTACTTAGCCACCATCACTTTGCCTAGCCAACCACCCACCATAAATGCAATAGTTTGAGGAATAAAGCTTAAGCCAATGTCTTTAGCGTCATAACCTAACTGCGCCATGATCTCTGGCATACCGGTAAGATAAGCAAAGAATGCTGCCGATGCCGTAGCAAACATCATTACGTTACCAAGGTATGTTTTTGAACTAAGTAATGCGCGAATATCGCTAGTCACTGATGTTTGTTTTTCTTCTACCACATCTTGTTGTTGGTTCATGGTGACGAAAACCAGGACAACACCCATGATAGTCAATGCGTAGAAAATACTATGCCAGCCAAAACTATCGGCCAGTAACACCCCAAGTTGAGGCGCCAGAGCTGGAGAAAGCGCAACCAGTGGCATTATCGTGGCAAAGATTTGCTGACTAGAATTGCTGTAGCGTTTGATTACCATTGCTTGCCAAATCACTGCAGGTGCGCATACGCCGATTGCTTGGATAAAGCGAAGTGAGAGCAATTGCCATACTTGGTCACTGAATGCTAAACCCAGTGAAGAGACGGTAAATAGAGCCAGACCTAACGCCAGTGTATTGCGGTGACCAAATTTATCAGACGCCAAACCCCATAAAAGTTGACCACTCGCCATACCAACTAAAAATACGGTTAGAGAAAGGGCGATTTGTTCTGGACCTGTGGCAAAATCAACTTCCATCATCTTGAAAGCAGGAAGGTACATATCGGTTGCGATAAATCCCAGCATTGAAAGTGCTGATAGATAGAACAACTGTAATTTAGAGACGTTAGTGGATACTTTCATAAAGCTACCATTGAAAAAAATTCACATATAAATATTTGCCACCCCCATCTTAATGGGTATGGCTGTTCGATGATTGGCATTCTATTTTTGGAAACTTATAAAATAAAACGTTAATATTTGTGGTTACTCATCAAAATTTTTGAAGGCAGCTTGTGAGTGTATTTTCTAGAACCTCGTTAAAGATGATTGATACTGTTGCTCGCTTGGGCAGTTTTACTGCAGCCGCAGAGGTACTGCATAAGGTGCCATCCGCTATTAGCTATAGTGTCCGCCAAATGGAACAAGACCTCGATGTGGTGTTGTTTAAGCGTTTACCGAGAAAGGTAGAGCTAACACCTGCAGGAGAAGTGTTTTTAGCTGAAGCTCGAGCGATGCTACGTCAGATGGAAGAAGTGAAAAACCAAACAAGGCGCGCTGCGCAAGGTTGGCAGAAAACACTTAAATTAACGTTAGATAACGTGGTTAGACTTGATCAAATGAAGCCATTAATCGATGAGTTTTACGCGACGTTTGAGCATGCCGAGCTGCAGATTAATATGGAAGTGTTTAATGGCTCTTGGGAGGCGATATCACAGGGTCGAGCGGACATTGTGATAGGTGCAACAGCGGCGATTCCGGTCGGTGGTGATTTTGAAGTCAAAGAGATGGGGATGCTCGATTGGGCATTTGTTATGTCTTCTAGCCATCCTTGTGTACGTGAGCAAGTGCTTACTGAAGAGTTCGTCAGCCAGTTTCCCTCCATTTGCTTAGACGATACTTCAAGTATGCTCCCTAAACGGCATAATGTGCACTACCCAAAACAGCGACGCTTGTTATTACCCAATTGGTACAGCGCCATCGAATGTCTGAAAAATGGTGTTGGGGTTGGTTATATGCCACGTCATATTGCTCAGCCACTGATTGATGACGGTTTGCTGGTGGAGAAAATCTTGCCAGAGGATAAACCGCTCAGTCATTGCTGCTTAGTATGGCGAAAAGATGAAAACCATAAAATGATTGAATGGATGGTTGAATACCTAGGTTCTAGTGAGCAGTTGTATAACGATTGGTTGCGCTCATAGCGAATAAAAAACGCCAGTGTTTGCTGGCGTTTTAGTATGAGTAAATTAATAACTATGGACGCTCAAATACTGTCGCGATCCCTTGCCCCAAACCGATACACATGGTTGCTAAGCCATACTTGGCGTCTTTGGCTTCCATTAAGTTAATCAGTGTTGTTGAGATGCGCGCGCCTGAACAACCGAGCGGGTGACCTAATGCGATTGCACCACCGTTTAGGTTTACTTTTTCATCCATTACGTCAAGTAGACCAAGGTCTTTCGCAACAGGGAGTGATTGTGCTGAAAATGCTTCATTTAGCTCAACCACATCCATATCTTCAACTGTTAAACCTGCGCGTTTCAACGCTTTTTGTGTTGCTGGCACGGGACCGTAACCCATAATGGATGGATCGCACCCAGCAATAGCCATGCCTTTGATATAAGCGCGAATAGTTAAACCTAACTCTTTTGCTTTATCTTCGCTCATGATCAGCATCGCTGATGCGCCGTCTGAAAGAGCAGAAGAAGACCCAGCCGTCACAGTGCCGTTGGCAGGATCAAATACCGGTCGAAGTTGCGATAACCCTTCAACCGTCGTTTCTGGGCGAATAACTTCGTCGTAGTCTAACGTCATTAACGTTCCATCAGGGGCGTGACCTTCCGTTGGAAGAATCTCGTTTTTAAAACGGCCTTCAACGGTTGCGGCATGCGCTCGAGCGTGTGAGCGAGCGGCAAACTGATCTTGTTGTTCACGGCTGATACCATGTATTTTTCCAAGCATTTCTGCAGTTAGCCCCATCATGCCAGCGGCTTTCGCCACATTTTTCGACATGCCAGGGTGAAAGTCGACGCCATGGTTCATCGGCACATGCCCCATGTGCTCAACCCCACCAATTAAACAGATTTCTGCATCTCCGGTCATAATCGCGCGAGTACCATCATGCAAAGCCTGCATAGATGAGCCACATAGGCGATTAACCGTTACCGCCCCAATTTCAATCGGTAAACCCGCTAATAGCGCAGCATTACGAGCGATATTAAAGCCTTGCTCAAGAGTTTGCTGGACACAACCCCAGTAAATATCTTCAATCTCATTTGGGTTAACTTGTGGGTTGCGCGCTAAAATCCCCTTCATTAAATGTGCTGAGAGATCTTCTGCTCGCACATGACGATACGCTCCGCCTTTTGAGCGCCCCATAGGGGTACGAAGGCAATCCACAATTACGACTTTTTTCATATCTGTAGCCATTTTCGATTCCTCCGATTAAATAGAGCCTTGCTGTTGGTTGCCGTAAAAGCTTTCGCCTTTGGCAGCCATGTTTATCAGCAGTTGTGGTACTTGGTACATCGCGCCTAGATCTGCAAACTGCTTGGCTTGCTCAACGAATGTATCAATACCAATAGTGTCTAGGTAACGGAAGACACCGCCTCTAAACGGAGGGAATCCAAGACCATAAACCAATGCCATGTCGGCTTCTTGAGGGGAGGCAATAATGCCTTGCTCAAGACACAGAACAACTTCATTGATCATTGGAATCATGGTGCGTGCGATGATCGTTTGATCATCAAACTCTGTCGGTGTACTACAGACATCGTTGATCAGTGGTAGGATTGAATCATCAAAGGCTTTCTTCGGTTTGCCTTTTTTGTCCACACTGTAGTGGTAGAAACCGTGGCCATTTTTTTGTCCAAATCTTTTTGCTTCGAATAAGACATCAATAACATCACGTTGTTGCTTACCCATTCGCTCAGGGAAACCTTGTGCCATTACAGCTTGTGCATGGTGGGCGGTATCAATGCCAACCACATCAAGTAAGTAGGCAGGTCCCATTGGCCAACCGAATTGACGTTCCATCACTTTATCAACTTGCGTGAAGTTCGCACCATCACGCAACAGCATGCTAAAGCCGCCAAAGTAAGGGAAGAGAACACGGTTTACAAAGAAGCCGGGGCAATCATTGACGACGATGGGAGATTTACCCATCTTGGCTGCGTACGCAACTACACGGTTAATGGTTTCATCAGAGGTATGTTGACCGCGAATAATTTCAACCAAAGGCATGCGATGCACAGGATTAAAGAAGTGCATGCCACAGAAGTTTTCTGGTCGTTTAAGTGATTTTGCCAACAAATCAATGGGAATGGTTGAAGTGTTTGAGGTAATGACAGTATCTTCACCGACGTGTTGCTCTACTTCAGTTAATACTGCGGCTTTTACTTTCGGGTTTTCAACGACAGCTTCGACAATGACATCGCTATTTTCAATTCCAGCGTAGTGTAAGCTAGGCGTGATTGAAGCAAGAATCCCAGCCATCTTGAAACCATCAAGACGACCCCGTGCTAAACGTTTATTGAGTAATTTAGAGGCTTCAGTCATACCCAAATCGAGTGACGGTTGGGCGATATCTTTCATGAGAACAGGCACGCCTTTTAGCGCTGACTGGTAGGCAATACCGCCCCCCATGATACCCGCACCAAGAACGGCAGCGCGTTGTGTTTCTTTGTTGGCAGACTTAGCGGCTTTCTTAGCAATACCTTTAATGTATTGATCGCTTAAGAATAAACCAACGAGAGCCTCTGCTTCTGGTGACTTGGCTAAGCGGACAAAGAACTTACGTTCAATGTCTAAAGCTTCATTTCGGGCAAGATGGGCACCTTGTTCAATGGTTTTTACTGCCGCCATTGGTGCAGGGTAATGAGGCCCCGCTTTTTGTGCTACTAGCCCTTTAGCCATAGTGAAGCTCATCATCGCTTCCAGCTTACTCAGAGTCAGTGCCGATGTTTTTTGCTGTCGACGTGATTTCCAATCGACTTTTTCGTTAATTGCTTCAGTTAATGTAGTCAGTGCTGATTGATATAGAGCATCACTCTCAACGATAGCATCAAGCAAACCTACTTTTAGTGCCTCATTAGCACGGCAGGCTTTGCCTTGAGTGATTATTTCCATTGCACTGTCAGCCCCAATAACACGAGGCAAACGCACGCAACCACCAAAGCCGGGCATAATGCCTAGTTTTGTTTCTGGCAATCCGATGCTGGTGGTTTTATCACCAATACGGAAGTCGGTAGCGAGTACACACTCACACCCACCGCCCAAGGCATGTCCTTTTAATACCGAAATGGTGGGAAAGGGTAGATCTTCCAGTTTAGAAAATATTTGATTGGCAAACTGGAGCCATTGATCGAGCTCTGCATCAGGTTTAGCAAACAAGCCGAGAAATTCAGTGATATCCGCACCAACGATAAAAGAGTCTTTATCACTGGTTAGCATCAAACCATCAATATTCTGAGTTTGTTTTATGGCATCTAGTGCAGCATCTAGCGACTCTAATGTCGCTAAATCGAGTTTATTCACCGAGTTTGGAGAGCTGAAACAAAGCTCGGCGATACCGTTTTGCACTTCCTTTACACGTAGGGTGTTGGCTTGGTAAATCATGTCTATCTCCGTGACATTCAATCTACTATTGGAATTATTGGTCTGGTACGACTAGTGATCCTAGTGTGGACGTGAGAATGTTTAATTTCAATACAATTTTCAAACAAGTGTTTAACATTGTGATTTAGGTATTCGATTCTGCTATTGCTAATCGCTCGTGATAAACTTGCTATTACTATGTATTTTCCAAGTAAATCATGAACGATAAGCCGTACTTAATTCCTGCTGCGCCGGTGATCTTTGAAGAAGAGATCAAGAAGAGCCAATTCATCACGTATCTGGCTCACACTCCAACAGTGGAGTCAGCCAAGACTTTTGTTACTGACATTAAAAAGAAGCATCCAGATGCTCGACATAATTGTTGGGGGTTTGTTGCGGGACGACCAGAAGATTCGATGAAATGGGGCTTCAGCGATGACGGTGAGCCTTCAGGTACTGCTGGAAAACCTATTTTGGCGCAATTATCGGGTTCAGGTGTGGGGGAAATTAGTGCAGTAGTGACCAGATATTATGGTGGTATTCGGCTTGGAACTGGTGGTTTAGTTAAAGCGTATGGCGGTGGAGTACAACAAGCACTTAAGCTGCTTCAAACTATCGAGAAAAAAATAACCATATTAGTAAAGCTCCAGTTAGACTATGGCTTTATGCCAGTCGCACAATCGTTGTTTGGACAATTTGGTGTGCAGGAAGTTGAGGCACAATACAGTGATGAGGTTGAATTGACTCTCGAAATTGAAGTTCGTGAGTTAGAGGCATTTAGTCAAGCCATCATTAATAAAAGCGGCGCAAAAGCCGTGATTACCCCAGTTAAAGGGATTGAATAGGAAGTCAGAAGCCTAGCTTCACACATCATTAGTAATGCAATTTCGATCTATTATCCGAATCGTTGGGCTTTTGCTTGCCCTATTTAGCGTCTCGATGCTCGCCCCTGCCTTGGTTGCTTTGATATACCGAGATGGTGCTGGTGTGCCGTTTGTGACGACTTTCTTTGTCCTCCTTTTTTGTGGGGTGGTTTGTTGGTTCCCAAACCGACGCCATAAACACGAACTTAAAGCGAGAGATGGCTTTCTCATCGTTGTTTTATTTTGGACGGTCATCGGCAGTGCTGGATCACTGCCATTTTTATTGTCTGATAACCCCAATGTGTCGGTAACGGATGCCTTTTTCGAATCCTTTTCTGCGTTAACGACCACTGGGGCAACAGTGATTGTTGGTCTGGATCATTTACCTAAAGCAATACTTTTCTACCGCCAGTTTCTACAGTGGTTTGGTGGCATGGGGATCATCGTTCTTGCGGTTGCGATTCTTCCGGTATTGGGTATCGGTGGTATGCAGCTGTATCGCGCGGAAATTCCAGGTCCAGTTAAAGACAGCAAGATGACCCCCCGTATTGCAGAAACAGCAAAAGCACTTTGGTACATCTATTTAAGTTTGACCATGGCTTGTGCATTGGCATATTGGTTAGCAGGGATGACACCATTCGATGCTATCGGTCATAGCTTTTCTACTATAGCGATAGGCGGCTTCTCTACACACGACGCCAGCATGGGCTATTTCGATAGTTATGCTATTAACATGATCACTGTGGTGTTTTTGTTGATATCTGCATGTAACTACTCACTTCATTTTGCGGCATTTGCTTCTGGTGGCGTGCACCCGAAATATTATTGGAAAGACCCTGAGTTTCGTGCCTTCATCTTTATCCAGGTTCTATTGTTTTTGATCTGTTTCTTGATGCTGCTTAGCCATCATTCTTATGACACGGTTTATGAAGCCTTCGACCAAGCCTTATTTCAAACCGTCTCTATTTCGACAACCGCTGGCTTTACTACCACAGGGTTTGCCGAGTGGCCCCTGTTCTTACCAGTATTGCTTTTGTTCTCCTCTTTTATTGGAGGTTGTGCAGGTTCAACGGGTGGTGGGATGAAAGTCATCCGAATTTTGTTGCTGACACTACAAGGAGCACGTGAGCTGAAACGTTTAGTGCATCCAAGAGCGGTATATACTATTAAGTTAGGTGGCAGTGCGCTACCTCAACGAGTGGTGGACGCAGTTTGGGGATTCTTTTCAGCTTACGCATTAGTCTTTGTTGTATGTATGTTGGCATTGATTACAACAGGAATGGATGAACTCAGTGCGTTCTCTGCCGTTGCGGCAACACTGAATAATCTCGGACCGGGCTTAGGTGAGGTTGCTCTTCATTTCGGTGAGATCAATGATAAAGCGAAATGGGTGTTAGTGGTCTCAATGCTATTTGGACGACTTGAAATATTTACTCTTCTTATATTACTAACACCAACATTCTGGCGCAGCTGAGGACATACAGTGAAAAAGGTTCTGTTTCTATATTCTTCTCGCGAAGGACAAACAATAAAAATTCTTAAGCACATTGAAACGCAGTTTAGTGGTGAATATCAGTGTGAGCTAGTTGATTTGCACCAAGTTGATAATATCGACTTTTCATTATATGAACGAGTATTGGTCGGTGCTTCTATACGCTATGGCAAGCTAAACAAGAAACTCTATCAATTTATTGATAATAATCTTGCTCAGCTTAACAGTAATAAAGTCGCGTTCTTTTGCGTGAACTTAACTGCACGTAAAGAAGACCAAGGTAAAGATACACCTGAAGGCAGTGTTTACGTGAAGAAGTTTCTCAGCTTATCGCCATGGCAACCGAGCTTGATTGGTGTATTTGCCGGTGCGCTCTATTACCCACGTTATACCTGGTTTGACAAAATGATGATTAAGTTGATTATGACGTTAACAGGTGGTGAAACAGATACGAGCAAAGAAGTGGAGTACACCAACTGGAATAAAGTCTCTTTATTTGCTGGAAAGTTTAAAAAAATGTAAACAAAACCGCCTATTTTGGCGGTTTTAGATTAATAAATCATCGAACAGTAAAAAAAAGCAAAAAAGAGCTAAAAAGCACTTGCCAACATGAGTTCGATCTCTATAATGCCCCCTCGCTGACACGGCAAAGCTTCGAAGCTGATGTTTCGGAATGGTGGCGCGGAGTTAGCAAGGTTTTTTAGCCAAGCAAATTGCTTGAAAAAAGTTTGAAAAAAGTGGTTGACACTAAACTTGGAATCGCTAAAATGACCGTCCGTTTTGAGATAACTCAATCGGAAAGCTCTTTAACAATATAAACCTATCAATCTGTGTGGGCACTCGTTGATGATAA
>ERZ794982.125-NODE-125-length-28082-cov-4.410069_pt1 | contig 28082 bp, 22 predicted proteins | sample MGYA00433071_ERZ794982 | MGnify/ENA primary metagenome ERZ794982 (study PRJEB30140, sample SAMN00862574) | bioreactor metagenome | study: EMG produced TPA metagenomics assembly of the Bioreactor inoculated with sediment Metagenome (bioreactor metagenome)...
CATCAGGCCAATTGGCGAGGCCGAGTCGATAGATTACAGCTTTAGCGCAAACATCGCCGCGACATTACGTGCGGTCAATTCAATGTTCTCTGCCGCTTCAGCCATTGCGGTCGGTAAATCAACCGAACGGTTTACCACGGCGAAGACTGCATCAATGCCGTGCTCATGCACCACACCACAATCTTGGGTTAAACAACCAGAGATGCCGATAACAGGCACAGAGTGCTTTTTCGCTGCGCGTGCAACACCAATTGGTGTTTTGCCATGAATTGTTTGGCTATCAATGCGTCCTTCACCGGTGATGACTAAGTCTGCATCTGCAACCACATCCGTTAGATTAACTGCATCCATGACAATTTCGATACCCGGACGAAGCTCTGCATTGAGTAGCCCCATTAATGCTGCGCCAAGACCACCAGCAGCGCCGGCGCCAGCGCGTTCAAGGACATCTTGACCAAGCTGTGTTTTGATAATTGCCGCGTAGTGCGCCAAGTTACTATCAAGTTGCTCAACCATTTCTGGTGTTGCGCCTTTTTGGGGACCAAATACTTGTGACGCGCCTTTTGGACCACATAGCGGGTTATCAACATCACACGCCACTTCCAAACGCACTTGTGCCAGGCGAGGGTCAAGACCGCTCATATCAATGGTGTGTAGCTTATCCAGTTCGCCACCACCAAAACCTAGTGATTGACCGGCTTCATCAAGCAGGCGGATACCAAGCGCTTGCGCCATACCCAGACCGCCATCATTGGTTGCGCTACCGCCGATACCAACGATGATGTGTTCAACACCTTTATCAAGTACTGCTTTGATCAGTTCACCAGTCCCTAGTGTAGTGGTGATCAAAGGGTTACGTTTTTCAGGTTCCACTAAGTGCAAACCAGAAGCGGCTGCCATCTCAATGATTGCTGTTTTACCGTCGCCCATCAAACCGTAGAAGCCTGTTACCGTTTCGCCTAGTGGACCAGTCACGGCATGCTCGATGATTTCTCCGCCAGTGGCATCAACCAAAGACTGAACCGTACCTTCACCACCGTCAGCCATTGGTAGTTTGATGTATTCAGCGTTTGGCAGGACTTGTTTAAACCCTTGCTCAATAGCAACTGCGACATCCATCGCGCTAAGACTTTCTTTGTAAGAATCTGGAGCAATAACAATTTTCATAGTAATACCTAAACGCCTTAAACAAATAAACCAAACACACCAAACATCATGGTAGAGACAAACGCGATCATCAGACCTACCGCTGACTCATAAGGGATGAGCTTAAGACGCTCACGAATATCCATGTGTACTGCGCCACCTGTTGCGTGGAAGAAGCTGCCGTGTGGCATGTGGTCAAGAACAGTTGCACCAGAATGAATCATCGCTGCGCCTGCCAGTGCAGGTACACCAAGTTCCAAAATTGTGTTGCTAAAGACACTTGCTGCTACAGCGGTACCCGCGGTGGTTGAGGCTGTTGCTAGTGACATCATTGCACCTGAGATTGGCGCGAGTAAGTAAGAAGGCAAACCAGAAGCGGTTAGGATTTCAATCAAACCACCTTTAAGACCAGAGTTAGCAATAATACCTGCTAACGTACCAGTACCAAGTAACATGACAGCGACGGGTGCCATTCGGCTTAGACCTGAAACAGCAAAGTGGTTGGTGTCGTTAAAACGTCCCATCACTACCGCACCAATAAAGCCGCCAAGTGGAAGCGCAATTAGCGGGTCAACGTTAATGCCAGCGATTGGACGCAGAGCTAATAAAGCAATCGCTACGAGTGGGGCGACAATGGCAGCACCAAAGGTTGGCAGTTTGCTGTGATCTACTGAAACAACTTCATGCGCTTCAACAATACTGCCTTTGTTGGTTAGACGTTTGGCAATCATGTACGCAACCACTAGACCGAATAGACCTGGAATTACACCGGCAGCCATTACTGAAGTAAGTGGAACGTTGAATGCGTCAGCTGCGGCAATAGCGTTTGGGTTTGGCGACATCACGTTACCAGCTTTGCCACCACCAACCATCGCCAGTAGGATTGCTGCTTTAGATATGTTGGCGCGCTGTGCAATCGCAAGGGCAATTGGCGAAACGGTGATAACGGCAACATCAACGAATACGCCAACAGCCGTCAGAATAAGGGTAGCCAGTGCCAATGCAAGTAGAGCGCGTGTTTCACCCACTTTCTTTACAATGGTTTCAGCAATCGACGTTGCCGCGCCTGATTCAATTAATACGCCAGCCAATACACCGGCAGCAAGAATACGTAGAACTGCAGTTACAATACCTTGTGCGCCACCGATCATCAGAGAGACTGTATCGGTCAGTGATACACCACCGACAACGCCACCTACTAATGCGCCGATAATCATGCCGTATGCAGGTGGTACTTTTCTTAGAATAAGTGCTATCGCGACAACTAGCGCAGCTAAGGCACCGAGAGTAGAGACTTCAACCATTGTTGTTTCCAGCCAAGTGATAAGAGTTATTTTTTGCCGACTATAGACAGCTAGGGGGAAGGCGTCTTTAGATTGGGTAACAAATATTGGCGTGATTACTTAGCTATTTTTGTGCAATCGCACAAAAATAGTATTAATGTCGAAATAGGTTGAGAGCCAAGTAAAGGTGTAATTGGTCATCTAAATTATTGATATTTAAAGATGTAATCTCTTCGATTCGCTCTAGTCGGTAGCGTAGGGTATTTCGGTGTATATGCAGTAGTTGGCAAGTTTGATAAGCATCACAGTTTTGTGCGAAATATGACTTCAATGTGTTTACCAAGGTGCCTTTAGTATCTTTTTGCATCAATAAGTCGAAAGGCGCCTTGAGTTGCTCGACCTTCCAAGACTCTTCAAACAAGCTACTTAGCAATACCGGCAAGCGGTGATTCTGGTAGAAAAACACCTCGCCATCTTGGTCACCAATGGTATCTAATGTGAGTTTTGCGGTTTGATAAGATTTACTCAGTCCATCACTGCCCGCAAAATAATCGCCCAAAGCAATACGAATTTTGAACTTGCCCAGTTGGCGAACGCGTTTGAGTAACTTGGTTACGCGTTTACGTTCACTCTCTACCGACCAGCCTGATTTGTTCAGTTCTATCGGTTTGAGCACCACCACTTCATTGGTTGAAACAGATAAAATACCGACTAAGTTATCGCGCTCAGGAAACTCCAAAAGATGTACCAATTGTTGTAAGTGCGCTAGTGATAGCGGTGCACTGTGTTCATCAGGCATTACTTGCACTACCGCAGCAATTCGCGGTTTACTTAAATCGAGGTCAAGACGCTCGGCAATGACACGGATCTGTCCATCATCCAATTGGGCGCCTTGGATCAACTGCATCACCAACTCTTCGCGATGGCGTTTGTGCCACTCGACTTGCGACATTAAAGCGGCTTGTTCAACGATCAATTCAGCAGTCATTTTGACTAACTCACCGTATTGTTGAACTGCATCAGGCTCACCTGATATGCCGATCACGCCGATCACTTTATCTTGGTAGATGATCGGGAAGTTGATACCTGGCTTTACCCCCTTAAGGTGTTCTGCGGTTGCTGAATCAATCGCGACTACGCGCTGTTCCGCGATGGCTAGAATCGACCCCTCGTGACGTTGGCGAAGTCGGGTTGGATCGCCTGAGCCAATGATTCGCCCAAACTCATCCATAACGTTTACTGAGTAAGGGATGATCTTCATGGTGCGTTCAACAATTTGTCGGGCAATGGTTTCGTTTAATTGCATATACGATGAGTTTTAAGTAGCAAAGCTTGAACGATACCACTGGCATATAGTGGGAACAATCCTCCAGCCAGTCAAAATGGAACTACGTTGTGTGGTTGAGCGAACAATCATAATAAGAGTTTGCTTGCTTTTGAGTGGCAGCTCGGTAAACTCCGCCAGCTAATTTTTATGGTGGATTCTGATGAAAAATCTGTTGCGTTTGCTGTGCATTGGCACGCTATTGACTCTTAGTGGTTGTGTAACGTTTCCAACTGACGAGTCTAACCAAGTTAATGTCATTTGGGACAATGAAGCCGCTTTGAAAGACTGTATCTACAAAGGTACAGTGCTCGGTTCGGAAGGTCATTTTTACGACTATTGGTTGCATGCTGATAGTGATATGGTCTGGGGCACGTTAAATCAAATGCGAATTAAAGTGAGCGACCTAGGCGGGGATACGTTATATCTGTATCAGCCGTTAGGTTTTAATAGCTCAGTGACCATGTTAGGCAATGCTTATGATTGCGGTCCAATAACACAAGATTAATTATGGCTAAGTTAGCCCTCAGTCAAAGAGCAATACGATGGAATTTGAATTTATTAGAAACACTCTAATGGGTGAATACTACGTAAAATGCAGTATGGGGCACGAAATCGTTGGACGCTGGCTGCAAGATGAAATTGGTAGCGATTGGCAGAAGATCGAACAAGTTGAGCAGTTGATCGAACAAGCGCTAACTAACCCTCAGCAAGAGCACTCGCTATTAGGGAGAGAGATTAGCGTATCGATTTTGAGTGATGAAGTTATTGTTCAGGAAAACGTCTTGGCGCACGGTGAAGAGATGGACGAGGGCAGTGAGTTTGATTTTTACGACTGTGAAAGTACCGCAAGTTGTGGCATTGACGACTTCTCTTTAGCAATAGAACAGTGGAAAGGCTTTCTGACAACTCGTTAGACTCTGTTGTTGGTAAGTTTGCTTTAAATTCGTGAAAAAGCGCACCAGAGTGGTGCGCTTTTTTTATGTGTTGAATATTAATGTTGATGTAACTTCTTTTAAAACAATTACTTACATAGTTGGCACGTTGCTTGGATTGTAAGATTAAAAAGGACAAAAGGTTGAGAGAGGAAGCATGAAATTAATTAGCGCGATAATCAAACCATTCAAACTGGATGACGTACGTGAAGCACTGGCTGATGTTGGTATTGAAGGGATGACCGTATCAGAAGTAAAAGGTTTTGGTCGTCAAAAGGGGCATACTGAGCTCTACCGTGGTGCAGAGTATCAAGTGGATTTTCTACCTAAAGTAAAACTAGAAATAGCAACGCAAGCAGAAAATGTTGACCGAGTGATAGAAGCGGTGAGCAAGGCAGCTCACACAGGCAAGATTGGCGACGGAAAAATTTTCGTGTACGACCTAAGCCAAGCAGTGCGAATTCGTACTGGTGAAATGGATGCAGAAGCACTGTAAAACTCAAGGATTGGAGAACTAATTATGGAATTATCACTGACGGTAGGCGAGTTACGTTACGCACTTGACACTTTTTTCTTTCTAATTTCTGGTGCACTTGTTATGTGGATGGCAGCTGGTTTTGCCATGTTAGAAGCGGGATTGGTTCGCTCTAAAAATACCACGGAAATACTTACCAAGAATATCTGTTTGTACGCTATCGCTTGTACCATGTATTTGATTGTTGGTTACAACATTATGTACGTCGATAATGGTGAAGGGGGCTGGCTTCCTTCGTTTGGTGCTCTTATTGGCACCCAAGCGGAAGGTGCTGATCACTCATTAGAGTCAGACTTCTTCTTTCAAGTAGTGTTTGTTGCCACGGCTATGTCGGTTGTTTCCGGTGCGGTTGCTGAACGTATGAAGCTTTGGTCGTTTCTGATTTTCTCAGCGGTTCTTACTGCATTTATTTATCCAATGGAAGGCTACTGGACCTGGGGTGGTGGATTCCTCTCTGAAGCAGGTTTTAGTGACTTTGCTGGTTCAGGTATCGTGCATATGGCTGGGGCTTCAGCTGCTCTTGCTGGGGTATTATTGCTGGGGGCACGTAAAGGTAAATATGGCAAAAACGGCGAAATCTACCCAATTCCAGGTTCAAACATGCCATTGGCAACCTTAGGTACTTTCATTTTGTGGTTTGGTTGGTTTGGCTTTAACGGTGGCTCTCAACTGATGGTTTCAGATTTTGAAAACGCCACTGCGGTTGGTCAAATTTTCTTAAATACTAATGCGGCGGCTGCGGCTGGTGCAATTGCGGCACTGCTTGTATGTAAAACGACGTGGGGCAAGGCTGATCTCACCATGATTCTTAATGGAGCTTTGGCCGGTCTCGTTGCTATCACAGCCGATCCGCTATCGCCATCGCCACTATATTCATTGGCAATTGGTGCAGTGTCTGGCGCGTTGGTTGTATTTAGCATTGTTGCTTTAGATAAACTGAAAATTGATGATCCAGTCGGTGCGATTTCAGTTCATGGTGTTTGTGGTCTGTTTGGTTTGATGGTCGTTCCGCTAAGTAATGGTGATGCTACGTTTGGCGCGCAACTGCTCGGTGCGGCGGTGATCTTTGCTTGGGTATTTGGTAGCAGTCTTGTGGTATGGGCAGTGATTAAAGCCACCATCGGCATTCGAGTGACGGAAGATGAAGAGTTAGAAGGTATGGATATGCATGACTGCGGTGTTGGCGCTTATCCAGAATTTGTATCAGTGAAATAAAGTGTTACAAAACCATTACCGAAAAAACCTGCTTTAGTTAGCAGGTTTTTTGCTTTTGGCAATTGTATTCTAAAAGAAGATGAATATAATAACGCAACTGATAAACATTATCATTACAATTAAAGCGAAGGATTTCGATAATGAAAAAACTGTTAACTCTATCTGCACTGGCTTGTGCAACTTTAGCCCCAACAGCAATGGCTGCTGATGAAGTGAACGTATACTCTTACCGTCAACCTTTCCTAGTTGAACCTATGTTCAACGAGTTCACTAAAGAAACTGGTATTAAAGTAAACGTGAAGTTTGCGAAAAAAGGTCTGGCTGAAAAACTGGCGCAAGAAGGCGAGTACAGCCCAGCTGACGTTATTCTTACTGTTGATATCAGCCGACTTTCGAACCTGACTGAAAAAGATTTGGTCCAACCGGTTAACAGCGACATTCTAGAAAAGAACATTCCTGCGCAATACCAAGATTCAGACAACGAGTGGTTTGCACTGACAACTCGTACTCGTAGCGTTTACTCTTCACGTGACCGTGTGGGTAAGTTAGGTGATGAATTCACTTACGCAGACCTTGCTAAGCCTGAGTTCAAAGGCAAAATTTGTACCCGTAGCGGTAAGCACCCATACAACGTTTCTCTTGTGTCAGCGATGATTGCAGAGAACGGCGAAGCGGCAACGAAAGAGTGGTTAGAAGGCGTAAAAGCGAACCTTGCTCGTAAGCCTCAAGGCAATGACCGTGCGCAAGTGAAGGCGATTAAAGAAGGTCTATGTGACGTTGCTTTGGGTAACAGTTACTACCTAGGTAAGATGGTTAATGATAAAGAGCAAAAAGCTTGGGCTGATGCTGTTTACATCAACTTCCCTAACCAAAATACCACAGGTACTCATGTAAATATCTCAGGCATGGCACTGGCTAAGTACTCGCCAAATAAAGAGAATGCAGTGAAGTTAATGGAGTTCCTTGCGGACAATAAAGCACAAAGCATGTACGCGGAAGTGAACTACGAATACCCAGTAAAAGCCGATGTAAAACCATCAGAGTTGGTGGCTTCTTGGGGTGAATTTAAGGCAGATACAATTTCTCTAGATGACATTGCAGATCACCATGAAGCAGCAATTAAACTTTTAGATGAAGTGAAATTTGACCTTTAATCTCCTATAAGGGTATAAAAGACCCCTATTTTAATTAAGGAATATGAGATATGGCTACCAAGGTAGTGATATCTCATTCCGCCTGAAATGATTAGGCGATGAAAGAAAAAAGTTATTTTTGGAAAACCAGTAGCGGGACGCTTGCCCTGCTACTGGTTTTGCCTATTTTTGCGATTTTTTATACAGCTGTTGGTGAAACCGATGAGCTGTTTTCTCATTTAATGTCGACAGTGATGCCCACTTACACCTTTAACACGGTGGCTCTTGCTGTGGGTGTCATGTTGCTGACCCTGCTATTTGGTATTCCATCAGCTTGGTTAATGGCCATGTGCCGCTTACCGAGTGAAAAAATACTGCAGTGGGCTCTCGTCCTTCCGTTAGCTATGCCCGGCTATATCGTAGGTTACATTTTTACCGATTGGTTTGATTATGCTGGTCCAATACAGATTGCTTTACGTGATTTGATGGGGTGGCAAGCCGATGATTATTGGTTCCCAGATATCCGCACTTTAGGTGGTGCAATAGTTGTTTTGGCATTAGTGTTCTACCCCTATGTATATTTACTTTGCCGAGCCGCATTTATGGAGCAAAACGTCTCTTTGTTGCAATCGGCAAGACTATTGAAGTGCTCGCCATGGGAAAGTTTCTATCGCATCTCTTTACCTTTAGTCCGCCCTGCGATTGCGGTGGCGTTATCTTTGGTGGCGATGGAGACCATTGGTGACTTTGGTACGGTAAGCTACTTTGCGGTGAACACCTTAACGACCGCGGTTTACGATACTTGGTTAGGCTATTCGAGCTTAACTGCGGCAGCGAAGATTTCAGGTATTATGCTCGTACTTGTAATCTTATTGCTTTCTACAGAACGTTATAGTCGTCGTAAACAGAAACTGTTTCAAAACCACTTCAGCAGCCGTGAAGATTTTCGTTATGAATTAAATGGTTGGAAAAAGTGGCTGGCACTGACTTGGTGCTGGGGACTGGTTTCAGTTGCGTTTATTTTCCCGCTGGGTCAGCTAGTGATATACGCCTACAAGTATTTTGCTCAAAGCTGGACTGCTGAATTTCAACAATACGCCCTCAATAGCCTATATGTTTCACTGACGGCAGCCTTGATTGCGGTAGTGATTGCGTTGGTGGTTAACTTTTATCAACGCTTATCAGCCAAGCGTACTGCGGTTGCGTTTATGCGTTTATCCTCTCTTGGTTATGCGGTACCAGGAACAGTACTGGCGATTGGCGTGATGGTTCCGGTGCTATTTATGGACCATCTGGTTAATGATATTGCTAAAGTGATGGAGTGGGGACGTCCGGGGCTTATTTTCTCAGGCTCGATGTTTGCGATTATCTTTGCATTGGTGGTTCGCTTTTCGGCAGTGGCAATTGGCAGCATTGAAAGTAGCCTAAGTAAGGTATCACCTTCGCTTGATATGGCTTCACGTACAATGGGCTGCAACTCAAATCAGATGTTGCTCAGAGTGCATCTTCCGTTGATCCGTCGTGGTGCGCTGATTGCGGGTCTATTGGTCTTTATTGAGTCGATGAAAGAACTCAATGCCTCTTTGTTGCTGCGTCCATTCAACTTTGAGACACTGGCAACCTATGTTTATAACTTCGCTTCCGATGAGCACCTTGAACTAGCTGCTATGCCTGCAGTACTTCTGGTGCTGGTAGGCTTGGTTCCCTTGGTGTTGGTCAACCGTTCTTTAGAGCAGGTACATTGATGAGCTGTGCACTTTCTATAAATAATCTTACCTGTAAATATGATGAGCAAACGACCATCTTAAAAGAGCTTTCCTTACAAGTTGAGCAAGGGGAAATCGTCTGTCTTTTGGGTGCTAGTGGTTGTGGTAAAACCACCTTACTCAAAGCGATAGCAGGCCTTTTACCATTGAGCTCTGGCTCGATGGCACTGAACTGTATGACCATTGATGACGGTGAAAACTGGACACCGCCAGAGCGACGTAATATTGGCATGATTTTCCAAGATTACGCGCTGTTCCCGCACTTAACCGTGGAGCAAAATGTAGCTTTCGGCTTGAGAGATATGGCGACCAGTGAGCAAAAAAGCAAAGTACGACAGATGCTTGAACTGGTTCATTTAGAGCAATTTAGTGAGCGCTATCCGCATCAGTTATCTGGTGGGCAGCAGCAACGTGTCGCGATTGCGCGCTCATTGGCATACAAGCCCGATTTACTATTACTTGATGAACCTTTTTCTAATATCGATACTCAGGTTCGCCATGAGCTGATTGGTGAAATACGTAAACTGTTTAAGCAACAAGGTGTGACGGCTATTTTTGTGACTCATAGTCGTGAAGAAGCGTTTGCTTTTGCTGACAAAATGGCAGTGATGAACCATGGGGTGATTGAGCAATATGGCACGGCGAGTGAGCTGTATTACCAACCATCGAGTAAGTTTGTGGCAGACTTTTTGGGTGGTGGAAGCTATTTGCGAGCGAAACGAATTTCTGAAACTGAGTTTGAAACGGAACTCGGTATGGTTGAAGCGACTGCCCAGCAATCGATAGAGATGGACGCACAATGTGAATTGTTACTTCGCCCACAGCATGTTCAAATCAGTGCAGCGGAAGAGAGTGCGGTTGTGGTTACAGAGCAGCAATTCATGGGCGATCACTGCCGATATGTCATTGATGCTCATGGTAATAAGTTATTTGCGAGCTCTTCTGAACCCTTGAGTATTGGTCAGCCAGTCGCGGTCAAAGTCGAAACCCAAGGCATATTGGCGTTTTAAGCGTTAGCTAAAGAAATTCGCTGACCACCATTGAGATAAGTGGTGCAAGCAACACGTAATAACGAGGTGAAGTTGCCCACTTCACCTCGTTTTGCTATCACTTCGTTATAAATACGGGTGAGAAACTCAGCAACGGTGATACCTGCCTCTGAAGCAATATCATCAATGACTTTCCAAAATACCGCTTCAAGTCGAATGCTGGTCACAACTCCGTCAATACGCACTGACTTCGCTTTTAATTCAAACAATTCGATTTCTGCTCCGGAATAGATTTCACACATCAATTGACACCGTTTTATATAACTTAAGTTCCAGCTTAATAGTTTTTTTCCAAAACGCATTACACCTTTGGTCTAAGGGGCTTTTGGTTTAAGGCGCTCTGTTAGGGTAACAGTTGGTTGAACTGAGCAAGCCAAGCTGGATGTGCCGGCCAAGCTGGGGCGGTGACAAATTGCCCTGAAGTCACCGCTTGATCCATCTCTAATTCGACATAATTAGCCCCTGCAAGAGAGACTTCTGGCGCGCATGCCGGATAGGCTGAGATATCAACCCCTTCAATAATGTTTGCTGCAGTCAGTAGTTGGGCACCATGGCAAATAGCACCAATGGGTTTAGCGTCTTGATAGAAGGCTTGCACTAAGCAAATCACTTGCGGATTTAGGCGTAGGTATTCAGGTGCTCGCCCCCCCGGGAGAAGCAACGCATCATATTGAGTGGAATGTACAGTATTGAAGCTTTGATTAAGAGTGAAGTTATGACCGACTTTTTCGGTGTAGGTTTGATCGCCTTCGAAGTCGTGAATCGCGGTTTTGATTTGCTCGCCTTTTTGTTTGTCTGGGCAAACGACACTGACGTCATGACCAAGCATTGAAAGAGCTTGGAATGGCACCATAAGCTCATAATCTTCTACAAAATCACCTGCGATAATCAGTACTTTAGCCATGTGCTCTTCTCCTTCTGTTATGGGAGAATTAAATTTAACAATTTATTTACACTTGGTGGTAATAATGGAGTACTACAAAGAGAGCTGAACAAAAAAAGCCCAGCATATTGCTGGGCAAGAGCTCTTCACCTATAGGGTGCTCGTTGAGCTTGGTAAAGTTTATAGTTGCAGGAAATCTTTCATCTGTTGCACTACATGCTCAGCGGTTGGTTGATCCGCCATTTCAGCAAAGATTCTTAGCAGGGGCTCTGTTCCCGAGAATCGAGCAATGACCCAGCCACCATTTTTGAAGTAGACCTTCGCACCATCTTCATAGCTAACTTTGTCGATCTCATGTTCAAATTCAGGCAACTGCTTTTCTACGTAGACTTTATCGTAGAGAGCCTGCTTTGCTGCCGGTTTGAACTTGCAGTCACCTTCGGCAGTGTAGGCATAGCCATACTTGGCGTAGATTTCATCAAGCATTTCAGACAGTTTCTTACCAGTCACGGAAATCATTTCAACCAATAGGCTTGAGGCAAAAACACCATCCTTTCCTTTGATATGACCACGGATGGTTAAGCCACCAGAGCTTTCGCCACCGATTAGTGAATCATCTGCTTCCATTTGTGAACTGATGTGTTTAAAGCCTACCGGAACCTCAAAGCTCTTTTCGCCATGATCGGCGGCGATCTTGTCTAGAATATGGGTGGTAGCGATGTTACGCACCACCGAACCTTTCCAGCCTTTGTATTCAAGTAGGTAGTAATAAAGCAGAATTAGTACTTCATTGGGGTGAATAAAGTGACCTTTTTCGTCGATAATACCAAGACGGTCTGCGTCACCATCGGTACCAATACCTATGTCATAGCCTTCATGCTTAACAAGGTGCATTAAACGATACAGTGTTGCTGCATTTGGCGAAGGCATTAAACCACCGAAGTCTGGGTTTTTGCCATCATGAATTACGTCGACTTCACAGCGGCCGTTAATTAACACTGTCTGCAGTGCGTTTTTAGCCACACCAAACATAGGGTCAATGAGGACGCGTAAATTGGCTTTCTTGATGGCTTCGATATCAACGAAGTTAATGATCGAATCAACGAACTCGTTCATTGGGTTGATGACTTCAATTAACTTATCGTCAATCGCTTGTTCAAAGTCGACACTTTTCACCTCTGCTAAGGTGAGAGTGGCCACTTGCAGTTCGATTTTTTGCGTAATGATTTCATCCGCATCACGACCGCCTTCGATAAATATTTTAATGCCGTTGTAGTCTGCTGGGTTGTGCGAAGCGGTGATACACGCTGAGTAGGCACAATTCATTTCTTTGGCTTTAAACATCACGATTGGAGTTGGCACAAATTTGTCGATAAAGCTGACTTTCACACCGTTTGCCGCCAAGACTTCAGCAAACCAACAACCCGCCTTATCGGAAAGAAATCGGCGGTCATAGCCAATCACAAAACCGCGATCTGCGACTTGTTCAGTATTTATAATATTGGCAACCGCTTGGGCTACTAGGCGAACATTGTCTTTAGTAAACTCTTCCCCAATAAAGGCGCGCCAGCCGCCTGTACCAAATTGGATCATGGGATATTCCTTAGAAAATTGGGCAGCCGATAAAGAACTGCCCATTGGTTTAGCCTAGCGTAACCACAACGTCGTTTACGCTGCCGTCTGCTTGAACAGGAATAGCATTACCGTTAACTGGTTCGCCGTTTAGAGTTATAGACCTCACGCCTTTACTCACTGAGTCAGGGTTAACTACTTTGATGTTGTAAGTGGCACCTAACCATTGGCGAGTGACTTCAAAACCTGGCCAATTGGTTGGGATACAAGGATCGATAGTCAAACCATCGAAACCAGTGCGCACGCCCAAAATAAAGTTGGTTACTGCGAAGTATGCCCAACCAGAAGTACCGGTTAGCCATGGATGGTTTGCACGACCATGATCTTGATGGTCACGCCCCATGACAAACTGCACGTATGAATATGGTTCAGCGATACGTTTTTCGATGATGTCATTTTGGTTGTATGGGTTGAGTGCATCGTAGAACTTCATTGCACGGTCACCACGACCTAATTTTGCTTCAGCCACCCATGCCCATGGGTTTGGATGGGAGAAGATTGCCCCATTCTCTTTCACGCCTTGGTAAACGCGGGTAACAAAACCAATGTCATCATTTGGTGTCGCGAATGATGGTGAGTTTAGGTGTAAGCCATACTCGGAAAATAGGTTCTCATCAACCGAGTCCATAGCGCGCTCGCCGCGCTCTTGAGAAACGGCACCTGACAAGACTGCTAGGGTATTTGACTCAAGGTGTACACGACCTTCAGCTTGTTGCGCGGTACCAATCTTATCGCCGTTCTTCGTTAGACCACGGATGTACCAGCCGCCTTCGTCATCCCAAAGGTGTGTTTCACACGCTTCACGAACGTTGGCTGCCATTTCGGTGTACTTCTCAACATCTGCCTCTTTACCAAGATGTTTAGCGAGGTCGATAAATTCTTGTAGAGCCCAGAAGTGTAGGAAAGAGACCATTGAAGACTCGCCACCACCTAGGTTTAGACAGTCGTTCCAGTCTGCGCGTAGACCTTTACAGATACCTGTTTGACCCACATATTCCGCGGAGAAATCAAGCGCAGCTTTCATGTGGTCATATACGGTTGCATCACCGCCATCTGCGTAAGGGAACACTTCATCAAAGAAGCTGTGCTCACCCGTTTCCATTACATATTTGCAAATGGTCGGAACTAGCCATAGGTGGTCATCAGAACAGGTATCTTCAATGCCGTGGATCTTGTCATCATCTGACGGTGTTGGTACGACGGTTGGTGATTTTGACGGTTCAACATCCGCTTTTTCTGGATCAAACCAATCTGGATCGAATAGGTGTAGACCGTAACCCGCTTTCACCTGCCCACGTAGTAGGTCAACGATACGCTTACGGGTCATTGCTGGGTTAGCATGAGGCACTGAAATTGCGTCTTGCGCAGTATCGCGGTAACCCAGACCAGTACGACCACCGACTTCGATGAAAGATGCAAAGCGAGACCAGACCACACAGGTTTCTGCTTGGTATAGAGTCCACGCGTTGATCATGGTATCTAGACCTTCGTTTGGCGATTTTACTTGGAACTTGCCACAACGCTCATCCCAGTGCGCTTTGATGCCAGCGAATGCGTTGTCTACTTCTGCCAGATCTTGGTATTTAGCACGCAGACGCTCACCGTTGCCTTTGCCGATACCTAAGATGTAAGCGAAGCGGACTTCTTCTCCCGGTTGAATAGTGAATTGCTTGTGCAGAGAACCACAGTGGTTGTAACAAGTTTGCGCCGTGTTAAAACACTTGCCTTGTTCTACTGCTAATGGGTTCGCTTCGTCACGATATAGACCTAGGAAGCTATCACGTTGACCATCGTATGAATCGGGTTCAAACGTTGAAGCTAGGTAGTAAAAACCTTCAAAATCGTTAGTGTTGTAGTACAGGTCGTACTCAATCACGCCTTCGTTGTATGATGTACCCGCAGAGTACAGAGACATCTGGTGGTTTTGGTTATCAGATTGAATGTGGCTGAACGAGAACTCAACGAATGAGAATGCACTGATAGTACGAGGCTTATCAGAGGTATTTTTGATCACGACATCCCAAATTTCAGCGTCTTCACCCTTCGGAACAAATAGAGTTTTGCTGGCTTCAATGCCGTTGTAGTCACACTTAAATTTTGAGTAAGAGAGACCGTGACGAACTTCGTAGCTTGCCTCATCAAGGCTTTTTGCTACTGGTTGCCATGAAATCGACCAATAATCTCCGGTTTCATCATCGCGTAAATACACATAGTGTCCCGGACGATCAAATGTCGCGTTGGGGCGAAACTTGGTGACGCGATTGTATTCAGGTGAGTTGTAGAAAGAGTAGCCGCCAGCGTTATGCGAAATCACAGTGCAGAATTTTTCTGTACCTAGATAGTTTGTCCATGGTGCCGGCACGTCTGGGCGTGTGATGACATATTCACGATTGTCATTATCGAAATAGCCGTATTTCATCTTAAATTTCCTTTTTACCAAGCCACTCTTAGGTGGTTAAAAAATATAAAGCTAGAAAAAACTACTAACAGTACTTGTTAGCTGGTTATTTATTTTTCCACGGTTGACGGTATTCAACGCTTTGTCTGTCTAATAGCGGTAAATGACCTTTCAAACGGGATAAGTAATCGGTCCAATCACGTTGGGATTTATCGGTCCAACAGGCTTCAGCCATCGCGGTTAAGCGAGGAAAAACCATATAGTCCATCCGTTGTTGGTTGGTGATAATTTCGCACCATAAAGCACATTGAATGCCCAAGATGCGTTTACGAATTGGGTCGCTATCTGGGATCTCTTTTAATGGCTCATAGTGATAGGCGCTTTCCAATGGAATGGTGCTTGCCCAGTCAACGCCCGGTTCATCCGGTGAATAATCTTGAGTCATATCCAAATAGGTGTATTGCGCAGGTTGCAAAATGACATCAAAGCCTTGACTGGCACAGTTAAGCGCAGCTTCTTCACTTAGCCATGAGTAAATAATCGTATCTTTACTTACTTTGTTGCCATGTTGCGCCTCTTCCCAGCCCACCATGCGTTTGCCAAGTTTTTGCAAATGTTTTTCAGCATAACGCAGGAGGTGACCTTGCAGATCTTTGCTGCTGTGGTAGCCGTGTTGCTCCATTAAGGTTTTGCAACTAGGGCTATTAACCCAGACTCCGTCGGGGACCTCATCGGCACCGATATGAATCCAAGGTGATGGAAACAGCTCGGCAACTTCAGTTAGTACGGTACTTAAAAACTGGTAAGTCCCTTCCAGCGCTGGCGACAATACGTTGTCGTTGTAGTGCTGGATGCTGCGGTATTGAGATTGATCCTGAGTATCTTGTAAAAGGTGCGGCAGGGCTTTTAATGCCGCACGACAATGACCTGGAATATCAATTTCAGGGATTACGGTAATGCCCCGTTCCTCGGCAAAGCTGATCACTTCTCGGATTTCATCTTGGCTGTAGTAACCCTGATGTACATCATTAAGGGTGCTAAATTGCGGCACGAGTGCAGCGTTAGGTCCTCGCTTGGCACCAATGTCAGTTAACTCTGGAAAGGCTTTTATCTCCATCCGCCAGCCTTCGTCGTCCGTCAGGTGCCAATGGAAATGATTGAATTTGTAATGGGCCAAATGGTTAATTAGGCGCTTTACGCGTGCAACTGGGTGGAAATGGCGCGCGCAATCTAGCATCATGCCGCGATAGCGAAAGCGTGGCGTATCGGTAATGCGTATGCATGGCACTTTGAGGGTATTACTTTGCTCTGTTACTTCGAGCAATTGTAATAGGGTGGCGCTAGCATGAACAAAGCCTGCCGCTGAACCTGCCTCAAGGCGAATACCATGCCCGCTGACAGTCAAAATATATTCGCCTTCATCTAAGGTTGGGTTATCGCGAAACAGTATGTCACTGTGACCAATCGGATTGGTTTTGAAATCGTATAGAGATTCTAATTCGACCTGCAACCAAGTCGCCGCTTTCTCTGCTCGGACAGATTGTAAGGTAATTTGGCTGTTGGGTGACAACAGGTAATATCCTTCCTGCAGAGACACTTTATTTGGTTTTGGAATCAAAGCTAACCGATCGATCTCAACTTTAGGTAATTCACTGCGCTCTCGGTATGGCGAAGCCAATGCTATCGGGGTAACGACGACAGGGTGTTTAACTTTACCATCGCATTCAATGAGCAAGGCATCTTTAAAGCCGTCAGTATAGTAACGCAGTGGCGCCGTATTGATGCTGAATTCACAGTAATAGTGTTGGTTCGCCTTTAGTATCGATGCCTCAGGAGTTACGGTACAAAAGCTACCAATTTGCTTGATTTCACCGTAAGTAAAGCTGTCAGGAAGGATGTAACGATCGATAATAAACTGCAGTTTCCAGTCAATAAGATCTTGATCTGAAAGGTTATGTAATGTCACGCCAAATCGGCAGAATTGTTTTTGCTCGGATAACACGGTGAGATCAATGCGGTAGCTCATATCTACAAATCCTTAGTACAGATTATGCTCTGTTTTACCAGCCATCATGATTGCACCCTCAATGGCATCGAACTGAGGTTTGACAATCCATTGTTGGGTCGGCGGTGAGAGCCAATCTTGAATGCGTTCGGCTATGCTGCCCATTAAACAAATGCGCGTGGCGCCTTTTTTGTTTAGTGCGATTAGAAACATTTCGATATCGGCAGCGGTTTGCTGGAGCATGGAGATAGCGAGAGAGTCGCCTTTAAAGGCGTGCTCAAATATTGCTGGGGAAAACTGACCGTAGTCTTTAGGTATTGCCCCTTTAGACCACTCAACAATGGCATCGACATCGTTGTCAAAGTGATTCAATACGTGCGCCGCTAGCGGTGTCTTTTCGACGATACCATCATAGGCAAGCAGCACTTGTTGGATCAGACGTAGCCCCATTACAGCGCCACCACCTTGGTCGGAGATAGGAAATTCGCGACCACCGACAACATGTTGCTGACCTGATTGCAAAAAGATGCCACAAGATCCAGTCCCACCAATCATGATGGCACCGTCATCGCCATTGTGAGCTCCAAGACAAGCGCCATAGGCATCAGTGTTGAGAACCAATGAAGCAAACGGATGAGGTTGAGCCATAAAGGTGAGCCAAGAACTTTTATGTTCGGCACCGGCGAGGGCTAATCCAACATGCATTTGTGCAAAGTCATCCTTACTCAGATCTGCTTGTGTAGCAGCTTGAGTTATCGCTTCAATAATGGATGCCATCGCAATGTCGGCACCCAGCATAATATTAGCGCTGCCACTTTTCCCTTCGCCAATTAAATTGTTCTGTTCATCGCGGATACGTGCTCGGCACGAGGTTCCACCGCCATCAATACCAATGTGGTATAGCGTCATATCTTTAGTCCTTTATGCTGTCAAAATGGTTGAATTGACAGATGATGGCAAGCAGATACCAGGCTCCGTGAGGAATCCATTGCTCACCCCATCGCCAGTTTTGCAACATATCATCTTTTTGATTTGTCGGATTAAAGGCAATATCTTCTTCGTCCTCAAAACCGCCTGTAATACCGTTGCAAACACCGCCTTTGGCATTAAAGAAGCCTAAATGAGGAAGGTAGTCAGGGTTGTTGTGACCGAAACCATCAAGCATGCACATGTCATAAGGGTTTTGACCAACAATCCAATTCAAGGTGTTTTGCGCAAACTCATCCAGTTGTTTTTGTTTCTCGGTATCTTGTATAAAGCGTTGAGCAATAAATGCCATGCTGGCTAATGAAGCTAAGCGCGCGTTTTCGCCTTGCCACCAGTAACCTGTTTCGTTGTCGTGTGCGACAAAGAATGCCGAGCGTTTCTCGCCATTGACGGGTTTCACATATTGACGTGGATAACCAAATGGATTGGCAACTTGTTCGGTTATAGTCAGTTCAAAATCAATGGCTTGTGTAATAACTTGAGTGACTGCCGCAACGACATCGCTCTCTTGCTCTATTGCGAGGTATTCACACAATGCGATTACTGGCAAGCCAGCTTCCGCTGCATGGAAGTAGGGACGTGAGCCGTCTCGATTAGCAGACCAATAATGGGCAATATTGTCATCAGAGGTTTGTCGAGCCGACAAGCGTTTAGCCCATACGCGGCTCTCTGCTAAGTACACGTCATTTTGGGTTGCTTTGTATAGCTCAACGACAGCCATTAATGCGCAGTATTCATCAATAATGTTTTCTTCTCCATCATTGATGTAATAAGCATTCATTTCTTTGAGATGCCAGTAGCCTTTTTCTGCCGCTTGTAAATAGTCTCTAGATGTAAATTCACCGTCGACACCGATAGTGCTTGCTTTGGCTAGTGCGGCAAGGCTTATGCCACCACCTTGTCTAAAGCCCGCCTGATAATCTTCAGACTTATGACCTTGCTGGGTTGCGTAGGCACAAATTTCACGCTGCTTGATGTCTTTTGACCACTTATCAAACACCGTCATATAGAAAAAGCCAGTAGGATTTTGCATGCGCATTAGAAAGTCAGCGCCAAAAAGTGCTTCTTCTATCAAGCGAACCGATGAGTACTTGGCGAATTTATCGTTATTGCCGACCAGTTCTAACCCTTTAAGCATATTCCACACCACCATCGGTGTTTGCTGAGGGTTGAAGTAGTTGGCATAAGAAAGGTGGCTAAGGTATTTGCTGACGTCACCAGAAGCATCATACCAACCACCACGAGCATCAATAGTTTGCTCGCTGCCGAGAATAGGGGTTTGTTGATCTTGTTTATCAAAGATACCGCCACAACGCTGTGACTTAAAGTAATGCAGAACGTCTGAGAACGTTCGTTGTATCAACACACCTGTACCAATTTCAAATACTTCTGAACGGATGTTATCGAAGCGTAGGTAGTAGCGTCCCAGTTTTTCAAATTCGGAGAAATCAATGCGAAAAAAATTCCCTTGGTGCCAATGTGCGACTCTTCCGCCCTTATTGACTTCCATGGACGCAACAGTTTGATGACTGTCAGCACACACCAGTAAGGCAGTGGTAGTAGACAGGCGTGGTTTTCTCGTCATCAATACAGCCTGTTTAGGCCCAAGGGATTCATAACCAATATGGTTAGTAACTAGCAGCATTGCTGTCTCCGCAAAAATGGTTGTAATAGCATCTGTTAGATAATAAGAGCCAAGAGGTGTCTCTCTTGGCTCTGTTGCGCTTAATCTTCGTAGAGGTAACAACGTACGAAGTGGTTTTCAGACAATTGCGTGACGCTTGGTAGGCGTTCGCGACATTTGTCTGTGACATGAATACAGCGACCTGCGAATGGACAGCCAACAGAGTTGGGCGTCCAAAGAGGAATGTCACCTTTATTGCCCTTTAGCTTCTCGTGAATTGATTTACTTGGATCTGGCACGGCAGAAACCAACAGCTGTGTGTATGGGTGTTGAGGATCGTGAATGATCTCCTCAGTATCGCCCCATTCAACCATGTGTCCCACGTACATCACTGAGATATCTTCTGCGATGTAACGTGCTGTAGCGATATCGTGAGTGATGTAAAGCAAAGACATCTGCTTTTCGAACTTCATCTCTTCCATCAGGTTAAGAACACCAGCACGAATTGAAACATCAAGCATTGAGGTTGGCTCATCAGCTAATACCACTTCAGCACCGACAGCGATATTACGCGCTAAGTTAATACGCTGGCGCTGACCACCAGAAAGCTGATGGGGGAACTTTTCAGCCGTCTCTTTTGGTGGGATCAGACCAACCTGCTCAAGAAGATCGTACACACGTTCTTCTAATTCTTTCTTGTTGCCCGGCTTCACTTTTTTGTGAATAAGCAGCGGACGCGCAATATGATGGAAGATATTGTGGGTTGGATTTAGCGAGCCAAATGGGTCTTGCCATACCATTTGCACTCCTTCACGGTAGCGCATTAAGTCAGCTTTTGAGTTGATATCAAGAATGTCGCGTCCTTTGTACTCTATGGTGCCAGAGGTTGGAGCGTACATTTTTGCGATCATTTTAGCGGTGGTTGATTTACCTGAACCGGACTCACCCACGACTGCTAAACCACGGCTTTTGTACATTTTGAATGACACGTCATTGATCGCACGCATCATTGGTTGTTTAAGGGCATTACTGCTGATAGGGAAATCCTTAACCAGGTTTTTACCCTCTACCAGTAGATCGCCATACTGTTTGCTCATAATTGTCTCCAGAAATTTTTAGTTTTGCTTTTTACATTGCTAGATCTTGGTCTGGGCAATTGGCTCACCATATAGGTGGCAGTTTGAGAAGCGATTTGGCTCAATCTGTCTCAACTTGGTAGCAACTTGAGTACATTTATCATGTACTCGGTCACAACGAGCTTGGAAACGACAGCCTTGTGGTACTTCAAGCAGGTTTAATGGGTTGCCTGGAATACCGGTTAGCTTGGTTTTTGGCCCTGTGAGAGGCGGGAATGAGCTACCCAACCCTTTGGTATAAGGGTGATATGGGCTGGTTAAAATTTCCTTCGATGGAGCAACTTCGATTAACTCACCTGAGTACATAATGCCAATGCGATCTGAGAACTCGACCATCAATGATAGGTCGTGTGTAATAAACAGAATCGAGAAGCCGAACTCTTCTTTCAGTGCGTAAATCTTTTGTAGAATTTCACGTTGAACTACCACGTCGAGTGCCGTCGTTGGTTCGTCCATGATGATCATCTTCGGGTTTAGTGCTAGCGCAATTGCGATCACTAAGCGTTGACGCATACCACCAGAGAACTGGTGTGGGTAATCGGTCAAACGGTTAGGGTGAATATCAACAATCTCAAGTAGACCTTCAGCGCGTTTGCGTGCTTGATCACGAGTCATATTGGTATGACGCATGATGACGTCGCAGAACTGTTCTTCCATCGGAAGTACAGGGTTAAGCGCGTTCATCGCACTTTGGAAAACCATCGACATTTCGCTCCAGCGGAACGATTGCATACGATCGTCGGTGTATTCCAGGATGTTCTCACCGTTGAAGATAACCTCACCACCAGTGATAAATGCTGGCGGCTTATGTAAGCGCATTAGTGAGAAGGCGACGGTTGATTTACCACACCCTGATTCACCGGCTAGACCAAATACTTCGCCTGGCGCAATAACAAAACTGTCGTCGTTACTAGCACTGTCATCGCCCGAGGCTGTAATTTAGTCAACGCAGAGGTTGCGGATAGAAATTAGTGGTGCAGTCATGATTATTTATCTCCGCTCCAAAGTGCATTTTGTGGTGGTAGTTCAGGCTCGCGCTCTTTCTTCTCTTGCTCAGCAAGTTTCTTCCAGCGTTTCATACCTTTGTGTGAACGAAGTTGCGGGTTAGCAATTTCATCTACCGCGAAGTTAAGCAGTGCAAGACCAGTCATCAGTAGGATGAGGGCAATACAAGGTGCTAACAGTTCCCACCACGCGCCGATTAGCATTGATGATGACGTCTGTACGTTGTAAAGCATGATGCCCCAGCTCACTGTGTTCGGGTCTCCAAGACCGAGGAACGAGATAGTGGCTTCCATCATAATCGCGTACATAACAGAACCGATGAAGCTTGCACCTACGATAGGGATCAGGTTAGGCAAAATCTCAACAAAGATGATGCGCCATGAAGATTCACCCAATACTTCAGCTGCTTTGACAAACTCTTTTTCACGCAGAGCCATGGTTTGGGAGCGTATAACGCGCGCACCCCACGCCCAGGCGGTGAAACCGATGATTAAGGCAATGGTGAGAGGACCTGCCTCACCAATAAATGCGGCGAGTACGAACAGCAATGGATACTGAGGTATTACCAACATAATGTTCATCGCGGCGGTGAGAATGTCATCGATACGACCACCAAAGTAACCTGCTGAAATACCGATTACAGTAGCAAGAAAACAAACCGTAATACCCGCGCCAAAACCAACCGCTAGGGATACACGAGCACCGTGGACGAACTGTGACCAAATATCACGACCCATGCGGCTAGTACCCATAACGTGCTCAGCTTTCTTAGACATAATCAGCGTACGACGGTCATCTGCTAAGTTTGTTGCAATCCAGCCATCCGGATTTGCTTGTGCCGCTTTAACCACCATAGAAGGGTATTCGTGCGGATTACCCGAGCGTTTGTCTGGAGCATGCTTTGCAAGTAGCGGTGCAAATATCGCGATAAAGAGAAAGGCAGACAAAATGATACTACCGACAAGAGCCATCGGGTTACCGACAACGAGTTTAAGGAAACCTTTCATAATTATTTGCCTCCCTTACGTAGGCGAGGATCAAGTACAACGTAAAGCATGTCAGCCAGTAAGTTAAAGAACAGCATGAATAGAGTCATGATCAGTAGCTGACCTTGAAGAACTTGGTAATCACGGGCTTTGATGGCGTTAAACAGTACCGAACCAAGACCTGGATAGTTGAAGATGATTTCAATGATAAGTTGGCCACCAATCGCCATACCTAAAGCCATTGAAAGAGCCGTTACACTTGGTAGCATCGCGTTACGTGCAGCGTAGTTGAAGACAATACGCTTCTCGTTAAGACCCTTACCTTTCGCCATTGTGATGTAGTCTTCTGCTAGCAAGTTAATCATGTTGTTACGCATGTTAACTAAGAAGCCACCAATCTGGACGATAGTTGCACAGAAAAGAGGGAGTACAGCGTGATAGCCGACGTCTTTAATGAATTCCCAGCTTGTCCAGTCAGGCATTGTACCTGCCGTATAGGCGTAACCAGTTGGGAACCACTTAAGACCAATCGCAAAGGTAAACAGTGCAATCATCGCGATTACAACTTGTGGTACCGCTTGGATAACCAGCATACCAGGAGTAATGAATGCGTCGTATTTGCTACCACGTTTCCAAGCTGCATAAATACCTAGAATTGAGCCTAAAGAGAAAGAAAGAACTACTGCAGTACCTGCAAGGAACAGCGACCAACCAAAAGCGCCACCTAATAATTCATTTACAGATAGTGGGTAAAACTGAATTGAAGTACCTAACTCCCAGCTAAGAATATTCTTCATGTAGGCAAAGTACTGCATCCAAATAGGACCATCGACAAAACCAAGCAGTTGTTTCATTGCTTCAATACGTTCCGGTGTTACCTGAACAGAAGCGTTAGCAAACATCATGGTAACTGGATCACCAGGCATTGCTCGCGGAATAATAAAGTTCAATGTTGCCGCAACTAAAAGAGCGACAAAATAAAATGACAAACGTCTTAAAAAATAACCCATAACTTACACCTTACTAACCCAGATTTTCCCTGTTCCTGGAGTCAGGTCGCTCATAGCGAAACTACAAATTTGAGCGTAAAAATCCCCTGACGCGAAGCGCCATACCTTTAATAATATCTAGGAGGGGGGATGTGCGGCGCACGGAAAGTACGCCGCTAGATTGCTTGTCTATTACTTAACTGGTTTTAGGTCCAGTACGTGTAGTAGACGCTCAGGGATACCGTCCCAAATGTTTGGACGACCTTGAGGATTTTCTTCATTCCACCAACCAGTAAATCGAGTTGTGTTGTACTGGAACATGTATGCGCCAGACATCACAGGGATGGTTACTTGGTCAGCTGCAATGATTTTTTGGATACCGTGTGCGATATCTAGCTGTTCTTGCTTATCAGCTGTTTTGTAGAAGCTGTTTAGTAGCTTGTCTAGCTCTGCATTTTGGTAGTAGTGCATTGCGAAACGAGGCATACCATCGCCAGATTGAAGCTTCGAGTTATAACCGCTATCCCAGTACAAGTGTGGATCTGCACCGTGGAAGTAGTTGGTGTACGCTACGTCGTATGTTGCTTCAAGCATTGCTTGGTTATACACAGAGAAATCTGGTGTACGTGCTTTTGCTTTGATGCCGACTTCTGCTAACTGCTCAACAGCAAGTTGAACCGTGTTGTTGAAGTCAGTCCAACCGTTTGGAGATTGGATCATCAGTTCGAAAGATTTACCAGATGGTGTATCAACGAAGCCATCTTTGTTGACATCTTTAAAGCCAGCTTTCGCTAGAAGCTCTTTCGCGCCTTCAACGTTGTAAGTGTTAAAACCTTGGTACTTCTTATGTGTCTCTTCGTCAGACCAAGTCTTAAATGCGTAACCTAGACCTGATGCGAAGTCATTTACAGTACCGCCACCGTAGAATGCGATGTCGATGATAGTTTGACGGTCAAGTGCCATAGAGAATGCACGACGGAAGTCAACGTTAGTTAGCGCTTCATTTTTCACAGCATCTGGGTGTTTGAAGTTTACCAAGAATGCTTGAGTACCCGCTGGCGGATACCAGTAGTGATGCTTAGGACTTGCTGCTGCGTAAGTGCGGTCGATGTCTGGAATGAATGAGGAAGTCCAGTCCATTTCGCCATTCACAACTTTACCTAAGAATTGGTCATTGTTCGCGATTTGCGGAACACGTAGACAGTCAACATCTAGGTTGTCAGCATCCCAGTAGTTAGGGTTTTCACATTGAACGTAAAGCTGTGGGGTAAAAGTGGCGATTTCAGTAAATGGACCAGTACCGACAGGGTTTTCGTTAGTGAAAGTTGAAGGATCGTCAATTTTGCTCCAAATGTGCTCTGGCACGATTGGCAGTTTAACGATTTCGTAAGGCGCGTTTGAGTTTGCTTCAGTAATGTTGAACTTTACTTGGTAGTCGTTCAATTTTTCAACGCTAGATACCCAAGAGTTAGTACCCGCTTGGTCTAGTTCAGGTTTTTCCTTAACTAGGTTGAAAGAGTAAATAACATCATCAGCATTAAATGTTTCGCCGTCAGACCACTTCACACCTTTACGGATGTCAAATACAACGCTTAGTAGGTCGTCAGCAATGGTGTAGTTCTCTGCTAGACGAAATACTGGCGTGTTACCGTGCATCTCGTTAAATACAACTAGTGGCTCGTACATGAAGTCACGAGTTGTGTGAAGGTTTGTTGCACCTAAATACGGGTTAAAGTTACGAACGAAAGTCGTATACTCTTTAGGGTGTACAGTTAGTTCGCTGCGCTCAGCGGCTGTAGCTACTGATGCAAAACCAGTAGTTGCAGTTGCGATAATCGCGGTTGCTAGTGCAGTTTTTTTTATGTTGGCAAGCATAGCTGTTCCTTACTATTTGCTTTCATTTCACTAAATGGATTCGAATGTTCTCAATTGATGAACACTCACTAAGGCCTACCTCTATAATTCATTGACGTCGGAGGGGGTCAATCAATCTGAGTGGCCTGTAGACCTTGTGCCCGGTTAAGAAAACACCGAAATTGATTGTTTAGCAATTTAGATTCCCGTTAAAAACGTCAAAAATAGCCATTGTTACGTCAATAACGTTAATGTCGATAGAGAATTGCTTAATGACGCTGCTTTTTTGACCTTGAACTCGCTCGCAAAAGTCGCTAGGCGATATCGTTATTGTAAGTGGTTACTTACTTGTTATCCTCTCTTGTTATTGTGGTTGTTCTTATTTCTTGTTCTCTGAGATCTTTATCACCATGCTCTCTAAAGGTTATTTTCACTCGCTAATTTAAAACTGCCGAATTGTTGTGATTGGTCTCTCAAATACGTCGCTTAGTTGCTTTTAACCTGATCAAATAGCCGATTTCATCGCCTGAGCGAGGAGGATTACAGCGTTTTTGACGGTAGAGAAGGAGTTGTTTTTTAACGTGTAAAAACTGGGTATCGACATTGTTTTGGGTAAAAAAAAGCTCACCGATAAAGGTGAGCTTGTTGTCTTTATCATGTCTATGTCGTTAATAGATGCTGCAGCTGATCTCGTAATTCTTCAATTTTACTGCGCTCGTTGTTTGTGTTAGAGCAGTTAGCTAAGATGTATTCCAGCGAATTGAGCACCGTTCTCCAACGAGGCGTTTTGGGCAGTGTTTCGATACGTAAGTACTTATCGAGTGTACGAGTCTGTAATGTACTTCGATCAAGATAGACCCGCCACAAGCCACTTTGCTCGGCGAAAGTAAACTTACTATGTCCAGTTGAGCTTTCCCAGTAATCGAGCGCTGTTGTCATGGCATCAACTAAGACTTCACGCATCAAATCTTGCTTAGATTTTTGTTCACCTGTTACTCGGTCTGCGATACGGGTAAATTCACCACCCAGCTCTTTGAGTTGCTGTAATTTAGCTTTATCGCCATCAAAGGCATAGCTTGATAGTGCGTCAACGGCCGTTTCGAGGTTGTTGATTCGATGTGTGTTGATACCACCACCATTATCGAAGATATACATCGACTTTAAGCCAGATGCGTCAGGTAGGCGCAGAATATCAGCCTCAATGCTCTGACGTGTATCTTCAATATAAATATCTACTTTGCCGCAGTAGTGATCTTGCCCAATATCAATAAAACGTGGTGCGAGAATTTCTTCTGCTGATGAGCGTTTTAGCTGTTCTACTGAACGCTTAAACAGTCTTGCCGCTGCTTCGTTAGCGAAGCGAATACGGCTGTCTTCCCGAGTGCAGACGATAGCTTCAGGAGCCGATTCTAATTGTTCAAGTAAACGCCCTTGAGTTTCTATCAGGCTCGCTTCTACCGCTGCACGTTGACGCAACTCATCTTGTAGAGCTTGGTTTTCTAAACGACGTTTCTCTGCTTGGCTGGCAGAGAGGTGTACCAGAATTCGCGCTGCTAATTCCTGTTTGTTGAAAGGTTTTGAAAGATAATCGTTGGCACCTGAATTGAAGCCTCGAATCCGGTCGTCAGCTTGATTGAGCGCGGTCAACATAATCACTGGCAGTTCGATGTTGTCATAGGTATTACGAATTTTTTCACACACTTGGTAACCACTTAACCCAGGCATCATCACATCAAGCAGTACCAACTCTGGTTTTTCATCTTCAATACATTGCAAAGCTTCATAACCATCTTTAGCTGTGCGGACGCGGTAGCCCGCCAGTTTTAAGAAGCTATCAAGTACTCTTAGGTTAACCGGTTCATCATCGACAACTAACAACAGCTCTCCGTCTGGATTCTCCGATAGGCTAACTATTTCAGCTTCTTCGATTTCATAGTTTTCTGGTGCTTTAAAGTGAATGCTGTCGTTATGGCTTGCTTGAGTGATTTGATCCTCACTGGCTAACGGCAAGGTAAAACTAAACGTTGTCCCAACCATTGGTTGGCTGCTGACATAAAGCGAACCGCCCATCAATTCGACCAGTTGTCGGCTAATGGACAGACCAAGCCCAGCCCCTTGACGGTAGCGACTGGTATCATTTCCTGCTTGAATCAATGGTTCAAAAATGTGTTCCAGTTGATCGGCAGGAATACCTTGC
>ERZ794982.126-NODE-126-length-27603-cov-17.045194_pt1 | contig 27603 bp, 29 predicted proteins | sample MGYA00433071_ERZ794982 | MGnify/ENA primary metagenome ERZ794982 (study PRJEB30140, sample SAMN00862574) | bioreactor metagenome | study: EMG produced TPA metagenomics assembly of the Bioreactor inoculated with sediment Metagenome (bioreactor metagenome)...
TTCTTATAAAAGCGGAATCCCAAAAGATTCAGCAAATCCGCCTCACGCTCTAGTGTCGGCTCGTCTTTTTTGAGGAGCGGATATGATTGATCCTATCATTTTGCTGAACTATTCACTGATCGTGCTTGGCTTTGTGTTCATTCCCGGACCTGCGACTTTGTTTACTGTTGCGCGGGCGACCAGCTCCGGTGCGAAAGTGGGGATCGCGACCGGGGTGGGGATTGCTCTTGGCGATATCATCCACACGCTCATGGCGGTGATTGGGATTTCGGCGATCATTGCCACCTCAGCTCTCTTATTCAGCATCATCAAATATGCCGGCGCGGCCTATCTGATCTATCTGGGGATTCGAGCAATTTTGCAAAAGGCACCGATTGATCTTTCCAATGGGGCATTGCCTGTTTCTGCTGGGGAAGCTTTTCGACAGGGAATTTTATCTGAAGTTCTAAATCCGAAGACTGCCTTGTTTTTTCTGGCTTTTTTGCCGCAATTTGTTCAGCCAGAAAATGGAATGGTTGCGCTTCAGTTGATCATTCTGGGAACAGTGTTCGTAGCATTGGGACTGTTTAGCAATATCGTGTTTGCGCTCGGCTCGGGTGGGCTTGGCAAATTCTTGCGCCGTAACCCTGCTGTTTTGAAATGGCAGGGGAAAGTGGTCGGTTCTATCTATTGCGCCCTTGGTGCGCGCCTTACCTTTCTCGATCGCTGACTTGCCACGGTTTAGACCAAAAGGGAGGCAAATGCCTCCATTTTTGAATGCCTTGAGCTTCAAAAGCCGGGCAGATTGCCTGTTGCCCAGCCAACGAGCAAAAGCAGGCCTGCGCCAATTCCGAAAATTTTGAACATGCCGCTGCCCTCTGTCTTCACTCCCATGCGGGAAAGGGCGTGAACACCTCCCACCAGCATATAGGCATCGCAATCAACACATTGTGCGAGTTGCATGGCGTAAGAGTTGGTTCGAGCACCGGAGGCGCAGAAGAAAATAGCAGCGTTGGCGCCTTTGGTGTCAATTGGGCCTTTGATCCCGGACAGAGGATGGTGAAGTGCGCTTGGTACTTTCTTTGCCATCAACTCCATGCCTTCGCGCACATCAACCAAAATAGCGCCATTCTCTATCAATTGCCTGGCTTCATCATAATTGACCTGACGGACAATCTGTTTCTTTCTCATTGTGTATTTCCTTTGTTCCATCTGCGCCTTTATTGCAGAGGAATAGCCCGTGAAAAGGGGACATACTTGTATGCTTGGCGTCAGTGTGATCCGGGGTCTGCCGGCTCTGTGTTGCTCGGCGTGCAATAGATGTCTTTCAGCACAGCCATTACTTTTTCCGCATTGGTATTGGAAAGTGAATAATAGATGGTTTGTGCGTCTCGTCGTCCTGCTACCAGACCATCTTCGCGCATTTTTGCGAGATGTTGGGACAAGGCGCTTTGACTCAGTTTCAATATCTCCGCCAGATGATTGACGGGTTTTTCCCGCCCGTCGGCTAATTGGCAAAGAATACGCAGCCGATTGCCATTGCCGAGCAATTTGAGCAATCGGGCTACTTCGTCGGCCTTATCGGCAAGTGCTTCAATAGAAGGGTCCAAAACTCACTACCCGTTTATATTGTGAGGCCTTTGATCAGCTTTCGTGGGTTTGGCTGGTCGATGAATGATCCGAATTAGAAATATCTAATTTAATACATTCGAATATTTACCTCAAGATGCATAAAAGATAAGCAAATGTTGTTGTGGATCGGTAGTGCGAGAGGCAGGAACGATAAAGGGAAGGATGGGAGCGTTGAAATTGGGACCCTTGGCAATTGATGCATTGGCTGTATGGGTATTTGATTTTTGATCGCTTCGTGATGATTGGGTGGATGGTGTTTGTAAAATCTACCTTAAATGTTGCTCAAGACCAATTGATGATTGACTTTTACGTAAAAGGTCTTCAAATTCTAGCGGAAATTTAGTATCTTAGACATGATTGAGGGTCTTCTTTATTACTTGCATTTAAATATGTTGACCAAGTCATGGCAAGAGAATGAAACTGACACTCGATAGGAATTAGCTGGAAACGGCCAAACAGATTGTAAGCAGGGGAGTGAGCTTTCATGATCGACAGTGTTTTGATAGCCAACCGCGGAGAGATTGCCTGTCGGGTGATTGCTACAGCAAAGGCTGAAGGCCTGCGTACGATAGCTGTATATTCTGATGCTGATGCAAATGCCCGCCATGTGAGATTGGCGGATGAAGCGCATCGTTTGGGACCAGCGCCCGCCGCAGAGAGTTATCTCAAGGCTGATCTGATTTTGGAGATTGCCAAGAAAACCGGTGCACAGTCCATTCACCCAGGTTACGGCTTCCTATCCGAGAATGCCGATTTCTCCCAAGCTTGCGAAGATGCGGGAATCGTCTTTGTTGGACCGGGTGCCAATGCCATTCGCGCCATGGGTTTGAAAGACAAGGCCAAAGCACTGATGGATGATGCCGGTGTGCCTGTTGTTCCTGGTTATCACGGTGACAATCAGGATGCGACTTTCTTGAATGAAGAGGCGCGTCGGATTGGTTATCCGGTCTTGATCAAGGCTGTTTCTGGCGGTGGCGGTAAAGGCATGCGTTTGGTCGAACGTGATGAAGATTTCCTCGCTTCACTGGAATCTGCTCAGCGCGAAGGTCAAAACGCTTTCGGTGATCCAAATGTGCTGATTGAACGTTTCGTTCAGAACCCGCGTCATGTCGAAATTCAGGTCTTCGCCGATAGTCACGGCAATGCTGTGCATTTGCACGAGCGCGATTGTTCGTTGCAACGTCGCCATCAGAAGGTGATCGAGGAAGCGCCTGCTCCTGGCATGACACCCGCTGTGCGTGCTGCCATGGGCAATGCTGCGGTTAAGGCTGCCTTGGCTGTGGGGTATCGTGGTGCCGGTACCGTGGAGTTCATTGTCGATGGTTCCGATGGTCTCAAGGAAGATGGCTTCTTCTTCATGGAGATGAATACCCGCCTCCAGGTGGAGCATCCTGTGACTGAAGCGATTACGGGGCAAGATCTTGTCTCTTGGCAGCTTGCGATTGCGAATGGCAAGACATTGCCAATGGCACAAGCAGAGATTCCGCTTTCCGGTCACGCTGTTGAAGCGCGTCTCTATGCCGAAGATCCTGAGAATGAATTCCTGCCATCAACCGGTAAACTCTGGGGGCTTGAACTGGCGGTCGAAGAGGGTGTGCGCATTGATACCGGTGTGGAAGAGGGAGATGAAGTCTCTCCATTCTATGATCCAATGATTGCCAAGGTGATTGTGCATGAAGCGACACGCGAGGAAGCGATGGCCAAATTGGCCCGTGTTCTCAAAAAGGCTGTGGTTGCGGGACCGAAGACCAACGCTGCCTTCCTTGCAGCTCTGGCAAGCCATGAGGATTTTCTGTCAGAAGATTTCGATACCAGCTTTATTGACCAGCGCCTCGTTGCTTTGACTGCACGACCTGAGGGGCAACAGGAAAAAGCCATGGTAGCTGGATTAGTGCATCTCATCAATGATCAGCAGATGGCAGTGACGGACAAGAAATCAGAGCGATCCAACGAATATTGGTCAGCTTGGGATTATATGGACGGTTTCCAGCTTGGTGGGGAGCGTGTTCTTGATCAGCAGGTTGTCGTTGATGGCGAGACCATGAATGTTCAGGTTGCCTTTGATGAGGATGGTGTGCATGTGAATGGTCTGCGCCCAGATCTGGATGCTGTCAGTCTCGTTCGCGCGCCAAATGGTGTTTATGCCGTCAGTGGTGGACGCCAGACTTTGGTCGCTATGCCAAAATATGCTCATGATGATGAAGGTGGAGCTGGCCATATCGGTGCGCCGATGCATGGCAAAGTGATTGCTGTCTTTGTAGAGCAAGGCCAGCAGGTTGCCAAGGGCGAGCGTCTCTTCATTGTCGAAGCGATGAAAATGGAGCATAGCGTTGTTGCTCCAATTGATGGCACTGTCAACGCGGTCAATGCCAGCGTTGGTGATCAGGTTGAGGAAGGCTTTGCCGTGGTCGATCTGGAGGCCGAAGAGGCTGAGTAATTGCTCTTTGAAGAAGTTCATGGGGCGAAATGCAGATTTGCCTCCTAAAAGGAAAGACCGGGCTTCGGCCCGGTCTTTCTGATTCTTAAATGTGAAGGCGCAGCTCCGTCCTATAGGCAGTCAGCCACCATCTTTTCGACGCTGTCAAAAGCAGGTTCCCAATTCAGGGTATCCTTTGCACGATCAGCTTCCATGCGTTGGGAGCGGCCAAGACCTGCTGCCCAATCACCATATTGTTCAATTGCATTTTCAAGCGGCTGAACCGCGACCTTATAGGCCAGCCCGGTCTGTTCTGCTACAGTTTTGGCAATCTCTTCCAATGATGCGCTTTTGAAACCGGAGGCATTGAGCAGCAATCCCGACTGCCCTGCCTCAATAGCCCGACGATAGAGATCGCCCAAATCATCGGCATGGACCAGTGGGTAATGGGTGTCCAGGCTGCCGACAATGGTCATCTGACCGGATTGGCGAATCTGCTCGACCAGATCACAGATCAGGCCGCGATCTTTTGCGACAACGATTCCAGGATGAATGACCGTCAGATTGAAGTTGGAGCAAGCATGAAGGTGCTCAATGCTATCTAGCATCCATTCAAAGGCGGGTAGCGGATCCAGAACATGGCGCTCAGTGATCGGAATGACCGGGGCTTCTGGATAGAGCCAGCAACCACCAGTGTAAATCAGATTGATCTTGGTATCAGCAGGTAGGTTTGAGGCGTATTCGACAAGGTTATTGACCATTGCGATGTCGGTATCGCCCATATTGGATTCGAAGGTGGCAGCAGCGTGAATGATGCCTTCATGCTCCAGAGCAGCAGGTATCCATTTAGTTGGATCCGTAAGATCACCCCGCATTGGAGTGGCGCCCATTTGACTGAGTTGTTCTGCTTTTTCCTCTGAACGGGCGAGTGCGGTTACATCATGTCCATGATCGAGCAATGCTTTGAGTGCTGCGGATCCGACCAGACCAGTACCACCTGTGATGAAAATGCGCATTCCAATATTCCTGTCTATCGAGGCCACAACGCCTCTGATTGCAGATAGATTAAATCAAAATGTGAATAAATCTATGGCGATGCCAATGAGAATTTTGCCATGCTTTATTGTCGATTAACAGCGTGTTATGGACGGCCATGGTCGTACATATGATTAAATTGAGTGTCGGAACTGAATCTGTTGACAGTTTGCAGGCATGGGTCGAGGAGCAGCAGGTCATTCGGGCACAGCAAGGTCTGCCTGCTGAACGAGTGCACACGACCCGTATGACCCCCAAGCGTCAGAAGGAGATTCTGGAAGGTGGGTCCATGTATTGGGTGATCAAGGGCGTGGTGCAGGCTCGCCAGAAGATACTTGATCTTCGGGAAGTGACCGGGAGCGATGGGATTAAACGCTGTGAAATTGTGATGTCACCGCAATTGATACGCACAGAAAATCAGCCCAAACGCGCGTTTCAAGGGTGGCGTTATCTGAAACTGGAAGACGCCCCAAGAGATCTGAGCTCCTACTCAGAAGATGACGATTTGCCGCCTGCCTTTCGTCGCGAGCTGGCGGATTTGGGGCTTTTATAGAACCCGGATAATCCGGATTTTCTTTGGATTGTCAGGGTTGTGTGGAAATTGTCTGGTTTTCTATTCAGGTTTCGACAAGTGGTGCCGTCGGGGCACTTACATCAATCATCACTCCGTCAGGGTCCTGCAAGAGCATGCGACGCTGTCCGTATGGCATGTCTGTTGGTTCGCTGACAATAAGGGCACCAAGCTCTTTTGCCTTTGTATAAATGCGATCACAATCCTCAACCACAAAAGTGACGATCATGCCTCCTGCATCTGATCGTGAGGCGACTGGAACGATGGCATGGTCTTTTTGCAAGATGCCATATTCCAGATCATTGATGTTGGGATGCGTCAGAATGATGAACCAATCCGAATTGAAATGGCGCGTCATACCGAGTAAATTTTCATAGAACTCGGCTGTTTGGGCGACATTGTCGCTCAAGATGTTTACGAATGCTCGTTGCATTGCCGTCGCCTCACCAGATTGGATCAAAGTACCATAAGTATTGCTACTTAATATCGAGCGGTAAGACAATGATATTGTTTGATCTGCTATTGGTGCATTGCAATTTCAGTATAGCCTTTTATCAGACTTCAATATTGTCGATCAGCCTTGTTTTGCCAAGGCATGCTGCAGCGAGAAGGCGGTAATCCCCGAGCTGCTCCTGTGTTAGGTTTGATCCTGTAAATGGTTTCAGATCCTGACTTTCGTGCAAGGCCAGATAGTCCGGCTTGAATCCGGCAGCCTTCAATGCATCAAGTCCATCTTGCAGAACTGCTTTACAAAGCTCGCCATGCTGAAGACGTTGGGCAGTTTGGCGCATGATGGTGATGAGTTGAACGGATTTGGTTCGCTCTTCATTGCTTAGATATGCATTGCGGGAAGACATGGCCAATCCATCTGATTCACGCATGGTGGGGCCGCCCTGAATTTCGGTCGGCAGATTCAGATCCTTGACAAAGCGCTGAATGACGCGCAATTGCTGGAAATCCTTTTCGCCAAAGATGGCTATGTCTGGTTGTGCTGCGAGCAACAACTTGGTTACCACCGTTGCGACGCCCTGAAAGAAATGGGGCCGGAAATCGCTTTCCAAGCCTTGTGCCGGACCGTTCAAACCAACATGAGTACAGAATCCTTCCGGATACATCTCTTTGGCATTTGGGCAGAAAACTGCTCCTATACGGTAACCTGAGAGTTTGATGCAATCATCATTCTCAGTGCGGGGATAGGAGCTGAAATCCTCATGAGGGGCAAATTGGGTTGGATTGACAAAAATCGAAACGAGAACATGATCAGCTTGATCTTGCGCCAGCTCAACGAGACTGAGATGACCTGCATGCAGGGCCCCCATGGTTGGAACCATGGCATAGGTTTGTCCATTCTGGCGCCATGCATTCGTGATGGAGCGCAAGTCTTCGATTGTGCGGACGATGGTCAGGTTATGAGTGCTGGTCATTTTCTGTCTCACGTTTGCAAGGCCGTTGATCCCAAGAAGCAAATGGCTTTGATGGCTGCTATAGCGCATATTGCGCTGCAATAAAACTCCCCATGTGTCGCAGATGCAGGGCTGATGTTCGGGTGGTTGTTTGCGGGGCAAAAAGCCATACATAATAGAAGATAGATTTATTTGCCCTGCCAAATCGGGAAATTGGCAAACAAGGGAGGATCGGGTGAAAAAGAAGAAGTCAAAACAAGGTGATCTGTCTCCTATTGAGACTGGAGAGGTCAACAAACCGGCCGTGCGCTCTGACAAATCGGAAGTGGCTTCTTTTTTATCCAAAACAAGAATGGTGCGGCAGGCCCGTGACCAAAAGGGACTTGGTCATCCTACCGGAAGACTGATCTTTGCGTTGGATGCGACGATGAGCCGTCAGCCGAGCTGGGATCTTGCCTGTTCCTTGCAAAGTGACATGTTTGTGGAAGCTCAACGTCATGGGCGGTTAGCGACGCAGCTTGTCTATTTTCGTGGCACCAATGAATGCAAAGCCAGTCGTTGGACCTTGCTTGCCGATGACATGATTGGGTGGATGGAACGTTTTCAGTGCCGTGCCGGACGTACTCAATTGGGTCGGATTCTTCAGCATATTCAAGATGAAGCGGTAACCCAGCCTGTGCAAGCTGTGGTTTATGTGGGAGATTGTCTGGAAGAAGATGCGGATCATATAGCGGGTCTTGCTGGTGAGGTTGCGTTGCGTTCGGTTCCCGTTTTTTTGTTTCAAGAAGGGGACGATGCTTATGCAAAAACCATGTTTCGCGAAATTGCCCGGATTACTGGAGGGGCCTATGCGCATTTTGATGGATCTGCCCGATCGAAACTGGCAGCCTACTTGCGTTCCATTGCTGCTTATGCGGCGGCTGGCAGGAACAGAGATTTATTGCCAAGCGAATTGAGGCAACAATTGCCTCGGTTGACATCACGTTGATATAGAGAGACCAAATCTTATCAAACGCTGATGTTTTTATAAGGTTTAGGGACCCTTCTTAGAAGGTTGAGGAATTTATGATTTATTTGTTGGCTGGTGGCTTTTTTGTTGCGGGCGTCTGGCTTGTCCTGAAATGGATTGCCCATGCCAATCCTGTCGATATTGTACAATTTGTATATCGAGTGATGGGGGTTCTGCTGGGACTATTCAGTGCGTTTTTGATGCTTCGTGGTAATTGGGTTTTGGCTCTACCCGTTGGAGTCATGGCTGCGAGCATGTTAATACGCAAGCCATCCAGAGCCGGAGCTGACCGTGAGAGTGGACGGGGATCGACTGTCAGAACAGCTGCACTGGAAATGACGCTGGACCATGATACCGGGATCATTATTGGTCAGGTTCTGGTCGGAAATTTTGAAGGGCGACAGTTGGAGGGTCTGACAGAGACCGAGTTGTTCAGTCTCTATCAGGAAATTGCTACGGATCAGGAGAGCACAGCCCTACTTGAAGCCTATCTTGATGGTCGCGTGCCCGATTGGCGGAACGAGTTCGAGCCGCACATGGCAGCGGGGGAGGGCAGCGCGTCTGACACGGGCCCCATGACCGAGGAGGAAGCCTATGAGGTGCTTGGGCTTACGACGCAAGCTTCCCAGGACGAAATTGTTGCTGCGCATCGGCGTCTGATGAAGCGGGTCCACCCCGACCACGGCGGGTCGACGTTTCTTGCCGCTAAGATCAATGCTGCCAAGGCTATTTTGCTTCGGAAACATGGCTGATTTCCCAATACTCACTACAATTTACGGGTTCAGCGCCAGACAGGCGAATTTTTGTTTCTTCAGGATCTTGCAGGCTCTGCGGGCAGATTTCTTGGAAGAGAAACCAGCAAAGCGAGCGCGATACAGGACTTCATCATTCTTGGCAACGGTCTCGGTATGATTGAGAACTGCAGCCAAGAGGCGTTTGTTTTTCTTACGAGCCTGGACCAGCAATTTGTTGGCACCGGACAGGGTTGGCGTAGCACCCAACTGGATTTGCCAGCCAGCTGGTGCGGGTTTGGCTTCAAATGAAGCAATACCAGGATTTTGGGGTGATTTTGTGGCAGCAGCAGGCGCATAAGCAGATGCATGTGTCGACAGATCACCAATAGGGTCGTTTGCAGGGCGTGGCATTGGCGGAATGGCCAGAGATGCTACGGTCAGCTGTTTGGATCGTGTTGGTTGCTGCCGGATTGATGCTGTAGCCCGATTGTCCTGCAGGCGCGCCTTTGGAAGTGCTGCCAATTGAATCGGAGCGTTCGTAATTGGTTGTTCTGCAACAAGTGCGACTGGTGCAGTCTGTGGAGCAGCTGCCGGAACTGGTGTCAGATCAACCTTGGCAAGCGCAACAGGAGCACCTGGTGCTATTTTTGCTTTAGGCAGGCGAATTTTGGAAGCCAGTTGGATGTAATTGCGTTTTGTGGTTCCCGCACGAGGGACAACAAGAGCAGTTAGACGTCGGCCAGTTTTGGCTTTTGGCAAATATTTGGCAATCAACGACTTCATGTGTGCATCGCGAGATCGTCCAGTCTTACCCCCCATGACGACGGCCACGATATGCCGGTCACGACTTTTCACATTGGTGACAAGGTTGAAGCCGGATGCACGAGTGTAGCCAGTCTTGATGCCATCCACACCTCTGACCCTACCAAGGAGCTTGTTATGGTTGCCGTAGCGGCGCTTTCCATAACGAAAGCTCTTCGTGTTGAAGAATTTGTAGTACCGGGGAAAACGATCTTGCAGCGCACGACCAAGCAGAGCCATGTCGGCGGCTGTGGTTTTCTGTTTTGAATTTGGAAGACCGGATGCATTGCGGAAGGTGGTCCGGCTCATGCCCATGGAGCGGGCTTTGCGGGTCATCAGCGTGCCGAAATTGCTCTCGGTTCCACCAATATGTTCAGCAATAACCGTGGCAACATCATTGGCAGACTTGGTGACCAACGCATAAATTGCATCGCGCACCTTAATGGAACTGCCTGCACGTAAGCCAAGTTTCGATGGCGGGCGTTTGGAAGCGTATCTCGACACCTTCATGCGACTGTCGAGTTTCAATTTGCCAGAATTGAGCTGCTCAAAGACCATATAAAGGGTCATCATCTTGGTTAGCGAAGCTGGGTAGCGCAAGGATTTTCCATTGCGCGAAAATAGCACTTTGCCGCTTTTAACATCGATGACATAGGCTGCATATTTGTTGTTCGTGCTGTTTTTTTTTCGCTTTGCAGCGTCAGCCGAACTGATAGGGGCCACTGCCAAAAGCACTGCTACGCTTGCACAGACTGCACGGCGCAGAAGGGATGAGCCATTGAGGGCTTGGAACGCTACTCTAAACACGCGACGTCCTTCGACTGTTTACTCTATTGCAGTCCCACGGTGCACAACAAATGCCAGTGATTTGGGTGCATGACTGCCTTTACTTTGAATATCAAGGTTAATCAGTCACAGTTACGAAACGGTAAAAATTGCCTAGTTTGACGCAATTTGAGAGAAATTTGATGGATATGGTTAACCTAAGTCGCTGCGATGCATGGCTAAATTAACCTGTGTAAGAATTTTGTATCTGCCGCTGACAAATTCTTGAACGCCGTGCTCTTAAAATTGGCTGTATGCTGACCTAAATGAAGAAATTGAAGGGCGTTTGGGAAGTTCTCCATTTTACCCGCTTGCGTCTATTTGGATATTCACTGCTTCTTTCTCTTGCCCTGATTGTTTTGTTGCAAAGGGAGAGGGCACAGCCGTTCTTTCTTGATCATAGTGTTATGTGCTAGGAAAGAAGCTACAATTTTGATTCCGGAGAATGGCTAGACAATGAGTAAATCTGTTCGTCGCCTGGATGAAGATACCGGGGTAGCGACTAAAACGCGCTCCAAAACCAAGCGACCGAATATGTATCGTGTCCTGTTGTTGAATGATGACTTCACGCCCATGGAATTTGTGGTTCATGTGCTGGAAGCTTTTTTCAACAAGGGACGGGAAGACGCAACGCGCATCATGCTGCATGTCCATCATCATGGTGTGGGTGAATGTGGCGTCTTTACCTATGAAGTAGCGGAAACCAAGGTGTCACAGGTGATGAATTTTGCCCATCAACATCAACATCCGTTGCAATGTGTCATGGAAAAAAAGTGAGGAGCGCTCGTGCCATCATTTTCCAACTCTCTTGAAATGGCCCTGCATAAGGCTTTGATGTCCGCGAATGAGCGACACCAGGAATATGCGACGCTGGAACATTTGCTGCTGGCGCTGATTGAAGACAGCGATGCGGCTGCGGTTATGCGTGCCTGTGGCGTAGATCTCAAAGTGTTGGAGTCCAATCTGGTCGATTATATCGACAATGAATTGTCTAATCTGGTGCAGCAGAGCGATGATGATGCCAAGCCGACCGCTGGTTTCCAACGGGTGATTCAGCGTGCCGTCATTCATGTTCAATCCTCCGGTCGGGAAGAGGTAACGGGTGCGAATGTGCTGGTTGCGATCTTTGCCGAGCGCGAAAGCCATGCCGCCTTCTTCCTGCATGATCAGGATATGACACGCTATGACGCGGTCAATTATATCTCGCATGGTATTGCCAAGACCCCGGGCATGGAATCTGGTGCTATGCCGACTGGTGTAGATGACGATGAAGAAGAGTTTTCGTTTGAAAGTGATGACGAAGAGGATGAAAGCCAAGGATCTGCCGAAGCTTTGAAGGCTTATGCGGTCAATCTGAATGAGAAAGCCCGCAACGGCAAGATTGACGTGTTGATTGGGCGCGATATTGAAATTCACCGGACTATTCAAGTGCTTTGCCGCCGTGCCAAGAATAACCCACTGTTTGTGGGGGATCCTGGCGTCGGTAAAACCGCTATTGCGGAAGGTCTGGCAAAACGCATCATTGAGGATAAGGTACCTGATGTCTTGAAAGGTGCGACGATCTTCTCCCTTGATATGGGTACGCTTTTGGCAGGAACGCGCTATCGGGGTGATTTTGAAGAACGCCTGAAGCGTGTCATCAAGGAAATTGAAGACTATGATGGGGCTATCCTTTTCATCGATGAAATCCATACCGTGATCGGAGCAGGTGCAACGTCTGGCGGTGCGATGGATGCGTCCAATCTATTGAAGCCGGCTTTGGCCTCTGGGTCTTTGCGCTGTATGGGATCAACGACATACAAGGAATATCGTCAATTCTTCGAGAAGGATCGGGCGCTTGTGCGTCGATTCCAGAAAATCGACATCAATGAACCGAGCGTTCCTGATGCCATCGATATCCTCAAGGGCTTGAAGCCTTATTTTGAGGACTATCACAGTGTCAAATATTCAAATGACGCCATTCAGTCGGCGGTGGAGCTTTCTGCGCGCTATATTCATGATCGCAAGTTGCCAGACAAGGCGATTGATGTGATTGATGAAACGGGTGCTGCACAGCAATTGTTAGCCGAGAATAAACGCCGCAAGACCATTTCTGCCAAAGAAGTTGAAGAAACCATTGCAACCATGGCACGGATCCCGCCGAAGACCGTTTCCAAGGATGACAAGGAGGTGCTTCAGCATCTCGAAGTCAACTTGAAGCGTGTGGTCTATGGTCAGGATCAGGCAATTCAAGCGCTTACATCGCAAATCAAGCTGGCCAGGGCTGGTTTGCGTGAACCCGAAAAGCCTATCGGCAATTATCTGTTCTCTGGTCCGACTGGTGTTGGCAAGACCGAGGTTGCTCGTCAGCTTGCTGAGCTGATGGGTGTGGAATTGTTGCGCTTTGATATGTCGGAATATATGGAGCGTCATACCATTTCTCGTTTGATTGGTGCTCCTCCAGGTTATGTCGGTTTTGATCAGGGCGGTCTGCTGACCGATGGCGTGGATCAACATCCGCATTGTGTGTTGCTACTCGACGAAGTGGAAAAAGCGCATCCGGATCTGTTCAATATTCTGTTGCAGGTGATGGATCACGGTAAGCTGACGGATCATAACGGCAAGAAAGTTGATTTCCGCAATGTCATTCTGATCATGACGACCAATGCCGGTGCTGCGGAAATGGACAAACAGGTTATGGGCTTTACTGCGACTTACCGGTCCGGCGAAGATGAAGAGGCCATCAACAAGCTGTTCACGCCTGAATTCCGTAACCGTCTGGATGCCATCATACCGTTTGGCCATCTGCCAACGGAGATTGTTCATCAGGTGGTGCGCAAGTTCGTTGTGCAGTTGGAAGCACAATTGGCTGATCGTGGGGTGACCTTCGAGTTGACCGATGCGGCGACACGTTGGCTCGCGGACAAGGGATATGATCCGAAAATGGGTGCTCGTCCTCTGGGACGCGTCATTCAGGAACATATCAAACGTCCGCTGGCAGAAGAGATCCTGTTTGGCAAGCTTGTTAAAGGTGGTACTGTTCAGGTGGATGTTATCAAGGCTGAGGAGGGTGGTGAAAAACTTATCCTTACTATGGTTGAGGACGAACCAAAGCCGAAGCGCAAACCTCGGCGAACCAGCAAATCCAAGACAGCCTCTGGTGCTGCAAGCAAGAGCAAAGCTGTTGCCAAGCGCAAATCAAGCGTTCCAACCGTTTCTGGTTCGGGTAAAAAATAGACCAGATGCCAATTCAACCAGACGGATTTGATCTGTCTGGTTGAAGTATTTGTCAGGATGGGCATAACAAGGCGGCTAGATGCCTTAATAAGTGAGAACACCATGTTTTCTGATATCCCCCCCTGGCTCCGAACAATCTTTCTTTATACTGCTTTTGCAATTGTTTCCCTGATGGGGGCGAGCGCTACAATGCGGGCGGCTTTTCCCAATGGGATATTTGGAAGTCTGGTCGATCCTGCGACCGGACGAGCAGACGGTTTGGAACTTCTGAAGAATATTATGACAGTAGCTGCCGGTTATATGCTTGTGATTACCTTGATCTATCAGCAATATTTTGACGGTGAATGATGCTATAGTTAGCGCTTGCTTTCCAGAAATGAGAGAGGCTGTATGTTGACATGCCTCTTTCCTGATTGGAGAAGGACAGAGCAAATGATTTCCATTCTCGGGTGCTTGATAGCTGTTTTGGGCAGCTTGATGTTTCTACCCGCAGCCATTGATCTGGCTTTTGTGAATGAAGATTGGCATGCATTTGTTGCGGCAGGTTGCATGTCTGTCAGTGTTGGTGTGGCTTTGTTTCTGGTTGGACGTCACCAGAATACCGGATGGACAACCAAAAATTCCATCATTTTTGTCAATGCCTTATGGATTTTTGTCTGTTTCTTTGCAGCATTGCCACTTTATTTGTCATCGCTTGAGCTTTCATTCACGGATGCTTTTTTTGAGACAGCGTCTGGTCTGACCACGACAGGATCAACCGTATTGAACGGATTGGATAATATGGCACCGGGTATCTTGTTCTGGCGCTCCATGTTGCAATGGATTGGCGGACTTGGAATTGTTGCTATTGGCGTTAGCATCCTGCCATCACTTGGTACTGGAGGGCAGCGACTGTTCTACATGGAATCCTCCGACCAAAGTGATAAACCCTTTCCTCGAGTTAGAGAATTTGCCGGTCGTATCATCCTGATCTATTTGTTGCTGACAACTCTTTGCGCATTTGCATATTTCGAGTTGGGAATGAGCGTATTTGAAGCGATCAATCATTCCATGACGACTGTGTCGACAGGCGGGTTTTCGACATCGGATGACTCTATCTGGCATTTCCATAGCTTGGGGATCTTGGTGGTGGCGTCATTCTTCATGTTCCTTGGTGGATTGCCGTTTCTTTATCTAATCAAATTGTTTTCTCCCAATCCTGTTCATGATCCCCAGGTTCGCCTGTATTTCTTTGGAGTCATTGCGGCCAGCCTTCTGATCTTTACCTGCAAAGAGGTTCTGTACCCGGAAGGTGCATGGCATGATCTGGTATTTGCCTTGTTCAATGTCATTTCGATTGTCACCACAACGGGCTTTGCCGCAGGGGATTACCAACTTTGGGGAGCTTTATTTGGTGCTGTTTTTCTGGTGCTTACTTTCTTTGGTGCTTGTTCCGGCTCAACATCCGGTGGATTGAAACAGTTTCGTTTTGTCGTGATCTGGCAAATGATTCGTCAAAGCATCATGACATTGGGGCGACCGCATCAGATTGTGCCAATGCGCTATGCCAATCGGTCTATCAGTGATGACATTGTCTCCTCCACACTTGGTCTGGTTTTTATCTTCTTTGCCACTTTTATGATTTTTGGTTTGATGTTGGAAATCGGTGGTTTGGATTTTATCACCGCCATGAGCGCATCGGCGACGGCTCTTGCCAATGTTGGTCCTGGTTTAGGTGAAGTTATTGGTCCTGCTGGTAATTTTTCCTCTCTTCCCGACTTTGACAAGTGGCTTCTGTCGGTTGAAATGATTCTTGGTCGACTGGAGATTCTCTCCGGATATGCTCTTTTGTTGCCAAGTTTTTGGAAGTGGTAACTGTAAGGGGATCAAAGAAAAGAGCGAGTATATTTGCGTCCTTTTACGCTAGCGGGGCCATCATTGATGTGGTTTGATAAGCACTCATTCTGTCCAATCAAACCGCCCATGTGATCTGATTTCATGACTATCTCTCAAAGTGAGGTGGCCGATGAGCGGCTTTCTGCCTTCATCTGGTATCGCCGTGGTATGCGCCATTTGCTCACAACTCCTGCCATTGTGCTTTATCTATCTTTTATCGGCTTCGGCGGTTTTGCCCGCGAAAGTGGCGTTGAAATCGACCATGCATTGGCCATGACAGGATTGATCTGGGCCTTGCCTTCTCAAGTGGTTTTGATTGGTGGTGTCGTATCGGGCGCCGGTTTGGCAGCTATCGCTCTTGCTGTGACATTGGCTTCCATCCGTTTGATGCCAATGGTTGTGGCGTTGGTCCCGGAATTGCGCGATAAAGACACGCCTAATTGGCAGCTATATGTGCTTTCTCATGTCACAGCCATTACTGGTTGGGTTTTTGCCATGCAAAACGTGCCAAAGCTGCCACGTTATGCTCGGGTGCCATTTTTTGCAGGTTTTGGTCTGACGCTTTGCTTCATCAATATCGGGGTGACAGCAATTGGTTACTCCATTGCCGGGATTGTACCGCCGCTTGCTGCTGCTGCGTTGTTTTTCATGACGCCGCTTTATTTTTTGCTGACGCTACCGAGTGCCGCGAGACTGCTTTCTGATCGTTTGGCACTGGTTTTTGGTATTATTCTTGGGCCGATCTTTGCGATCTATGTGCCGGGTTCTGATCTGGTTTGGACGGGTCTGGTGGGCGGTTTGAGTGCCTATGCTATTGGTCGGTATAAGAGGCGGGTGACATGACTTTTGATGCCATTGATAGCTTCTGGTGGCCTTATCTTTTCATTTTTCTGGCGGGGATGCTGCCAACAGAAGTCTGGCGCTGGCTGGGTGTTGCCTTTGCGGGGCGTTTGCGTGACGACAGTGAGTGGATCCTGCTTGCTCGTGCTGTTGCCAATGCGTTGGTGGCGGGTGTGATTGCACGACTTATTCTCTTCCCGTCTGGCGCCTTGATGGAAGTTCCGGTCTGGATCCGTTTGGCATCAGTCGGAATTGCATTGGTGATCTATTTCGGATTTGGTCGAAATTTGTTCCTCGGTGTGTTTTCCGGTGCAGGAAGCTTGATGTTGCTGGTTTGGACCATCATCGGGCTTTGATCACGACATCCTTTTCATGCTGTTCAAATATTGTGTCTGGAGCAGGGATTTCTCTTTTGATTTCCTGTGATAAGGCAGAGGAAAAATGGATGATGGCTTGTGGATTGAGCGGTGGATATCATATGGAGTTCTGAAGCATTACTTGTGTGTTGAGGGTGAGAACATTGTGCATGGATAATGAAAAGCCCTTGGAAGAGATATAAACTCCACAAGGACTTTTGAGATGTTTCTCTTTGAAAAATAATGGCTTATCTAGATCTTACCCATTCTTTTCCAAAGCATTGATCAGCGCCTGTGCATGAGTGGCAAGAATATCGTTTTCAGCCATGTTTCCGGTATGCGGGCGCATGGTGATGCCGTCTTTGCGGGGGATGACATGCATGTGCAGGTGGAAAACCACTTGACCACCGGCGGGTTCATTGAACTGCTGAATGGTGATGCCATCGGCTTCAAATGCAGTCATCTGAGCCTTTGCAATTTTCTGAACTGTTGCCATGACAGCATTGATGTCATCTTGCCCCGCATCCAGCATATTACGGGATGGGTTTTTGGGGATCACCAATGTATGGCCGTCCGCACGAGGCATGATGTCCATGAAGGCCAGGGTTGCGTCATCTTCATAGACCTTGTGGCATGGCAACTCTTCACGCAGGATTTTGGCGAAGATATTATCGTTGTCGTATTCAGTGGCGATCATGAATGTCTCTCGCTTGTCTTTTTGAGAAAGTGATTGGAACTGAGATTAGCAGGCTGGTGAACGCTTCACTATTACCCCTTTTTGAATGGGGCGAGATCTGTGAGGAAATCCTGTTCCGCAGCGGCTTCATGCCGTTCTGCTTGCAAATAGTCCTCGATGGCTTGTCGAAAGGAAGGATTATCGATCCAGTGACAAGACCAGGTAGCTTGTGGAATATAGCCACGCGCCAATTTATGCTCGCCCTGAGCTCCTGCCTCGACACGCGAAAACTCATGTTCGATGGCCCATTCAATAGCTTGATGGTAGCAGAGTTCGAAATGCAGGCTCGGATATTCACCGGTAGTTCCCCAATAGCGGCCATAGAGCGCATCCTTGCCGATGAAATTGAGGGCACCTGCAACAGGGGTGCCTCCATCCAAAGCCAAGAACAGCAGCAGATCATCGTTCATTCGCTCGGAAAGCATGGCAAAGAAAGGGCGCGTGAGATAGGGGCGCCCCCATTTGCGCGCCCCTGTATCCATATAGAAGGAGAAGAATCTGTCCCAGTCGTCTGAGCTAATTTCGTCCCCTCGTTTCTGAAGCAGGGTTAGCCCATGACTCTGTGCTTGCCGTCGCTCTTTCCTGATCGCTTTTCTTTTGCGAGAAGAGAGTGCTGACAGAAAATCATCAAAGCTTTCATAGTTCTGATTGATCCAATGAAATTGTCGGTCTCTTCGTGGCAGCAATCCTTGCTCTGTCCAGTTTTCCTTTTCGCCATCCGGCAGGAATGTGAGATGGACCGAGGAAATATGGTAGCGGTCGCATAGCTGTTTCAGACCAGAGGCAAAGGCGGCTGTTGCCACATCTGAGTTCAGGCCTTCTCTTGTCAGCAATTTGGGGCTGGTGACCGGTGTGAAGGGAATGGAAGATTGCAGCTTGGGATAATAGCGTCCGCCTGCGCGCTCGAAGGCATCTGCCCAACCATGATCAAAGACATATTCACCCTGGCTATGGGCTTTCAGATAGAGAGGGAGGCAGGCAAGGGCCCCATCCGTTTCGTCTTTCAGTGCCAGATGATGAGGCAGCCAGCCACTTTGTTCGCTGACGCAGCCCGAATCTTCCAGAGCGGAGAGAAATGGATAGGAAAGAAAGGGATTTCCCGCTGCAGATGGAGTGGCTTGTCGGCAGGCCTCCCAACTCTCTTCTCCGATCTGAGCAATCGAATGACAGACTTCCAGTTGAAGAGTTTGTTCGCTCATTCAGTCTGCCTCATCCAATCCGTTCAAGCCGTCGGGATCGTAACCTTCAAAGGTCACTTGATCGCAGTGATGCAGTGCCTTGGCATGCAAGGCTTCATCCGTTGTGGTCCAACAGATGGTGGGGATTGCATAGAGGGATTTCAAAAGATCGACTGAGGGAGCAGGGAAATCCTTCACACCATAGGAGATGAAGTCAGGTTTTGATGTCGGGAAATGCAGCAAATGGGTGAGGGCATAGCACTCTTCATTGCTCAGATGTTCACCATCTTCATCGTTAAAATAGTCGCAAGAGACGATACCGCGTGGGCGATCAGTCAACTTGGTCAGATTGGTTACGATATCAGGGGAGAAGGACATGACTGCAGCCTCCCCAGAATAGTCTTGCAGGCAAGTGGCGACCACTTCTTCCAGTTTGGTGGTCTGGATTTGGGGGGCTTTCAGCTCAATCACCACGGGTACCTTGCCATCAATCAGTGCAAGAATTTCGGGCAAATTCTGAATTGGGTCTGCACTATGCTTCAGCTGAAGGCGTCGCATCTGATCCATGGTTTTTTCAACGGTTTTGCCAGATGAGGTAGTGAGACGATCCAGATCATGATCGTGGAAAACCACTGCGTGACCATCTTTTGTCAGCTGTACGTCCAGCTCGATTGAATAGTTTTTATCGATTGCCGCTTGAAAAGCAGTCGCGGTGTTTTCCTCGACATTTCGTGATATGTCATGCAGACCGCGATGGGCAATTGGTCGTTCTGTAAGCCAGGGAAAGGATTTTACAGACATAGGTAAATCTCCTGGCTCTTCATTCTCAGACTTGTCCTTTTTACAATTGCGTCAGTTGACAAAAGATACTGAAAACCGTCTCCATATATCTGCTGATGTTGGGAGACGGCAACTTCAATTTATGCTTAGTCCGCCAATTCTACGATGGCGTCGATTTCTACGGCTACACCGAATGGAAGTGCTGCAGCAGAGACAGCAGAGCGGGCGTGGCGGCCTTTTTCGCCAAAAACATCTACCATCAGATTGGAAGCCCCATTGATGACTGCTGGTTGATCACCAAAATCTGCGGTAGAATTGACAAAGCCACCCAGCTTTACAATTCGTGCAATTTTTTCCAAATCACCGGTCGCTGCCTTCATTTGGGCAATCAGATTGATTGCACACAGGCGTGCTGCTTCAGAGCCTTCATCGGCTGTGAAATCTTCACCCAATTTACCTTTGAACTGGATACCCTCGGCAGTCATTGGCAACTGGCCAGAAATATACAGCTGATTCCCGGTCTTTAGAAAAGGAACATAGTTGGCCGCAGGGGCCGCTGCTTCTGGCAGGGTGATACCAAGCTCGGCAAGCTTTGCTTCGATCTGTGCAGTCATGGATATTTCCTGTAAACTCGGTCCAGTTCGGTATTTTGGACAGATTGAGAATTAGACTTTCTTTTTACGGTAAGCATCTAGCCTTTGCTAGATGAAAAAGTATCTTGGAAGCGCGCGTCTTACACAGAAATTCACTGTTTGCTCTCGTGCATCTCGGGACGTTACATCCTTGTTCGGTTTTCAGATTTATTTTGCTATCTGATTATGCCACAACAGGAGCCTGTTGAGGAGGAATGGATATCGAAATGCCGTTTGCCAGGATATTGCACTCAGTCATGGTGTTGGTTGCCGCGCTTGGCGTGAATGTGGCCGATGTTGGTTTATTGTCAGCACAGGATAAACCGACCGAAACCACCCGATTTTCCTCCGAGATGGTGCAAATCAAAGATGACAGGCCTCGTAAGCCCTTGGCATCATTTCGTGCGGTTTATGACATCAATCTGGCTCCTGGCGCAAACAAGGCTGGCCTTTCTGCTCTGGATGGGCGGATGGTATATGAACTGAATGGCTCAGTTTGTGATGGATTTGCACTTACCCATCGTTTTGTGACACGCGTTGATCTGAGTGAAGGGCAGACGAGCCTTACGGATTTGCGCTCTGCCAGTTTTGAAAATCCTGTTGATCGCTCCTTCCAGTTCATTACGCGCACACTTATTGATCAGGAGTTGAGCCAGACCTCACGGGGCCTGGCGGTGCATGACAAGGAATTTACCTATGTAGCCCTGAGTGAACCGGAAGAAGATACGCTGGAGCTTCCAAAAGATGTTCTGTATCCGGTTGAGTTTACCGATGCTTTGCTGAAAGCTGCTGTTGCCGGAAATCGTTTTTTCGAGGCAACCATATATGACGGTACCGATACCGGAGATCTGGTGTTTGAAATAACGGCGGTGATTGGAGTTGCCAAGAGTAGTGGTGAATTGTCCAATATTTATAAGGAACTGGATGGCTTACGTCATTGGCCTGTTACCATCGCTTATTTTGAAACTGGCAAGGACGAGGATGCTATGGCTCCGATTTATGAAATTTCCATGGAACTCTATGAGAATGGTGTGAGTGGCGAAGTCAAAATTGACTATCCGGATTTTTCATTGGTCGGGACATTGTCCGAGCTGAAAATTCTTTCAACTTCATCTTGCGATCCCAATGATGTGAAACGCACTCCTAACTCAAATGGCAACGGTTAGTTGCCAATGAGTCAGCCAATTCCGCTGTCTTCATCCGGTTTTTGAGCTGAATGAATTTCATCATTTCTTGTTCCAGATTTTTCCGTTGGATCCAACTTTCCTTTCAATGTCAGCCCCAGTTCCACGGTTCTTGCTCCGAATTTCTCACTGAGTTTGTCCATGGCCAGTTCGGCCTGCGCACGCTTGGTTGCTCCCTGATCTACCAAATCGGGTGGATCTGATAAATCTGAATCACATAATTCAGCAATTCCAATACCAATCAGGCGGTATTTCGTTTGGCCGCTCAGTTCCTTGAGCAGCATGTCTTTTCCGACAGAGTAGATTTTGTCAGCAAGTTTCGTTGGATCCATCAAGGAACGGCTGCGGGTGACGCTTTTGAAATTTGAAGATTTCAGTTTCAATGTGATGGTGCGACCTGCCAGGCCCGCCTTTTTGGCGCGGTAAGCGGTGGTCTCCGCCAGACGCCTTAGAATTGGGAGCAGATCGTCGGCAGAACATAAATCGCGATTGAAGGTGGTTTCAGAACTGATGCTTTTGGCACCTTGCGAAGGGGTGACGGAGCGAGAATCATTTCCTTTTGCCAATTTGGCCAACCTCAGTCCAAGGGTGCCATACCGTTTGGCAAGATTGGTTTCATCTGCAGTTTGTAGCTGACCGATGGTGTGATAGCCGTCTTGTGCAAGCTTCTTTTGAGAGACAGCACCAACGCCCCAGATTAGCGAGATCGGTTTGTCTTGTAAAAAGGAGTGTGTCTCTTCCTTGCCAATGATTGAATAGCCTCTAGGTTTTTCCAGATCTGAAGCGATTTTTGCCAAAAATTTGTTATGGCTCAGCCCTACGGAGACCGTGATGCCGATCTCATCTTCAATGCGTTTGGCGAACTGGGCGAGGGTCAGGGCGGGGTAGGCGTGATGCAGAAGATTGGTTCCTGTTAAATCCAGAAAGGCTTCATCAATGGAGAGCGGTTCGACCAGTGGAGTGAGTTCCTGCATCATGTTTCGGATTTGCTTGCCGACACTGCTATATTTTTTCATGTTTGGTCGTACGATCACGGCGTCCGGGCATAGTTTTTTTGCTTGGAACATGGGCATAGCTGAACGAACGCCGTTGATGCGGGCAATATAGCAACATGTAGCCACGACACCTCGTTGTGCGCCGCCAATAATGACGGCTTTGTCCTGTAGTTCAGGGTTGTCACGTTTTTCAATGGTTGCGTAGAAAGAGTCGCAATCGATATGAGCGATAGAAAGCTGTCTCAGTTCTGTATGGGAAAGGCAACGAGGAGAACCGCAATTGGGGCAACGCTGCACAGAGCCGGTGCCGTCATTCAGGCAGTCTCTACAAAGATAGAAACGCTTCGGTTGCTTGTCCATGCGTGCTTGTTCCATCGTCCGGATAAAGGGAGCGCTAGCTGATATAGCCTTCAATATAGTGCTGAACAAGCAACCAGTCACGACATAGTAGCGCTGTGCCGGTGACCGGACTTCGAGATGCAATACTGGCGAAGCGGGCATCTGCGATGAAATGGAGGCAGATTGGAGCGAGGGAAAGATCAAGCGCACTGCTGATATGGCTCGCGCTATCGTCCAGAAAGAATGCGGGTGCCTTCTGATGTTCCATCAGTTGAGCAATTTTCGGACCCTTTGAACCTTGATTGGTCAATAATGGTGCCACAAGTCCTAGTTGGGCCAGACGTTCTCGACGTTGATCTGCGAGATGTTCGGGAAAATTCGTAAGGAGGAGCAGGTTGCACTTTTTTTGCAGAGAAGAGAGTATTGATATGGAGTTTTCAACGGCTTCCTGATAATGAGATAATTCAATAAAAAGATTGTTTATCATATTCTTGATGGAGTTATTTGATAAATTACTTCCAGTTTTTCTATGATAGATATTGCCGTTTAGACTGTATGAGCTGGCTTTGAGTGCATAGTCATGACGTGCAAGGAATACTTCAAAATGCCGAATGAAATGCAGGATCACTTCGTCCACGTCACAGATGATCAGAGGGCGCTCGGGATCAATTTGTTCCTGCAACTCCGATGGTGTCATCATGATAATAGATTCCTTGAGCAGATAACTCGGGGTCTCAAAGCGCGCCGGTACTGGCACCCCCCATTGGATCCAAGGCGATCTTGGCTTTCAGAACGTCTTCTGGTGTCAGGCTGTGATTCGTAGAAAAGGCAAGCAAGGTGTCGTCATTGCTCATTAGAAAATCGAGCATGGCAGCCTGAAAGGATGGCTCGTTGATTACGGCTCTCAAACTGGCCGGATCCATACCTGACAAAGCCAGGAATTGTCCCAATAATTCAGGATCTTGGGATAGATAGGTCAGGGCTTTTACCGCGATTTCCTCAGCGAATGGTCTGGAGAGCCCTGAATGTTGGCCTTGCATGATATCTGTTTGCCCTTTTGAAAGATTTGCCTGCTATGACTTGTGATGAGCTGTCTTGTCCGGCATCTGTCATTGGGACAATGCTGATTTTGCAAGGCATCAGTATCACGAGTCAGAAGCATAAAGGCTAGGGCAGGAACTGTCGAATAGAGCCTTTTAGACTTCGCAGATTTCCGTTGAAATCTGAACGACCAATGAGATCTGCAGGCGGTATCATGGCCAAAAAAGTGCTGATAGTTGAAGACAATGAACTGAACATGAAGCTGTTTCATGATTTGTTGGAAGCCTATGGCTATGAGACAGTGGGAACACGCAATGGATTGGAAGCTCTGGATCTTGCGCGTACACATAGTCCGGATCTTATTCTGATGGACATTCAACTACCGGAAGTATCTGGCCTGGAAGTCACCAAATGGCTCAAGGAAGACGATGATTTACGATCTATTCCTGTTGTTGCCGTTACGGCATTCGCCATGAAAGGTGATGAAGAGCGTATTCGGCAAGGGGGATGTGAGGCCTATTTGTCGAAGCCTATTTCTGTGGCGAAATTTATTGAAACTGTGAAAACCTATATTGGTGATGCCTAGGGGTTGTACCCTGATATCTGTGGGGAGATGATATGACGGCACGCGTACTGATCGTCGATGACATACCTGCCAATCTCAAGCTGCTGGAAGCACGGTTGTTGGCTGATTATTTTGATGTGCTTTGTGCGCATTCGGGGCTAGAAGCCCTTGATATTCTGGACAAGCATTCTGTCGATATTGTTTTGCTGGATGTCATGATGCCCGGAATGGATGGATTTGAAGTTTGCCGTCGGATCAAACAGAATCCTCGGACCATGCATATTCCTGTTGTGATGGTAACAGCGCTCGATCAAGTCTCTGATCGTGTGGCCGGTCTGAAGGCTGGTGCTGACGATTTTCTTACCAAACCACTTAATGACATGGCGTTGATCTCTCGTGTCAAAAGCCTTGTCCGTATTAAAATGCTGACTGATGAATTGCGCACGCGTGCCAATACCTCCGAGGAAATGGGATTGGATGATGGTGCTCTGTTTGCAGATCTGAATAATATCGAAGGTGGGCGGATTCTGCTGGTTGACGATCAGCGATCCAACGCGGAGCGTATTCGAAAGCAGGTTCGTGGTGTCTTTGATCTTATCTGCGAGAATGATCCGCAGGCGGTCATAAAGCTTTGTGCTGATGAAGCTTTTGATTGTGTGTTGATTAATCTGAACATGTGTACGCATGATAGCTTGCGTCTTTGTTCCCAAATGCGCAGTCTTGAAAAGACCCGGATGTTGCCAATCCTCGTTCTGGCTGATGAGAGCGATGAACCGCGGATCATGCGTGCTCTGGATTTGGGCGTGAATGACTATATTCGTAAGCCGATTGATCGCAATGAACTGATGGCGCGCATGCATACGCAGGTGTTGCGAAAGCGCTATACAGATGCGTTGCGGAACTCCATTCAGCACACCATGGAACTGGCGATTGTCGATGGACTTACCAAGCTTTACAATCGCCGATATATGAGCACTCATTTGGATTCTTTGCTTGCTGCTGCTCAGCAAAAAGAAAAGCCGGTTTCGGTTCTATTGATGGATATCGACTTTTTCAAATCCGTGAATGATACTCATGGTCATGATGCAGGTGATGAAGTACTGCAAGAGTTTGCCAATCGCATGCGTAAAAATTGTCGTGGTATCGACCTGGTCTGCCGTTACGGTGGAGAGGAATTCGTGGTCGTGATGCCTGATACCGATATGGCCTTGGCCATGGTGGTGGCTGAACGTATTCGAAAGAAGGTAGCGGAGAAACCCTTTATCATTCACAAGGGACGTCAGATGATTGATGTGACCATTTCCATTGGGCTTGCATCGGTTGATAACGGAGCCAAGACACAGGATGAATTGTTGAAGCTTGCGGATAACGCACTTTATACGGCCAAACGAGATGGGCGTAACCGTGTTGTCTCCAATGCAGCCTGAGCACTCACATATATGACTTTGAAAAAACCTCGGTCAATTCGTTTGACCGGGGTTTTTATTGTTCAACTCTTCCTCTAGGCCTTGGCTGTTGCTTGCTCACGGAATCAGATCCGGGAAGGGGAGGTTTTCATTTATAATTTTGAGCATCTCTGTCTACATCATACGTATTTTTGCGCATTAAAATATTGTGGGAGTTACTAAAATTTGTATTTAACTCTCATTTGTGTGATGTTTGTGGTATTATTAACCTTAAAACTTCACTTAAATTGCGTAAACTTAATAAAGCTTTAAACTATTCGTTGAAAATCTCTTGCTTTTTGTTAGGCTGATGCAGTGCAACAGGTAGCGTGCGTAGCTGTGTGGTCACATTTGCGACACATGTTTGCCTTCAAGTTGTTTGAAAAAGTTCCCCCTACGGTATGCCAGGTCCGCCGCATCTCCTGGGGCCGTGGGGTTTGGTCGGTTCGGGCGCAGCAGAGTGGCCTCCTCAAGTGGTCTGCTTTCGAACCGGCCATCCTTTCTCTCATTCCTCCCTTACACATGTTTATTTATTGCCGAGTGTAGCCGTGTGCTGCGATTGAGGAACAAGAAACTCAGTTGCTAAAATGATTTTGCATGAAGGGAAGAGTGGGGTTGATACAAACAAAAACGCCGCCTGATGACCCATCAGGCGGCGTTTTTGTTTTGTGAAAATTCCAGAAACCTTATTTGATTTTGGCTTCTTTGAATTCTACATGTTTCTTGACAACCGGATCATACTTCCGCTTGACCATTTTTTCCGTCATGGTACGGGAATTCTTCTTGGTAACATAGAAGTAACCCGTGTCAGCGGTGCTGACGAGACGGATTTTGATTGTTGTAGCTTTTGCCATTTTAGACTTTTCCGTCTTTCTAGGCTGAGCGGAAAAGTCCGTCCCAGCTATAAAAATCTGTTTCGAGGCGACAAACTAAGCAATGTTGGCCTATTGTCAAGAGTTTGATGGTGATTATCGACGTCAAACTGCCTATCTTGATCAATTTGCGTGGCTTTTTACCCTAATATGCCATCTAGAGGCAGGCCCTAGATCATATCCTGTACCATTTTGCGGCCGACCATGTAGTAAAAAGGCGTTTTGACATTGGGTGAAAAGTCAGGATCTTGCTGCAAACGAACTTCCAGTTGGTCGAGAATCTCTAGTGTGATCCGCGGCAGTTCCAGGTTTTTGGCCTCGGGAATCGTTAACCAGTGCAAATCTTCCAATTCTTCAGTTGGTCCGCGGCCTTCAGGGAGGCGTTCGATGATATGGGTCGCATCGACTGCAAAGAAACGGGTATCGAATCGGCGAGTGCGGCCTGGAGGAGTAATTGCACGCGCGATGAAGCGAAACGGATCCAAGTCAGGGACAATACCCTTCTCGGTAAATGCTTCCCAACCTTCTATACCGATCTTCGGATCATCATCTTTGACACCTAAAAACAGGCCTGCTTCTTCGTAAGTCTCGCGAATTGCGCACATCAGGAGGCCACGCATGCGCGCATCACTGCTGCCGTTCTTGGCACGATGCTGAAGCTTCTTCATGACTTTGGGATTGATGTCGCGGGAATAGGGAACACTACTGTCGCTTGCATCCAGGCGGCCTCCTGGAAAGACGAACATGCCAGGCATGAAACGATGGCGCATGTGTCGGCGCCCCATCAAGACCTTCGGCTCTCCGTGTTCTCGGTCAAGAATGATCAGAGTTGCCGCATCTTTGGGCTTGATTCCGGTCAGGCTCTTGTCCCAATGGCTCAGGGCATTCTCGGTAAGAGCTGGATGAAATTGAGGGTTGCTTGTCATGATAAATTTCCGCTTTGTTCCAGACCGGGTCGCCACTGAAAAGAAAGGCGCAACTCCCGAGACATCATCAGGATGCTCGGGAGCTGGAATATGAGCGGATCATAGGCAGTTACACTATTGATGACAATCGCTTTGCCTGTTGAGTCATGCTGGGCTTTGGTAGTATTAGAGCATCGGGCGATTATGCTGTAACACATCCTGTTGCCTTGAAGTAGTTC
>ERZ794982.127-NODE-127-length-27086-cov-13.916244_pt1 | contig 27086 bp, 29 predicted proteins | sample MGYA00433071_ERZ794982 | MGnify/ENA primary metagenome ERZ794982 (study PRJEB30140, sample SAMN00862574) | bioreactor metagenome | study: EMG produced TPA metagenomics assembly of the Bioreactor inoculated with sediment Metagenome (bioreactor metagenome)...
AGCTGAAATTAAATCTGCTCAAGAACTTTATGCAAAATGGAAAAATGAAGAGTAATCTTATATAAGGAGAAAAAATGGAAACAATAAATAGTAATGGAAATAATAGCTCAAATATCAATAATCCTCAAGAACATGATGTAATTGATTATGAGAATACAAGTGAGTATATGACTTTTGAACTTGGTGCTATGAAATATGCAATTGAACTACCAAAAATAAGAGAGATTCTTACATATCCAGATATTATTACACATTTACCAAATACAGAGGATTGGGTAAAAGGTCTTATTAATTTAAGAGGGGAAGTTGTACCTATTTTGGATATTAGAATAAAGTTTAATACAGGAGAACCTATATACGATAGTAATACAGCAGTAATTGCAGTTATTACAGAAGATAAAAGAATGATTGGAATAATTGTAGATAAAGTTGATGATGTGCAAAGACTTGATACTTCTTCTCTTGCTCCTGTTTCAGATATGGGTTCAGCAATACCATCTAGGTATTTAAAAGGTTTTGTAAGATTAGAAAATAATCAGATGCTTGTTATTATGGATATTGAAGCTGTAGTACACAAAGACGAATTAAAAGACTCATAATGGAAGAAAAAATCTTTGAACTTAGAAAATTAAAGCTTCTTTTTGTAGAAGACGAAGATGATTTAATAAATATAATCACAGATACTTTAAATAAATTAGAAGCAAATTTTCTAACTGCACAAAATGGTCAAGAGGCTTTAGATCTAATAGAAAAAAACCCAGATTTAGATGCAGTTATAACAGATATAAATATGCCAATAATGAATGGTTTGGAAATGATAAAAATATTAAAAGAAACAAATCCTAATTTACCAATAATAATAATGTCTGCACATACTGAAATTGAGTATATTGATAAAGCAAAAGAGTATGGAGTTAAAGATTATTTATTAAAACCATTTGATTTTATGAAATTTATTGAACTAATAACTACAATGGAATTAAATAAAAATGTCAATAGATAAAGATGTTTTAAAAAGATTAAGAGCTTTATATGTTGAAGATGATGATAACATAAGAAATGAATTATCTTCTTTATTATCTAATTTTTTTGGAAAGATTTTTGTTGCAAAAGATGGAAAAGATGGAATTGAACAATATGTCAAAAATAGTGGTAAGATTGATGTAATTATTTCAGATATAAATATGCCATATTTAACTGGAATAGAGATGGTAAAAAGAATTAGAGAGCATAATAAAGAAATTCCTGTTATTTTTACCACTGCATATTCAGATAATGAGTATTTAGCAGATGCTATAAAACTTAAAGTATATGATTATATTATAAAACCTATTGATATAAGAAATTTACTTGTAGTATTGAATGAGCTTGCTACAATTTTACATCAAAATGAACTTATTGCTAAACAAAATGAAGAGTTAGAAAAATATAAAGATGTTATTGATGTAAATAATATAGTTATAAAAACTGATGCACAAATGAAAATAGTTTATGTAAATGAACTGTTTTGTAAAACTACTAATTTTACTTCAGAAGAGTTAATAGGTAGTGAACTAAGTATTTTAAAGCACAGTGATACTGATTCTAAAATATATGAAGAGATATACTCAAATATTCTTAGTAATAATCAATGGAAAGGGCGAATAAAAAATAGAACAAAAGAGAATGGCTATTATATTAGTGATACTTATATAATTACCACAACAGATGATAATAATAAAATCACTGGTTCTTTATGTGTTCAAAAAGACATCACTGATGAAATAACCAAAAAAAGAGAAGTTCAGTTAGCATTAATGAAAGATAAAGGTGATATTTTTATTAAAAGTAAAGCTGGTTCTGCTGAACAAACTGTAGTAATAAATAATTTGAAACACGATATAAAACAATTACAAAAAGAGGTTATTTCTATAAAAACAGAAAGGGATAAATACCTTTATAAAATTGAAAATCTAAGTAAAGATAATAAGAAATTAAGATCTGAACTTAATTATTACATTAGCAATGAACAAAAAAGTAAAAAAGATAGTACCTTTACTCTTAAAACAAATAAAGAGAATGCAGATTTAAAAATACAAGTTAAAAAATTGAATGTAAAACTAGAAGATACAATTGAGTATTATGAAAAAAAATGTAAACAAATAGAAGTTACTTCTCAAATAGAAATAGAAGAATTAGAACAAGAATTACACGATATGAAAAGAAAACTAGGAAAAATTGAAAATGCTGAAATGATGGAACAAAAAATTGAGTACTGGCAAGAAAAAGCAAAAGCTGAGGCTAAAAAAGCTGAAAAAATGGAAAAAGAAATAATGCAAACAGGTGATAAATCATTGATTCAAAGGATTTTTGGAACAAGATAGAGTATATAAATACTCTATTTTATAGTTATTGTTTTTATCTTTTGTTCCGATAAAGGTTTGTTTCCTTCATATTGTCCTGATGTTGGAACATTTTCAAGTTTTTTTACAATATCCATTCCTTTTTTTACATATCCAAAAATAGTATGTTTACCATTTAACCAATATGCTGGAACAGTTGTAATGAAAAATTGACTCCCATTTGTATTAGGACCTTTATTTGCCATTGCTAGAATACCAGCTTTGTCAAAAATCGCATTTGGCGCAAATTCATCTTTAAATGGTTTTTCCCAAATTGATTCTCCACCTCTTCCTGTACCTGTTGGATCTCCAGTTTGAATCATAAAATTTTTTATAATTCTGTGAAAAATAACATTATCATAATAACCATTTTTTGCATGTGTAACAAAATTTTCTACTGCTTTTGGAGCTAAATCTTTTCTTAATTCAACTTCAATTTTTCCTTTGTTTGTGTCAATAACAGCAATTGGATTTGCAGCTTGTAATAAAAAAGTTAATGAACAAAGAAGAAAAATAATTTTTCTCATAAATTTCCTTTTAAAAATATTTATAAAAAGTATAATATTAAAATTTTTAATCTATTATTAAAAGTAGTATTTTATAAAGATTTAATAATTGTTTGTTAGAATTTAATAAATAGATGTTTATAAGGAAAATCATGGAAATGCAAGTTAATCCTCAACCAACATTTTATATTTTTAAATGTGAACAAAGTGCACCTCCTGGGATGCCAAAGCCATCATGTGTTGATGATAATACACAAGATTTATTCAATTATTTATCACAAACATTGATGCAAAAAGGTCTTATGGGAGCTGTTCAGCCTATAAGAACTTCATGTTTAGGAAGATGCCAAATGGGGCCATTGATGTTAATAGAGCCTGGTCATTATATGTACTGTCAATTATCTAAGGAAAAAATTGATAAAATAGTAGATGAACATATATTAGGTAATGATCCTATAACTGAGTTTTTAATCCCAAAAGAGTTTTGGGGTGAGCCAGTTAGTTTGGAAAATAAAGGGTTGAAAAAATGACATTTGATATGTTGTATAGTAAAATTCATAGAGCAACTGTTACAGATGCTAATTTGAACTATGTTGGTTCAATTACAATTGATGAAGAGTTGATGGAAGCTGCACATTTACTTGTTGGACAAAAAGTCGAAATAGTAAATATTAATAATGGTGAAAGATTTGCTACTTATGTAATAAAAGGCAAAGCTGGAAGTAAAGATATGTGCTTAAATGGAGCAGCAGCTAGAAAAGTAGAAATTGGTGATAAGATTATTGTTATATCATATGCTTCTTATAATGAAGAAGAATTAAAAAATTATAAACCAACAGTAGTTATTGTAGATGAAAAAAACAATATTGATACTGTGACAAATGAACTTGTAGGAAGTGACCATGTTTGATGGAATTGATTTAAGTAAAATAAATTTAAATGATATGATGAGCCAAGTTCAAGATATGGCAAATCAAGCAAAAGAAGATAATGCTTCTAAGATTTTTACTGCAAAAGCAGGTGGAGGAATGGTTGAAATTTCAATCAATGGAAATAGTGAAGTTATTGATTTGAAAATTGATGATTCTTTGATGGATGATAAGGACTCTTTACAAATACTTTTAATCTCATGTATGAATGATGTTATTAAACAATCTGATGAAAATAAAAAAATGATGGCCATGAATATGATGGGTGGAATGGGTTCATTTGGACAAAAATCTTAAAAATGGAACAATTATTAAATAAATTTGAAGATTACTTAAATAGTAATCTTCCCTCTTCAAAAACATTTCATCCACATTTTGAATCAGCTTTAGAAGAGATGTTAAAAGCAGGTGGAAAAAGATTTAGACCAATGCTTTTATTATCTGTTGTTAATTCTAAAAATCCACTTTTAGTTAGTAACTCTTTACCTATTGCTTTAGGAATAGAATTTTTACATACTTACTCATTAGTTCATGATGATTTACCAGCTATGGATGATGCAAATTTGAGAAGAGGTTTTCAAACTTTACATAAAAAGTATGATGAAGTAACAGCTATTTTAGTAGGAGATGCTTTAAATACTCATAGCTTTAATCTTTTGGCTAATGCACCACTTAGTAATGATATAAAAATAGAATTGATTAAAACACTTTCAAGTGATGGTGGTATTGATGGTATGATTATTGGTCAAGCAATTGATTGTCATTTTGAAAATCACAGATTAAAACTTGATGAATTGGAATTTTTACATATTCATAAAACTGCAAAATTAATTGCAGCAAGTTTAAAGATGGGGGCGATTATTGCTCAATATGATTTAACTTTACAAGATAAACTTTATAATTTTGGAATTGATATTGGCTTATTGTTTCAAATACAAGATGATATCATTGATGAAACACAAAGCGAACAAGAAGCAGGTAAGACTACACAAAATGATAATGAAAAAAATTCATTTGTTAATCTTTTAGGTTTAGATGGTGCAATTAAATCTGCTGATAAATTAGCAAACAAATGTGAAGAGCAATTAAGATCTTTAGATGATAAATTAAAAGACTCTTTAGAAGAGTTATTACTTAAATATCTACATAGACACAAATAATATTAAAACTTTTAGTCAAAATAACTCAAACTACTTGACAAAAAATAAAAAATTTTATAAAATTTAGCACTCAAAAAAATAGAGTGCTAATTTTATTTTATAACTTGATAGGAGATACTATAATGAATTTTAAACCACTAGGGGAAAGAGTTCTGGTTAAAAGAACTGAAGTTGAGAACAAAACAGCAAGTGGAATTTATATTCCAGATAATGCAAAAGAAAAACCACATACTGCTACAGTAGAAGCAATTGGTTCAAAAGTAGAAGATGTTAAAGTGGGTGATACAATAGTATTTGAACAATTCAGAGGAACTGAATTGAATCTTGAGGGACAAGAATACTTAGTATTAAATGTTGAAAATATTATAGGAGTTATGTAATTGCATTTGCAATTACATAATTAATTTAAAAAATTTAAATAAACAAAAGAAGGAAAAGTAATATGGCAAAAGAAGTAATGTTTAGTGATAATGCAAGAAACAGATTATTTTCAGGTGTAGAAAAATTAGCTGACGCTGTAAAGGTTACAATGGGACCTAGAGGAAGAAATGTTTTATTACAAAAATCTTTTGGAGCTCCTAATATCACTAAAGATGGAGTATCTGTTGCAAGAGAGATTGAATTAGAAGATACTATAGAAAATATGGGAGTTCAACTTGTAAAAGAAGTTGCTTCTAAAACAGCTGATGAAGCAGGTGATGGTACAACTACTGCAACAGTATTAGCTTATTCTATATTCAAAGAAGGTCTTAGAAATGTTACTGCTGGGGCTAATCCTATTATCTTAAAAAGAGGAATGGCAAAAGCATCAGAAGCAATTTTAGAAGAGATAAAAAAAGCTTCAAAAGAAGTTGCAAATAAAACAGAAATTGAACAAGTTGCATCAATTTCAGCAAACTCTGATATGGCAATTGGTTCTATGATTGCAGAAGCTATGGATAAAGTTGGAAAAGATGGAGTTATTACTGTTGAAGAAGCAAAAGGAATTTATGATGAATTAGATGTTGTTGAGGGTATGCAGTTTGATAGAGGATATTTATCTCCATACTTTGTAACTAATTCTGAAAAAATGATTGCAGAAATGGAAAATCCATATATTTTACTATATGATAAAAAAATATCTAATTTAAAAGAGATGTTACCAATCTTAGAAGCTGTTAATCAAGCAGGAAGACCATTATTAATTATTGCAGAAGATGTTGATGGTGAAGCATTAGCAACACTAGTTGTAAATAGATTAAGAGGTTCTTTAAATATTGCTGCTGTTAAAGCTCCAGGATTTGGTGATAGAAGAAAAGCAATGCTTGAAGATATTGCTGTGTTAACTGGTGGTACTGTTATTTCTGAAGAGATGGGAATGAGTTTAGATGCTACTGGAATTGATTCTCTTGGAACTGCTTCAAGAATTGTAATTGATAAAGATAACACAACTATTGTAAATGGTTCAGGAAGTGCAGAAGCTGTTCAATCAAGAGTTGGACAAATAAAAAATGAAATCGCAAACACTACAAGTGATTATGATAAAGAAAAATTACAAGAAAGACTTGCAAAACTTTCTGGTGGGGTTGCAGTAATTAAAGTTGGTGCTGCTACTGAAACTGAAATGAAAGAGAAAAAAGATAGAGTTGATGATGCATTAAGTGCAACAAGAGCTGCTGTTGAAGAAGGTATTGTAATTGGTGGTGGAGCTGCATTAATTAAAGCAGCTGCAAAAGTATCTTTAGAGCTTGAAGGTGATGAGCAAATTGGTGCAGATATTGTTTTAAGAGCTATTTCAGCTCCATTAAAACAAATTGCAACAAATGCTGGATTTGATGCAGGTGTTGTAGTAAATGAAGTAAAAAAATCTGATAGTGATAATTATGGATTTGATGCTGCAACTGGAAACTATGTTGATATGTTTGAAGCTGGAATTGTAGATCCTGCTAAAGTTGAAAGAGTTGCAATGCAAAATGCAGTATCAGTTGCATCACTTCTTTTAACAACAGAAGCTACAGTTACAGATATTAAAGAAGATAAAGCAGCTCCAGCTATGCCTGACATGGGTGGAATGGGTGGAATGCCTGGTATGATGTAAAAATAGTTAAAACTTATTTAACTATTTGTTAACCGCACCTTTTATAAGGTGTGGTTTTTTTATTTCTATTTTTTTAGATTCTTAAGTTCTACCTTTTATTTGATAAAAAAGGTGATATAATTGCTATTTTTAAAATTAAAGGTTTATAATGTTTTCAAATAAAGTATATATTGCTGTTAGTTTAGATGGATATATTTCACATAAGAATAACAGTGTTAAGTGGCTAGATATTGTACCTATGGATAAAAAAATAGAAATTGAATTTTTAGATTTTATGAATAGTATTGATTGTGTAGTAATGGGTAAAAATACATTTAATGTTGTTAAAAGTTTTAACTATAAATGGCCTTATAATAAAAAAGTTTTTGTTCTTAGTAGCTCTATGAAGAGTATTCCAAAAGGCTATGAAGATAAAATAGAATTACTTAATATGAAACCCTCAATATTAGTTAACTTTTTAAATAATAAAGGATATAAAAAGTTGTATATTGATGGAGGAAAAACAATTCAAAACTTTTTAGAAGAAGATTTAATTGATGAAATGACTATTTCTACAATACCTGTTTTACTAGGTGAGGGGAAACCGCTATTTTCAAAGTTAACAAAATCAAAACTTTTTAAAGTTATTAATACTAGAGTTGTTGCACAATTTTATACTCAAACAGTATATAAAAAACAAAAATAAAATACTATATTGTACCTTTTAAATAGTTTTGTCTTAACTGCTCAGGTAGTTTTTCTATTGCATATCTTAGCATTGTCCTTGGCATCTTTTTATATCTTTGATTTAAAAACTCAATCATTGTATTTTCATCTTTTTTACCTACATTTCTAATAGCCCAACCTACAGCTTTGTGAATTAAATCATGTTCATCTTTTAGTAATATATCTGCAATTTTTAATGTATCTTGATAATTTTCATTATTTATAAAAGCAAAAGTACTAATAATCGCCACTCTCTTTTTCCATAAGTTATTTGATCTTGCAAACTCATAAAGTATTGATTTGTCTTCTTTTATTAAGTAATCACCTACAATGTGAGGAGAAGTTACATCAATTAAATCCCAATTATTAACCCAAGATATATTTTGAATATAAAAATTAAATATTTCTTCTTTTTTATTAAGCTTTTTTGATTTATATTGATATGTTAAAACTAAAAGTGCAAACATTCTATATTCATGGTATGGTGAATGTAAAAACTCATCTATATGGCTAAAGCAAAGATCTAAAAAATACTTTTTTACTATTTTCCTAATATCTGGAACTTTTATACCTAAAAAAACATCTTTATGTGCATAGTCACCAGCTTTTGTCTTAAAAAATCTCTTATATGTTTGAACATTATTAATATTTGTAAATATTGCTAAATCTTCTTTAATTTGCTTTGTTATATTCATATGGACTCACTTTTTAATTATTCTTATTATATTTTAACTTAAGTTATAAAAAAATCAATTAAATAAACCAGTAGTTTATGAAAAAGAAAGTAAAAACAAACTATAATAAACCACTAGTTTATAAAAAGGTTTATTATGCCAATAATAGTAAATAAAGAAGAAAAAATAGATGAGATATGTCAAAAAGCATATAATGAGTTTAAAAAAAATGAGATTGAAACTATCTCTTTAAATCAATTGATACAAAAGATTGATATTTCAAAAGGTCAGTTTTATCACTATTTTAAAACTAAAGAAGAGTTAGTATTTGAAGTTATGAAAAGAAAAACAATTGAATATTTTAATATATGCGAAAAAGATTTAGAAAAGTGCAAAAGTTTTGAACAATGTTTACTAATATTTTTTAGTGTTTATATTAGCAATGATGATTTATGCAAAACTTTAAGAAAGCTTTTTTTTGCAAGCTTTCATACATATGTGTATTCAAAGAAAAAAGAAGTAAGCCAATATAATCATTTTTATTATGAGTATATTGATAAAAAATTGTTAAATATTTTTGAACAATATGAAATAAACCATACAAAAAAAGAGTTTATTAAATCTATTTGTGCAACTGCGGATGGGATGTATTTTAGAGATTTAGTAGATAATAGTTTTAATCTTCAAAATGAATTATCTCTTTATATAAAACAGATTTCTATTATTTTGAAAAAAGGATAAAGATGCATTGGTGGTATTTATTTGCTGGAATTATATTTGAAGTAATGGGAACTTTATGTATTAAACAAACATCAATAACAAATAGTTATTATTGGGCAGGTGCAGTTTTAATATTTTATATTATATCTTTTAGCTTAGTTGGCCTTGCTGTAAAAAAAATCGATATAGGTACAGCATATGCAATATGGGCTGGTTTTGGAACTGTTGCTATAACACTTCTTGGTTGGTTAATTTTTAAAGAATTAATGAGCACACAAAAGTTTATTGCTATTTTATTAATCGTAATGGGAACTGTTATGTTAAAGTTAGGACATGCTTGAGTTATTGAGAGTTAAAATAAAAAAGGGGAAAGTTTAACTTTCCCCTTTTTTCATTATTTGTTAGAAGTAAATTTATCTTACTTCCCAAGTCTTTATTATTGACTTTTATTTTAATTTTTTTGTAACAGTGATAAGTTTTCTATTTAAACTATTTATCTAAAACTCCTATCTTTTACAACCTCCGTTACATTGGATAAAGTAAGTATAGCACTTTACTAGCTTAAAAGTAAATTAAATTTGCAGTATATATTAAAAAAATAATCTAAAAGATATATAGAATCAATTTTTAAACCATATATAGGTTATTTTTTGGGGTTTGTGCTTTATTTTATTTATAAAACTCATTTTATAGCTTTTAAATAGTACTTATCAATATTCTTTAAAGATTCTAGGTGCATATTTACATATTTATCATCAAAATCTTTTACAAATTTATAAAAATCAATACCATTTAAAGTAATAGCTTTTGTTAAATTATCACTATTATTTATCTCATGAAAACAAAAGTGAGTATTTATATACCTTATTTGATAATCAGAAAAACTATAATTATTAAACTCTTTGTTTATTTTTCCATTTTTTACTATTTCAGTTCCCTCATTTGTAATAGCTGGGCAATTTTTATCTACATAGATTGAATTATCCAAGTGAGCACTTAAAGGATAATTTCTACAAGTTGATGGTCTTTTTTCATAAATAGTGCAAAGATTATTTTCTAAATATCTACAAAACTCTTTACCATTAGTAAGAAGAATTACAGGTTTTAAATAACCAAGTTCACCATACATAAAAACAATAGGGAAGTTTTCATATACTTTTTCAAAATCTTCAAGAAGTATTTGTGCATATAATATACCTCTTTCTCCATCACAACAATGAGCTTCGCAAGTTTCGCATGAACTAAAATAAAGTGTTTCGTTTTCTATTCTTTCAAAAGTTTTCATAAAATAGGTTTTAACATATTTTCTTTTATTTTTTTATAAAATATAAAATTATTTAGTCTTATATAATAAATCTTAGATAAAATAGAAAAAAAATTGGATAAAAAATGAAAAAAAAATTAATTAAGATAATTAAAGAGGCTTCAAAAATTTTAGTTGAGGGTTACTATAATGAAAAAGAAGTAACATTTAAAGCAAAAAAAGATTTAGTTACAAAATATGATGTGGCAGTTGAAGAGTTTTTAAAAGAAAAATTCAAAAAAGAGTTTAGTGATTTTAATATAATTGCAGAAGAGTCTGATAATAGTAATTTAAAATTTGATAATTCTATTATTATAGATCCAATTGATGGTACAACAAACTTTGTAAATAAAGTACCACATACTGCTATTTCTGTTGGAGTTTATAAAAATAAAAAACCATATATGGGAGTAGTTTATAATCCTATTTTGGATGAATTATATTATGCTAAAGTAAATAAAGGTGCTTATTTAAATAAAAAGAAAATAGAAGTTTCTAAGGAAAAAAACTTTCAAAAAGCATTGATTTCTACTGGTTTTCCTTATTCTTGTGGAACATGCAGTGATGATTTAAACGCTGTTATGAAACAAATGAAAAATATACTTCCAAATTGTCAAGATATAAGAAGATTAGGTTCAGCATCTTTAGATTTATGTTATGTTGCAAAAGGTACGTATGAGGGATATTATGAAATGAATTTAAAAGCATGGGATGTGAGCGCTGGAATAATTATTTTAAGTGAAGCTGGAGGAAAAGTAACAAATGAAAAAGGAAAAAAATATAAACTTTTCAGTGATAAATATATAGTTGCAACAAATAGCAAAATTCACAAAAAGCTTTTAAGCCATTTATAACATAAAAGAAGAATTTTAGTAATTTTTTAGTAAAATATCAGCTTCAAATTTGAAATGAAGGTTTAGCATTTATGTGTGGAATAGTTGGATACATCGGCAATAAAAATACAGCAAAAGTACTACTTGATGGTTTAAAAGAGCTTGAATATAGAGGTTATGATTCAGCAGGTTTAGCACTTTTGAATGAAAATAATATTGATGTATATAAAGCTTTGGGAAAACTTGAAAACTTAAGAGAAAAAACAAAAGATATTATAAATAAAGAGTTTTACTTAGGAATAGGTCATACAAGGTGGGCTACTCATGGAAAACCAACTGAATTAAACGCGCATCCTCATTTAGGAGAATATTCTTATGTAGTTCACAATGGAATAATTGAAAATTATAAAGAGTTAAAAGATGATTTGATAAGCCAAGGACACAAATTTGTATCACAAACTGATACAGAAGTTATAGTTCACTTATTTGAAAATATTAATAATAAAATTAATGATACAAAACAAGCTTTTAAAGATACAATTTCAAAACTAAAAGGTGCTTTTTCTATACTTTTAGTTTCTAAAGCGGATCCTAAAAAAATCTTCTTTTTTAAAAATGGAAGTCCATTAATAATAGCAAAAGGAAATGAGCAAAAGGAGATTCTTTTCTCATCTTCGGATGCTCCTTTGATAGGGTTATGTAAAGAAGTGGTATATTTAGAAGATGGAGTTGGTGGCATTGCAAGTGCTGATGAAATCGAGTTTTTTGATGATAATTACACTTGGAGTTCATTACCATCTTCAAAACAGTATGCACAAAAAGATGGCTTTAGATTTTTTATGGAAAAAGAGATTTATGAACAAAGTGATGTTGTAAGTGATTGTATGCTTGAAAGAGTAAAAGATGAAACAACATCATTTGATGAGATTAATGATTCTATTTTAGATGGAATTAATGAAATTAAAATTTGTGCATGTGGTACTAGTTATCACGCAGGAATTACTTCTTCTTATCTTTTCGAAAGATTAAGTAAGATTAAGTGTAATGTTGAAATTGCAAGTGAATTTAGATATAAACAGCCTTTATTAACAAAAGACACGCTTTTTATAGTTATTTCGCAAAGTGGAGAAACTGCAGATACTTTAGAAGTTTTAAAAATGGCAAAAAAAGCTGGGCTTAAAACTTTAGTTATTTGCAATGTTGATAACTCTTCTATGACAAGACTTGCTGATTACTCAATTTTAACAAGAGCAGGGATTGAAAAAGGAGTTGCTTCGACAAAAGCTTTTTCAACGCAAACAGTAACACTTTGGATGTTAGCTTTATATTTTGCAAATGTAAAAAAATCTATAAGTAATGAAGTTATGCAAAAAGAGTTAACAGCCTTAAGAGAAGTTCCAAATGCACTAAAAATTGAAGATAAAATTCATGAAAAAACAAGAAGATTATCTAAAAGATACCTTCACGGTCATGGGTTCTTTTTTATTGGTAGGGATGTATTTTATCCTTTAGCTTTAGAAGGAGCTTTAAAGCTTAAAGAGATTTCTTACTTACATGCTGAGGGGTATCCAGCAGGTGAGATGAAGCATGGACCAATTGCACTAGCTGATCCAGAGCTATTTACAATTGCTTTAATGCCTCAAAATCTTCTTTATGACAAGGTTAAGTCAAATGTTGAAGAATTAAGTGCTAGAGATAGCACTATTTGCTCGATTTCATCGCTTGATTTTGAGTTAAGTGATGATTTTGTAAAAATACAAGAAACTAATCACTATATGCTGGAATTTTTTGAGATGTTAGTTGTTGTACAACTTTTATCAATGGAGATTTCAATAAGATTAGGAAATGATGTTGATATGCCAAGAAACTTGGCAAAATCAGTAACTGTAGAGTAATATTCAACTTGCTGCAATATTTGTTATTTTTTAGGCAGCAATAATGGTAATTAAAAATAATGGAAAACAAAAATGGAAAACCTAAGAGGAAAACAAAGATGGAAAACAAAAATCAATATTTATTCACTTCTGAAGTAGTAAGTGCAGGTCATCCTGACAAATGTGCTGATATTATTGCAGATACAATAGTAGATAAATTAATTATAGAAGATAGTAATAGTAGAGTTGCTTCTGAAGTATTTGTTGCAGGTAAAAATGTAGTAATAGGCGGAGAAGTTAAATCAAATTGTCAGTTAAGTAATGAAGATTATGAAAAATTAGTAAAAGATGCCCTTGCAAAAATAGGCTATGATGGAAAATCTTCTTTTACAAAAGAACAATGTTTACACCCTGATGATGTAAATGTGAAAGTATTATTAAATCAACAAAGCCCTGATATTAATCAAGGTGTTGATCGAGATTCGGGTGAAATTGGTGCTGGTGATCAAGGTATTATGTTTGGTTTTGCTTCAACTGAAACAGCAGATTTAATGCCAGCTGCAATAACTTATGCTAGAATGCTTTGTGATAAAGTATATAATTATGCATTAAAACATAAGCATAAATTAGGTGTTGATATTAAAACACAAGTTACTGTTGATTATGGAACTAAAGAGAATTTTGAAAATTGTAATCCACAAAAGATTCATACAATTGTTGTTAGTGCACCTTCTGTTGAAGATATGCCAATTGAAGAAGTAAGAGAGTTAATCCAAGGATTAATTGATGACACAGGTCTTCCAACATCTATGTATGATAAAGATAATACAATTATTCATATTAATCCAACTGGAAGATATGTATCTCATTCATCATTACATGATAGTGGATTAACAGGAAGAAAATTAATTGTTGATTCATTTGGTGGATATGCACCAATTGGTGGTGGAGCTCAAAGTTCAAAAGATTATACAAAAGTTGATAGAAGTGGATTATATGCAGCAAGATGGATTGCAAAACAAATTGTAGCAGCAGGACTTGCACAAAAAGCAGTAGTTCAAATTTCATATGCAATTGGTGTAGCTAGACCTACATCTATTTCTGTTGATACAATGGGAACTTATACAAGTGTAAATGATGATAAGTTATCACAATTTGTAATGGACAATTATCCCTTAACACCAAAATGGATTATTGATAAATTTGGATTAGATAAGCCATCAGAAGAGACATTTTTATATGCAGATGTTGCAAGTAGAGGTCAAGTGGGACAAAGTGATTACCCATGGGAAAAACTTGACGAAGTAGAGAAATTTAAGAATATTAAATAAAGATTATGTAGTTTAGTAAAGGATTTAGAATGGATTTAAAAGACTTGTTTAGCAAAATATCATTTGATAGGAAAAAGGAACAACCAAGTAAAAAAGATGCTCCTTCTCATTGGGTTAAATGCCCTGAGTGTAATGCTTTAATGTTCTTTAAAGAAGTAGAGAACCAAGAAAATATTTGTCCAAAGTGTAATTTTCATATGAGAATTGGAGCTAAAAAAAGAATAGAGTCTTTAGCAGATAATGACTCTTTTGTAGAGTATGATACTGACTTAAAACCAGTTGATCCATTGAATTTTGTTGATAAAAAATCATACAAAAAAAGAGTAGATGAAGCACAGAAAAAAACTGGAAGAACTTCTGCTGTTGTAAGTGGTGAATGTACGATAAATTCAAAACCTGTACAAATAGTTGTTTTTGATTTTGCATTTATGGGTGGAAGTTTAGGCTCAGTTGAAGGTGAAAAGATTGTAAGAGCAGTAAACAGAGCAATGGAAAAACATCAAGGCTTAATAATTATTTCTGCATCAGGTGGTGCTAGAATGCAAGAGTCAACATTTTCACTTATGCAAATGGCAAAAACTTCTGCTGCACTTAAAAAACTTGATGCTTTAGGTTTACCATATATATCAATTTTAACAGATCCTACGATGGGTGGTGTATCTGCATCTTTCGCATTTTTAGGAGATATTATTATTGCTGAACCTGGTGCATTAATTGGTTTTGCAGGACAAAGAGTTATTAAGCAAACTATTGGAGCTGATTTACCTGAGGGCTTCCAAAGAGCAGAATTTTTACTTGAAAAAGGTTCTATTGATATGGTGGTTAATAGAGCAAAAATGAAAAAAACACTAAGTGATCTTTTAACAATGTTTTATAAAGAATCCACTCAAGCTAGTTAATGAATCCTACTAAACTTGAGAGGCTTTTAGATATTGATTTAAAAGCCTCTTTTAACAATACTTATGGACTTTGTGATTTTGAAATTTTAAAAAGAAAAAATATAAATTTAGAAGAGTTTGTAAAAATTTGTAAAAAGAAAAATATAAAACTAGTTCAATATAGAGATAAAATCAATAATGATAATATTCAAATTGAAAATTTAAATTTTTTAAGATCTAAACTTAATATACCAATTATTATAAATGATAAGTTAAATATAATTGATTATGCAGATGGAATCCATCTAGGGCAAGAGGATTTTCATAAAATTCATAAAGATAAAAAAATTGCGTTAAAACTAATAAGAGCTAAGATAAAAGATAAACTTTTAGGTCTTTCTACACATAATGAAGTAGAAATACTTGAAGCAAATGAACTTGATTTAGATATGATAGGTCTTGGAGCATATAAAGCAACTAAAACAAAAGATGTGTCAAATATTTTAGGTGATAAAATATCTTATTTAGCAAAAATTTCAAAACATCCTGTTTGTGCAATTGGTTCTGTAAAATGTGATGATGATATTAAAAATGTGCATTTTAATGTCGTAGGAAGTGGACTTTATGAAGATTAATATATACTCTATAATGAAACCATCAAATGATGAATTTGATAAATTAACAAAAGAATTTATCAAAATGAGTTTGAAATATGCAAAAGTAGAAATTCATTACATTTTTAATAAAAAAATAGCAAAAGCTCAAACTTTAAGTGAAGATGAGGCTAAAAAATCATATAGTGAAGTATATGAACCGCATCTAAAAAACTCAAGTTTAAATATTGCATTAGATGTATTAGGTAAAAAAATTGATAGTTTTAAATTTTCAAAAATTTTCGATAATAATTCAGAAATTAATTTTTTTATTGGAGGAGCATTTGGTTTTGAAAAAGAATTTTTAAATAAATGTGACACAATAATAAGCTTGAGTGAATTGACAATGGCTCATAAAATTGCCCATCTTGTATTGATTGAACAAGTGTTTCGAGGTCTTTGTATTAAAAATAATCATCCTTATCATAAGTAATTTATTAAATTTTTTGTATAATACTCAAATTTTCAATAAGGGATGAGAGTGGCTAATACAAAACAAATACAAGAGTTAAAAGATACTTTAGTTATTAGAAGAGAGCAAATAATAAAAAGTATTGATGGAAGTAGAGAAAGTATAAACTCTTTAAAAGATACAGAGTGCAATGATGATTATGATTATGCAGAAGTTTCAAGTGATAGTTTTAAAGAAGGAATTATTGCAAATCAACAAGTTAAAGAGTTAAACGAAATAGAAGACGCCTTGAAAAGAATAGAAAAAGGTAAATATGGTATTTGTGAAATGTGTGATGAGTTAATCGCTATTGGTAGATTAAGAGCAAAACCATTTGCAAAATTTTGTACACCTTGTAGAGAAATATATGAGGTAGAACAACAGTAGAAAAGGAATAGTTGTGGGACTTAAAAAATATATTGTATTTTCAATTTTATTAATAATTTTAATTTTTGGTTATGTGTTTAGTGTAGAACCTGGTGAGTATAAAATTACTGTTCTTGATATTTCACTTACATTACCAATTGCGGTTTGGGTAATTTTACCATTACTTGTGCTTTTTATAGGAAGTGTTTCTCATATGCTTTATTATAGTTTAAAAAGCTATTTAAAATATAGAGCAATTTTAAAAGATGAAGAAAATATCATGCAAAGTATAAAAGCTTATTTATTACAAAAAGGTGATAAAACAAGTTATAAAACAAAAGCTTTTAAAGATATTTCTAATATTCTTTCACAAATTAATTTCGAGGTTAAAGATTCAAGTTTTACAACTTCAAATAATGAAATTAATAAAATAGTTTCACTAATAAAAGATATTAATAATGGAACTTATGTTCAAGATAAAGATTTAAAATTAGAACCAACTTCAAAATTAGCACATAAAAACTTATTAAATAAAGTAGATGCTGAGATTGATTTTTGTGTAGAAGTTTTAAAAAAACCAATGAATTATAGTTCTGATGTTATAAGAAAAGCTTTTTTAAATGTTGTTGAAGAAAAAAGTATGACAACTGTTAAGAAACTTTATGAAAATGTAACTTTAGATAAAGAAATGGGAAAAAAACTTTTTGAAAAAAGTGCAAAAAATCCAGACTTTGCTATAATAAATGAAGAAGTTATAAAAATTACTAAAAACTTAGATTATGAAAAAAATGATTATTTAGAGTTAGCAAAACTTTATAAAGATGCATATCAACCTGATGATTTAATCTCATTATTTGAAGATTTATCAAAAGAGATTGATTGTAGTACAGAAGCTTATCTTTATGTATTATTTGAGTTTGAAATGATAGATAGAATTAGAGAGTTATTAACAAGTTATACAGATGAAGAATATCCTGCATTTAGAGCATTGATTGATCTTAAAGATTCTGGAAAACAATACTCTTTAGAAAGTCTTTGTTACAAAAGCTAATGAAAGAGAAAATTAATTTTAGCCAACCCCTTATGGTGTTGGCTCCACTTGCTGGATATACAGATTTACCTTTTAGAAGAGTAGTTAAAAAATTTGGTGCTGATTTAACAATATCAGAAATGATATCTTCAAATGCTTTAGTTTATAAATCAGAAAAAACTTTAAAAATGATAGAGAAGTCCCCAACTGAAGATCCTTATTTTGTACAAATTGCAGGTAATAAACCAGAGTTAGTAAGAGATGCGGTTGAAATACTAAACGAAATTGATGGAATTGATGGAATTGATTTAAATTGTGGCTGTCCTGCTCCTAAAGTTTTCAATCATGGTTCTGGTTCAAATCTTTTAGGAGATTTGAAAAAATTAGAAGAGATATTAAGTACAGTTAAAAAATATAACAAGAAACGATATACAACAGCAAAAGTAAGACTTGGTGTAAATGAAAAAATACCAGTTGAAATTGGAAAAGTTGTTGAAGCTTGTGGTGTTGACTTTGTATCAGTTCATGGAAGAACAAGAGCTGGAAAATATAAAGCTCCTGTTGATTATGATGCAATAAAAGCAATGAAAGAAGCTATTAATATTCCTGTAATTGCAAATGGGGATATAAAAGATTATAATAAAGCTAAAGAAGTATTAAATTATACAAATGCTGATGGTTTGATGATTGGACGTGGTGCAATTGGAAAACCATGGGTATTTTATCAACTAAAAAATGGTGTTGAAGATATTTCAGAAGCTATGAAAAAAGAGATTATTTTAGAACATTATGATGCTGTCATTGATTTTCATGGCGAACATGGTGCTAAAATGTTTAGAAAATTACTACATTCATACTCTAAAGGTTACACTGGTGCCAATGAATTTAGAGATATAATAAATCGTGTTCATGATATTAAAATTATGAGAGATATGATAGAAAGCTTTTTTTAATGAATTTTAAACAGATATTTGGATAAAATATTTCACTTTTAGAAAAAGGAAATATTTGTCTGAATATTATTTTGAATTAACAATTAAACCTAAAAACAATTATGAACAATTTCTTGAACTATTGAGTGCTTTAACAAATGAAGCTATAGAAGAAAAAAATGGACTGCTTATAGCAAGAAGTGAAGATGATTTAACTCATATAGAGTTTGGAATAAATGAATTTGCAAAAAGATTAAGTATCTCTTGTGAAACAAAATGTGAAAAAATAGAAAATCAAGACTGGATTTTGAATTATCAAAAAAGTGTAAAAGCAGTAGAAGTTGGAAACTTTTTTATTAGACCCTCTTGGGAAGATAAAAAAGAAGATAAAATTGATATAATCATAGATCCTGCTTTATCATTTGGTTCAGGTCACCATGAAACAACTTCTTCTTGCATTTTAGCAATAGATCAGTTTGTTAAAAAAGGTAGTGATGTCTTAGATGTAGGGTGTGGTAGTGGAATATTATCAATTGCAGCTTCAAAGTTGGGATGTAATGTAGATATTTGTGACACAGATGAAGTTTGCATAGCTGATACAAAAGAGAATTTTAAATTAAATAGTGTAAACTTTTATAATAGTTGGATAGGTTCAGCTAACAATGCAGTGAAAAAGTATGATGTTGTAATTGCAAATATTGTTGCTGATGTTTTAGTAATGATTCATAAAGATTTAAAAAATTGCTTAAATGATGATGGTATTTTAATAGTATCAGGAATTTTGGATAAACATCTAGATAGGGTTTTGAATAAATTCAAGGACTTAAAAGAATTAGAAGTTATTCACAAAAATGAGTGGGTAACAATAGTATTTTCTAAATAAAAAAAGGAGTTTTATTTTATGTCAAAAAAACAAGATAACAATAACGATAATGGAAAAGGGAATAACTTTTTTAACAATAATCCATTATTAGTTTTTGTGGTATTTTCTATAGTAACAATATTAGCTTTTAAAGCTTTATTTCCAGAAGAACAAATGCAAAATGCAGGAAATTCAAATATTGCCTCTTATGGGAAAACAAAGCATAAAACTGTACCTTATTCAGAGTTAAAACAGCTAATTTCAGGTGGTCAAATTGAATATGTAGGAATTGGAAATACTCAAATTAAAGCTGTATCTAAACCTAGTTCAGGTGAAGTTGTTACTTATACTGCAAGAAGAGTGGTTCCTGATGAAACACTTATTTCAAAATTAGAAAGTAATAATATTGAATATGGTGGAATCAATGAAGAGAATGTATTAGCTGATATATTATTTGGTTGGGTATTACCTATTTTCATATTCTTTGCAATTTGGATGTTTTTAGCAAAAAGAATGTCTAAATCTATGGGTGGAGGAGGAGGCGGTGGCCTTCTTGGAATAGGAAGCTCAAAAAAGATGATTAATTCAGAAAAACCAAAAGTTAAATTTGAAGATATGGCTGGTAATAAAGAAGCAAAAGAAGAAGTTCAAGAAGTTGTTGATTTCTTATCAGATCCAGATAGATATGTTAAGCTTGGTGCACAAATTCCAAAAGGTGTACTTTTAGTTGGACCTCCAGGTACTGGTAAAACACTTTTAGCAAAAGCAGTTGCTGGTGAAGCTGATGTACAGTTTTTATCTGTTTCAGGTTCTGCATTTATAGAGATGTTTGTTGGTGTTGGAGCAAGTAGGGTTAGAGACTTATTTGAACAAGCTAAAAAAGTTGCTCCTGCTATTATTTTTATTGATGAAATAGATGCCATTGGTAAAAGTAGAGCAAGTGGTGGACCTATGGGTGGAAATGATGAAAGAGAGCAAACATTAAATCAGCTATTAGCTGAAATGGATGGTTTCTCAACAGAAGCGGCTCCTGTAATTGTATTAGCTGCTACAAATAGACCAGAAGTTCTTGACCCAGCTTTACTTAGACCAGGAAGATTTGATAGACAAGTATTAGTTGATAAACCTGATTATGAGGGTAGAGTTGAGATTTTAAAAGTGCATATTAAAGATGTTAAATTAGGTGAAAATGTTGATTTAAAAGAAGTTGCAAGAATGACAGCAGGTCTTGCAGGTGCAGATTTAGCAAATATTATTAATGAAGCAGCACTATTAGCAGGTCGTGCAAAAAAAGAGCAAGTAGATCCTAGTGATTTTAAAGAAGCAGTTGAAAGACAAATAGCTGGTTTAGAGAAAAAATCTAGAAGAATCTCTCCAAAAGAGAGAAGAATAGTAGCATACCATGAATCTGGACATGCATTAATTGCAGAAATAACTAAAGGTGCTAAAAAAGTTAATAAAGTATCAATAGTTCCAAGAGGACTTGCTGCGCTTGGATATACTTTAAACACACCTGAAGAAAATAAATATTTAATGCAAAAGCATGAATTAATAGCAGAAGTTGATACACTTCTTGGTGGTCGTGCAGCTGAAGAAGTATTTATTGGTGAAATTAGTACAGGTGCTGGAAATGATTTAGAAAGAGCAACTGATATTATAAAATCAATGGCATCTGTTTATGGAATGACAGAAGTTGCAGGTCTTATGGTATTAGAAAAAAGACAAAATCAATTCTTAGGTGGACAAACACAAAAAGATTTTTCTGATAACATGGCTAGAAATTTAGATGACTTTATTAAAAAAGCATTAAATGATAGATATGAGGCAGTTTTACAATCTTTAAGAGATAATAAAGAAGCCATCGAAGAGATGACAGCTGAGTTATTAGAGATTGAAGTTATTTCAGGTGAGAGAGTAAGAGAGATAATTAAAGCAAATGGTGGAACTGTTTTTGAAGAAGAAGATTTACATTCTGATGCTATAAGTGAAGAAGATACGACAACAAAAGAAGATACAGAAAAAACTGATGATAAGCCTGATGAGAAAGAGAATACGGATTCTTTGAAAAAAGAAGAAAATAGTGAAAATAAATAGGCAAAGCTATGCTAGATAAATATATATTAAAACAAGGACAAAAGATATCATTATATCTTCTTGTCTTTGCTGTGTTTTTACAAGTGGTTGATTTAGAGTTTTTATCGATAATAACTTTTTTTCTTTTTTTCTTGTGTTTATATGTGTATAGGGTAAAAAAAATAATTATTGATAATGAAGCTTTTATTGTATCTGCAATAAGTGGAAAAGTCGAAGCAATTGATTTTAATGACAACTATTATTTAATCTATTTAAATGCTTCACTTTTTGATAATTCAGTTTTATTGTCACCTGAAGACTCATTTGTAAAAATCGAAACTTTAAGAAAAGGTCTTTTTTTATCTTTTGATGAAAAAAAAGCAAAGCTTTTAAATGAAAAAATAGTTCTATCTACTAAAAATACTATAATGGAATTTCTCTCTTCTTTTGCTACTGCGCCTTTGGATAAACCTATTGAAAAAGAGTATAAAAAAGGTGATCAACTTGGAGTATTTACTCAAGGTGAATTACTTTTAAAAATAGAAAAAAATTTTTCTCTTAATATAAAAGTAGGGCAGACAATACAAGCAGGACAAACAATTTGCTATTAATAAAACTTTAGGAAATTTATTTCTAAAGTTTTTCTACTAATATCTATAAATTTACTTAAAACTACATACTAACCTTTCAAATGACACTAATTTTTACTAGAATATATATAAAATAGTTTTACTTTAGCTTCTAAAGGATTTATTATGCAAGATGGTACGCAAATTTTAGGTTATTTATCGAAGATATCAATTTTATATGTTGAAGATGATAAATTTACACAAGATGAAGTAAGATATTTTCTTGAAACAAAAGTTAAGAACTTTTATTGTGCTAATAATGGCCAAGAAGGTTTGGATATTTTTTATAAAGAATCAATTGATGTAATTATTACAGATATACAAATGCCAATTCTTACAGGTCTTGAAATGGCAAAAAAAATAAAAGAAGAAAATAGTAATATTCCCATAATTATAACAACTGCATATAATGACACAAAATATTTATTTGAATCAATAAATCTGGGTGTAAGTAATTATATAACTAAACCTTTAAATTTAAAAGATATGATAGAAACTCTAGCTTCAATTGAAAAATCTATTCTTCTTGAAAAAGAGAAAGAACAAATACAAAATATTTTAACTCAATATAAAGATATTGTAGATGATCGCTCAATTATCTCAAAAACAGATATAAATGGAAAGATTATATATGTGAATAAACCTTTTTTGGAAATATCAGGTTATAAAAAAGAAGAGTTGATTGGTAAACCACATAGTATAATAAGACATCCTGATACAAATAAAGAATTTTTCTTATCAATGTGGCATTTAATCAAAAATGAAAAAAAATCTTGGCAAGGTGAAGTGAAAAATCAAGCAAAAGATGGAACTGCTTATTATCTTGATATGATTATAAAACCAATTTTAGATATTGATGGTAATATTGTTGAGTTTATCTCTTTATCAAATGATATTACTTATTTAACTCAAACTAAAGAGTATTTTAAAAAACAAACTGAAAAAAAATCCTTTGATTTAGATTCATCTATAAATATTATAGAACAATATGAAAATGCAATAGATAGAAGTAATATAATTATAAGGTTAGATTTAGATAAAAAGATAACTTATGTAAATGATGCTTTTGTTGATTCTTTAGGATATACAAAAGATGAAATAATTGGTTGTGATTATTCTATTTTAAAACAAACAAATTTGAAAAAAGAAGAGTATGAAAAAAAGATTGAGGCAATTTTTTCAAAAGATGGATGGAAAGGAAAAATAACAAATGAAAGTAAAGATGGTACTTTATTACATTTTGATGTGCATACTTTTCCTTTAAAAGATATAGATGGAAATATTTTTGAATATTTAGGTATTAGACATGATATTACTGAAATAGTTAATTTACATAAAGAAGTTGAAAATACACAAAGAGAGATAATTTATACATTAGGTGATGTGGGAGAATATAGAAGCCAAGAAACAGGGCAACATGTAAAAAGAGTTGCAGAGTATTCAAAGCTTTTAGCAAAAAAAGCAGGATTAAGTGAGATAGAAATTGATGAAATTTTTACAGCTTCGCCAATGCATGATATAGGTAAAGTTGCTATTCCTGATTCTATTTTAAATAAACCTGGAAAATTGGATGAAAAAGAGTGGGAAATAATGAAAACCCATGCTCAAATTGGTTATGAAATACTCAAAAATTCCCAAAGACCAATGTTAAAAGCAGCTGCAATAGTATCTTATACTCATCATGAAAAGTGGGACGGTAGTGGATATCCAAATGCTTTAAGGGGTGAAGATATTCATATTTATGGAAGAATTACTGCAATTGCAGATGTTTTTGATGCACTTGGAAGTGATAGGACATATAAAAAGGCTTGGCCTTTAGAAAATATTTTAAATCTTTTTAATGAGCAAAAAGGTAAACATTTTGATCCAAATTTAATTGATTTATTTATGAATAATTTAGATGAATTTTTAGAAATCAAAGATACGCTTAAGGATTAGGAATGCATGGTTTGAACAAAGAGATTTTTAAAGATATTACACTTTTGTATGTTGAAGATGATGAAATGACATTGGAAGAGATTTCATATTTTTTAAAAAGATATGTAAAAGAACTCTTTATTGCAAAAGATGGTGTTGAGGGTTTAGAATTATTTAAAAAGAAAAGACCTGATATAGTAATAACTGATATACAAATGCCAAAATTAAATGGATTAAATATGGCTGAAAAAATATTTGAAATTGATCCTAGTATTCCTATAATAATTACAACAGCACATAGTGAAAGTGAAAATTTAAGTAAAGCAATTGAGTTAGGAATTGATAAATATTTATTAAAACCAATAAATATGCAAGAGATATTAGCGATTATTAAAAAAAGTCTATATTTAGATACTTTAGAGAAAAGAAATAGTAGTTATGAAGAGTATATACAGTTTATATTAGATTGTAATTCTACATTTATGTTTGTAATGAATTCAAATAATGTTGAGTATGCAAATAAAAGCTTACTAGATTTAATGGGATTTGAAAACTTAGATACTTTTAATGAACAAATAAATAAATGTAAAAATCTATTTGATATTGATGAATTAAAAGCAAATGAAAACTGGATTGATTATGTTATTGCAAATAAACAAAGAAGACATTTAGTTAGACTTAAAAGTAGTAAATGTGAAAAGCTATTTAAAAGAGAGTTTTATGTTAGCTATAAATATTTTGAAAAAGTGAATAAAAGTGTTTTTGTTTTTGTAGATAAAAATGAAGAGAAGTTAGACGAAATTCATAATATAAGTAATAAGTTAGTAAATGATTTAAATAATGGTATTTCAAATGAAAATTTGATGAATGAATTAAAAAGTATTTTAAATATCTCTAGTAGAAATTAATATGAAGAATTTAAGTATAAAAATAAAATTAATATTGCTTTTTATAATAATAAAAGTAGTACCTTTACTTCTTATTTCTTATATAGCTTTTATAGGAATTATAAAACTTGATAAATATTTTTCAAGTAGTACTAAAGAGCTTTTTTTAGAAAATAAACAAATAATTTCAAATACTGCAAATAAAGCAATTAGTGATAGTATTGAAATGCTTGATAAAAAATCACAACAATCTATAGAAAGGCTATCTTTTGAAATAGCAAAAAATGTAGCAAGCTTTTTATATCAAAGAGATGAAGATATTTTATTTCTTTCAAAAATTAAACTAGACCAAAAAGTATTAAGTGATTTTTATAAAAGTAAACAAAGAGAGATAATAGTACATGGAGAATACTATTATGATGAGAAAAGTAAAAGATGGAAATCAAGTAAGAGAATAAAAAGTATAAAAAGACAACAAAGAAAAGCCCAATTAAAAGATAATGAAAAAGAGTTTAATTATACAGACCCAAAAGAGTTGAAAAGAGTAAAAATACCAATCTATAAAGAAGTTAGCTACTTTGATATAAATGGAAAAGAGATATATAAAATATCACAAATAAATAAACAGTTGTTAGATATATCAAAAAAGAAAAATACATATGTAAACTCAGAAGAGTATTTTAAAAAAATAGAAGAGTTAAAAAAAGGGCAAATATATGTAAGTGATGTAATAGGGCAAAGTGTAAAAACAAATATAATAGGAACCTTTACAAAAAAGAAAGCAAAAGAAGCGAATATAGCATTTGAACCTCAAAATCATGGATATGCAGGGAAAGAGAATCCAAAAGGGAAGAAGTTTGAGGGAATAATAAGGTTTGTAACACCAGTATATAAAAAAGATAAAAAAGTAGGATATGTAAGTTTAGCATTAGATCATGAACATATAATGCAATTTACAGATACAGTAAATCCAGTGGATAAAAATCCAATACAAGATATAGCAGATGCAAGTGTAGGGAATTATGCATTCATGTGGGATTATGAGGGAAAGAATATTTCTCATCCAAGGGATTATTCAATAGTAGGATATAATCCAAGGACAGGACAAAGAACAATGCCATGGTTAAGTGAAGATGTGGCAAAGAAATATTATGCATCAAAAAAAGATATAAATGAATTTTTAAAAGATTATCCAAAGTTTGAAGAACAAAGCTTAAATAAAAAGCCAAATATGAAGCAGTTAATAAAAGATGGTAATGTAGGATTAGATTGTAAATACTTAAATTTTGCACCACAATGTCAAGGTTGGATGCAGTTAACACAAAATGGAGGATATGGATCATTTATAATACATTGGAGTAATATATGGAAACTATCAACCGCAGCAGCAATACCATACTATACAGGTAAGTATGCCAATAGTAAAAGAGGATTTGGTTTTGTAAGTATTACTGCAAATGTTGATGAATTTCATGCAGCTGCAAATAAAACGAAAGAGAAAATTAATGTTATTTTAGATTCTCAAACAAAAAATATGAATAAAAGTTTAGAAAAAAATAGAAATGAAATTGAAAAACTTATAATGCAAATGTTAAACGATATTACTATTTCTACAGTTGTAATGATTGTTTTAGTAATGATAATTGCCTTATTGATGTCAAGTTATATTAGTAAAAAAATCGAAAATATTCTATTAGGGACTAGAAAGTTTTCAAATAATGAGTTTAATTATAGATTAAAAATAACATCAAATGATGAAATAGGTCAACTTGAAAACTCTTTTAATGAAATGGCAAATAAAATAGAAACATTAGTAAAAACACAAAATGATTTAAATAAAAGTTTAGAACAAAAAGTAGAAGAAGAGATAGAGAAACAAAGAAAACAAGAGCAGTTATTGATACAACAAAGTAAA
>ERZ794982.128-NODE-128-length-26816-cov-4.450880_pt1 | contig 26816 bp, 25 predicted proteins | sample MGYA00433071_ERZ794982 | MGnify/ENA primary metagenome ERZ794982 (study PRJEB30140, sample SAMN00862574) | bioreactor metagenome | study: EMG produced TPA metagenomics assembly of the Bioreactor inoculated with sediment Metagenome (bioreactor metagenome)...
CCGCCTCCTTACGCGAGCAACGCAATGTGGAGGCCTATTTGGTCTTGCTCCGGGTGGAGTTTACCTTGCAACGAACTGTTGCCAGTCGTCCGGTGCGCTCTTACCGCACCCTTTCACCCTTACCTGATCCCTTGCGGGCCATCGGCGGTCTTCTCTCTGCTGCACTTGTCGTAGGCTTGCGCCCCCCAGGCGTTACCTGGCACCCTGCTCTATGGAGCCCGGACTTTCCTCCCCTTTGTCAGTCTCCCGAAGGACATCAACAAAGCAGCGACTACCCAGTCAGCTCCGGAGCGGATTGTATAGAGTTCTCCTAACAGTGTCTAGGAAGATCACACAATCTACTGCAATTGATATTCAAACGCTCAATTTGCCAACAACTCAGCTTAATCTAAGTTCTCTAAGCCCCACTTATAAAGTGCATTTTTCTTCAGGTTGTAAATTTCCGCGGTTAACGCTGCCGCTTTTTTCAATGGCAACTCTTTAGTTAAAATAGCTAAAGAACGCGTTGCTTCATCAGGCAATGAATCGTCTGCAACTTCGCGGTGACCATGAACCAGTAGGACCATTTCGCCACGCTGTTGATTGTCATCTGACTTAACCCACTCAACCAATTCACCTAAAGGTAAACCTTGAAAGGTTTCAAATGTCTTCGTCAATTCACGCGCAAGTACCACCTCACGTTCAGGACCAAGAATGTCGAGCATGTCGTCTAAAGAGTCTAAAATGCGATGAGGTGACTCATAAAAGATACAAGTACGCTCAACTTTGGCGATTTCTAACAACTTATCTTTTCTTGCTTTGCTCTTTGGTGGTAAAAAGCCCTCGAAGCTAAAACGATCTGACGGCAGACCTGATGCACTTAGAGCAGTAATTACGGCACAAGCACCAGGTAACGGAACAACTTTGACTCCCGCTTGACGACACTGTGAAACGAGATGGTAACCTGGGTCACTGATCAGCGGGGTACCAGCATCTGATACCAATGCGATTGATTGACCTGACAATAATTTTTCGACCAAAAACTGTGCTTTTTGCTGTTCATTATGATCATGCAATGGAAAAGTTTTAGTCGGAATATTAAAGTGAGCTAGAAGCTTACCAGTATGACGAGTATCTTCCGCAGCAATGAGATCGACACTTTTTAGAACTTCAATGGCACGCAGGGTAATATCACCTAAATTGCCAATTGGCGTTGGAACAATAAAGAGAGTTGGGATCTGTGCAGGTAAGGTTTTGTTATCTGTCATTTGTTTAGCATCACTTCAACGATTAATATAGACATAATCTTATACGGAATTTAACGAAGAACTCATGGCCATAAATAACCACAAGCGACTAAGTGTACCACGCTTACTGACTCCTGTAGCCCTCGCGGTCGTTTTAGCAGCGTGTTCATCTACTTCATCGACTTCAAAATCTGTCGATATCACGCTAGATCCGACTCAATCAGTCACCAACTACCTAATGCGAGCAGACAGTAGCGAAGGCAGCCTACAAAGTGATTGGTTAATCATGGCGTTAAAAGCCGCCGTTGAAGCAAACGACATGAATCAGGCGGAGCTATTAATCACGCGCCTTTCCCGTCAACCGCTGACTGACATGCAACAAGCTGAGTGGCAACTCGCTCGTGCAAGCCTACTGTATAATAATCAACAACTTGACCAAGCAAGCGAGTTGCTGAACTTTCGCCCGACTTGGCGTTTAGCCAACGAACAGTGGAAAGATTACCACCAGTTACGTGCCGATATTTTTGCTAAACAACAAAATTACTTCGCTGCGGCTCGCGAACTGTCCCTACTTTCTGAGTTTGAAGACAAATCTCAGCAAGCTTTCTTAGCGCAAGCTATTTGGGAAAACTTATCTCAATATCCTGAAGCGAAAATCACCCAGTTTAGCACCACAGCAAATGAAGCTGAGTTTGATGGTTGGTTGCAGTTAGCGATTTACCAAGCAACATTGGCAAACAATATTCCACAACTGAAGAACACCTTGGAACAATGGCTAACGGAAAATCCGTCTCATCCTGCGGCGCTTTACACTCCACAATCCATCCAAGATATCTTAGCGCTTGAGATCACTAAACCAGTGAATACTGCGTTATTGCTGCCTTTATCAGGCAAGTTTGCTAAGCAAGCGCAATTAATCCGCGATGGCTTTATCTTGCAGATGATGAGCGACAAAGAGCGTGATCCTAACGCGACGTTGACGGTTATTGATACCAACATCACCGACGCGACAGGCTTACAACAGACATTCATTGAAAAGAATATCGATTTTGTTGTCGGTCCATTAATCAAAAATAACATCGTCAACTTGCAGCAAGCGCAAACTTATACGGGTAGCCCTCTACCTATGCTAGCGCTCAACATTCCAGATGAAATCGAACTAGGCACTAATATCTGCTACCTCGCGCTATCTCCAGAGCAGGAAGTTGCACAGGCAGCGAAACACTTGTTCAAAGAAGGTTACCGCTACCCATTGATTCTTGCCCCACAAGGTAAGCTAGGCCAGCGAGTATCTGAAGCGTTTGAGCAAGAGTGGAAAAAATACAGTGATAACAAAGTTGCGGTAAATCTATTTACCGATAAACGTCAGCTTCAACGCAATATCAACTCGGCATTTGGTCTACAAGCTAGCCAGCAGCACATCGCACAGATGGAGTCACTACTCGGAATTCCATTAGAGAGCCAACCGCGTAGTCGCCGTGATGTTGATGCGGTATACATTGTTGCTGGCAGTAGTGAGCTCACACTGATCAAGCCATTTATTGAAGTAGCGATCAACCCAGATACCATTCCGCCAAAATTGTTTTCTAACTCAAGCAGTAATAGCGGACGTCAGCAATACGAAGACCTTACTGGCGTGATGTACAGTGATATCCCATTACTCATTCAGCCAAACTCCGCAATTGAAGCACAGATGACGCAAATGTGGCCAAGAGGTTCAAATGCAGAAAAACGCTTACAAGCGCTTGGTATGGATGCCTATTTGCTTATGGAGCAACTGCCACAAATGAAAGTGATTCACGGCGCAACGGTATCCGGTAATACGGGTGTGCTCTCTATTGATGATAACTGTGTAGTACAACGCGAGATCAGTTGGGCTGAACATGGCACTGCTGAACAAGCTGAGTAAAGGGCTTTTTTTTGAGTCCCAAGCGGAAAAACATCTTGCCGCTTGCGGACTCAAACTAATTGGGCGAAACTTTCGCACCAAAGGTGGTGAAATTGATCTCATCATGCGCGACAAAGAGACCGTTATCTTTGTCGAAGTTCGCTACCGACAGAATAAAAATTATGGACATGCTGCTGAAACGATTACGTTTAGTAAACAACAACGTATAATCAAAGCAGCCAATATTTGGTTACTCAAGCAAGGCTTGTCTATTCACTCAACCAATATTCGTTTCGACGTCATTGCTATTCATCAAAATGGAGCGCAAGTCGAATGGATAAAAAACGCAATTACGCAAGGATAACTGATGCTCGATAGCATTAAAGAGAGCTTCACTGAAAGCATTCAAATCCAAATCGCTGCAGCAGAAGCTCTACCTGATGCGATAACACACGCAGCCCAGGCGATGGTTTCTAGCTTACTCAACGGTAATAAGATCTTGTGCTGTGGTAACGGTGGTTCCTCATCTAATGCTCAGCAGTATGTTTCTTGCTTACTCAACCGCTTTGAGACTGAACGTCCAAGCCTACCGGCAATGGCGTTAACCGCTGATAACACCACCCTAACGGCTGTAGCAAACGACTATCATTACGAACAAATTTTCTCTAAGCAAGTGCGAGCCTTCGGTCAACCGGGTGATATTTTATTGGCCATTTCAACCAGTGGTAACAGTAAAAACATTATTAAAGCGATGGAAGCCGCGGTTACACGTGATATGACGATTATCGCTCTAACCGGCAAAGATGGTGGCGAGATGGCAGGGTTGCTTGGTGAGCATGATGTCGAAATTCGTATTCCATCTCACAGAACGGCAAGAATTCACGAAGTGCATATGGTGACGTTGCACTGCTTATGTGATTTGATAGATCAGGTTCTATTCCCAGCTCACGAAGAGTAATCAAATGAAATTTGTTAAAGCCCTATTTGTTAGCCTGATCCTACTCTCCAGCACTGGATGTGCAGGTTTATTCGTCGCTGGTGCAGCCACGACTGTCAATATCGTTACCGATACACGAACGACCAAAGAAATTTGGAACGACAGCAACATCGAGTTTGAAGTTGCAGGTCTGACTAACAAAGCACCTTATCAAGGCAACGTACGCATCACAGCAAGCTCTTATAAAGGCATTGTGGTGTTGATGGGCCAATCGAGTACCGAACAATTGCTGAACGAGTTTGAACAACAAGCACGTAAGGTTTCCGGGGTTACACAAATTCACAACCAAGTGCGCATCAAGCAACCATTATCACTTGGTGAAATAAGCCACGATAGTTGGATTACCACTAAAGTAAAATCAGCTCTCATCACCAACGATGATCTTAGCGCTGTCAAAATCAAAGTCATCACAGAAGGTGGTGAAGTCTTCTTACTTGGCTATGTATCACGCCAACATGCAGATCAAGCGGCTGAAATTGCGCGTAATATTTCAGGGGTAAAGCAAGTAATCAAAGCCTTCCAATACGGTGACTAATCAATTAATTACAGACAACAAAAAAGCAGCGTTTTCACGCTGCTTTTTTTTATACCAATCTTAGCAAATAACGCTTGAGTTATTTTACTACGCGAAGACTTGGGCGACCTTTTGGTCTTGGCGGTTCATCATCAGAGGATGATGACTCTTCAACAGTCTCTTCCGCCAAAGATAAACCAGCACTTTCCTCAACCTCTTCAATGAAGCCTTCATCAGACTCATCAAACGTGCCCATATACGCCTCTTCATCATCAAACATAGTTCCAGCACCGTTTTCACGAGCATAGATAGCTTGAACAGCATAAAGAGGCACAATGACCGTATGAGGTCGACCGCTAAAACGAGCACTAAAAGTAACCTCGTCATCGCCCAGTTGTAGATTACCTACCGCGCGAGGTGCAACATTAAGAATAATTTGACCATCTTGGACAAACTCTTGTGGCACTCTCACACCCGGTAACGTTGCAGCTACAACTAGGTGAGGCGTCAAATCATTATCCACCAACCACTCATAAAATGCGCGCAGCAAATATGGTCGGCGTGGTGTCATGCTTGATATATCCATTAGCGCATTAAACGCATTTCACGTTCAGCTTCAGTCAAAGAAGCTAGGAATGAATCACGTTCGAATACACGGTTCATGTAAATCTTAAGTTCTTTAGAACCAGGACCTACAAGTTCAATACCAAGTTGTGGTAAACGCCATAGTAGCGGAGCTAGGTAACAGTCAATTAGGCTGAACTCTTCGCTCATAAAGTATTCAAACTCAGCAAAAACAGGACCAAGAGTAAGTAGATCGTTACGTAGTTTGTTACGCGCCGCGTCTGACTCTTCAGCTGTACCATTAACCACTTTCTCTGCTAGTGAGTACCAGTTCTTTTCGATACGGTAGATCATTAGACGACTGTTACCACGAGCAACAGGGTAAACAGGCATTAGAGGTGGGTGAGGGAATCGCTCGTCTAGGTACTCCATGATGATTTTTGAATCATACAGAGCAAGCTCACGGTCAACTAGAGTTGGAACAGTTTTGTACGGGTTTAACTCAATCAATTCCGCAGGCAAGTTTGCTTCATCAACTAGCTCAACCTCAACGCTTACGCCCTTTTCAGCGAGCACGATTCGTACCTGATGGCTATACATATCAGATGCACTTGAAAACAGAGTCATCACGGAACGTTTATTGGCAGCTACAGCCATGGAGCCCTCCAGCATACTTACAGAAATAAAAAACAATGGAGGCTAAGCCTCCATTGTGAACAGTTGAATATGGTTTTTAGCACGCCATGATAGCACAATTAATGCACATCACGCCAATACTCTTTCTTTAGCAGCACAACAACGATAGTGAAGAGAACTAAGAAGCCCATCACCCACCAACCTAGGCTGTGGCGCTCAAGCTTAACTGGGTCACCGGAATACTCCAGGAAGTTAACCAAATCGCGTACTGCTTGATCGTACTCTTCTGTATTGAGCTCACCCGAACCGTCAATTTCTGTAGCAACAACCACTTGTTTCTCATTACCATCAACTATTTGGGTTTCAAAGACGGCAGTAGGAATACCCTGCAATTCTTCGAGTACATGCGGCATACCTACACTAGGGAACACGACATTATTCACCCCAAATGGTCTTGCTGGATCTTCATAGAAAGAGCGCAAGTAAGTATATAGCCAATCCGTACCACGAACACGGGCAACCAGTGTTAAGTCAGGAGCCGGACCACCAAACCATTTTGCTGCTGATTGATCAGGAATTGCGTTTTCCATCAAATCACCAACTTTCGCTTCTGGGTCAAAGATTAAGCTCTCTTTCATCAACTCAACTGGAATACCAATATCACGCGCTACACGCTCATAACGTTGGTATTGAGCAGAGTGACAACCGAAACAGTAGTTCATGAACAACTTGGCACCATTTTGCAGTGATGCCTGATCGGTTAAATCATTATTTGCTTTATCTAAAGGTACGTTTGCTCCTGCTGCCATCGCCAAAGATGGCAACATTGCAAATAAAATTAAAATCCACTTTTTCATTTGAATGTCACCCTCTCCGGTAATGGTTTCGTCGCTTCATTTTTGCTGTAGAAGAACAGCAATACGAAGAACATGAAGTAACCTAAGCTAAAGATCTGCGCTAGTAGTGTATATAGCGATGTCGCTGGAAGCGCACCTAGAATACCTAACGCAACAAAGCAGATGGTGAATTGAATGATATTGAACAAGTGGAACTTACTGCGGTAGCGGTAAGAACGTACTTTACAACGGTCTAACCAAGGCAGAACAAACAGTACTGCAATAGAAGCACCCATTGCGATAACACCTAACAACTTGTCAGGAACAGCACGCAAGATTGCATAGAATGGCGTGAAATACCAAACAGGGGCAATATGCTCAGGTGTTTTTAGTGGGTTTGCCGCTTCAAAGTTAGGTGGCTCAAGGAAATAGCCGCCCATCTCTGGGTTAAAGAACAGTACATAGCAGAATAGGAATAGGAAGCCTGCAACACCAACCAAGTCTTTCACCGTACCGTACGGGTGGAACGGGATAGAATCAATGACGTCATACTTCTTCGTATAGTAGTCATGGAACTTGAATTGCGTTTGGTAATCGTCACCCATGCTGCCTTTTGGCAACTTGGTTTCAATACCATCAGGGTTGTTAGAACCGACTTCGTGTAATGCCAATACGTGCAGTACGATCAGCAGTAACAATACGATTGGCAGCGCTATAACGTGCAGTGCGAAGAAACGGTTCAGCGTCGCACCTGAAATTACGTAGTCACCACGAATCCACAATGTTAGATCATCACCAATCACCGGAATAGCACCAAAGAGCGAGATGATTACCTGGGCGCCCCAGTAAGACATTTGTCCCCAAGGTAATAGGTAACCCATAAACGCTTCAGCCATCAACACAAGGAAGATCAGCATACCGAACAACCAAAGCAGCTCACGCGGCTTTTGGTATGAACCGTAAATGAGTCCACGGAACATGTGCAGGTAAATAACAACAAAAAATGCGGATGCGCCAGTTGAGTGCATATAACGCAGCAGCCAACCGTACTCCACATCACGCATGATGTATTCAACAGAGGCAAACGCACCTTCTCCAGAAGGCACATAGTTCATCGTCAGCCAAATACCGGTAAGTATTTGGTTAACCAGCACCAACATTGCAAGCGAGCCGAACAAATACCAAAAGTTGAAGTTCTTTGGCATCGGATACTCAGAAAGATGCTTCTTGTACGCATTCATTGCAGGTAAGCGTTTTTCTACCCAATCAAGTAGAGCTTGCATTATGCCTCCCCTTCTTCGTCAACACCGATCATGATCTTGGCGTCGCTCAAGTACATATGCTTAGGCACAACCAAGTTTAGTGGCGCTGGTACACCTTGGAAAACGCGTCCAGCCATGTCGAATTTAGAGCCGTGGCACGGGCAGAAAAACCCAGATTTAACACCTTGAACTTGTTCATTAAAACTGTCAGGTAAATAAGTAGGTGAACAACCAAGGTGAGTACAGATACCAACGGCAACAAAGTATTCAGGTTTAATCGAACGGTAAGCATTCTGTGCGTAAACAGGCTGCTGCTCCGCTCCAGATGCAGGATCACGAAGTTGTCCATCAAGTTCTTTCAATGTATCAACGACGGTTTGTGCGCGACGGACAACCCATACAGGTTTACCTCGCCACTCCACTCGCACCATTTGCCCTTCTTCCAGCTTGCTGATATCAACTTCAACTGGGGCTCCTGCTGCTTTTGCTTTCTCACTTGGGTTCCAAGATTTTATAAAAGGCACGGCTACTGCTGCCGCTCCTAAACCACCAACAACCGCTGTTGTTGCAGTTAAGAAGCGTCTACGACCGTTATTTAAAGGCGCATTGCTCATCCAAACATTCTCCCATTTGCTCCTTATGGATTGTTGTTATTCCCTACCAAAGAGCATGGCTAACAAATTGAGTTTTGTTGTATTTATTTGATGGCAAATGATAATTAAAACCCTACTTTTTAACAAGGTAAAGCTACTTATTTGTAACATTTATGAATACAAACGCTAAAGTCGTCACAAAAGCAGAACATTGATAAAAAGAGTATTTTGAAGTTAAGAGAGGTAAAAAGAATTATTATGCGCAGAAAAACAAAAAGCCTGGCATAAGCCAGGCTTTTGAAACCACATCCAGTATAACTGGAAGCGAAATCTTTGAAAAAAGATTAACGCTTAGAGAACTGTGGTTTACGACGTGCTTTACGTAGACCAACTTTCTTACGTTCAACGCAACGAGCGTCACGAGTAACGTAACCAGCTGCACGTAGAGCAGGACGGAAAGACTCATCGTATTCCATTAGAGCGCGTGTGATACCGTGACGGATCGCACCAGCTTGACCAGAAATACCGCCACCTTTAACAGTAACGTATAGGTCTAGTTTCTCAGTTAGTTCAACTAGCTCAAGAGGTTGTTTAACAACCATGCGAGAAGTTGGACGACCGAAGTATTCATCAAGGCTACGCTTGTTGATTACGATGTTGCCAGTACCCGGTTTGATAAAAACACGTGCAGCTGAGCTTTTGCGACGGCCAGTGCCGTAGTATTGATTCTCTGCCATTTCGAAATCCCCGATTAGATGTCTAGTACTTGTGGTTGTTGAGCAACATGGTTGTGCTCAGCACCAGCGTAAACTTTAAGCTTACGGTACATAGCACGGCCAAGAGGACCACGTGGCAACATACCTTTAACAGCAAGTTCAAGAACCATCTCTGGTTTACGATCGATCAACTTTTCAAAAGTGATTGATTTAAGACCACCAGGGAACTCAGAGTGACGGTAATACACTTTACCTTTAGCCTTGTTACCAGTTACAGTAACTTTCTCAGCATTGATAACGATGATGTAATCACCAGTGTCAACGTGAGGAGTGTATTCAGCTTTGTGTTTGCCACGTAGGCGAGATGCAATTTCACTTGCTAGACGACCAAGAGTTTTACCTTCAGCGTCTACAACATACCAGTCGCGTTTTACAGTTTCTGGTTTAGCAACGAAAGTTTTCATGCTAATAATAACCCGTTAAATTAAGATTAAACTTTACAGGAGTACCCATTGTACTCCCACACTGTCTAAGAGCCCAGTCATCACCCCTTCGAGCGGTTGGCACTCTCGACCATAATTTCGAATCGCTTCGATATTAGGTCTGCAGTAACGGTGGGTCGCAGGATTATAGAGAAGTGAGCTGAAAAAATCATCTCTTTTTTTTAATTAAAATCCCACTTTTTAAATCTATTGATTGATTAATTCCTTTCTAAGCCAGATGCTCAAGGGCTAAGTAGTCATGGCTTTGCATCTCCGTTAAGCGAGAGATACAACGTTTAAACTCAAACTCAAGCTGACCATTAGTATAAAGCGCCTCAAGATCCACCTCCGATGAAATAATCAACTTTACATTCCGCTCATAAAACTCATCCACCAATGCAATAAAGCGACGAGCTGCATCATCTATAATGCTATTCATTTGAATCACATCAGATAATAAAACAGTGTGATAGATACGAGATAACTCTATGTAGTCATTTTGGCTACGCGCTGTTTGGCACAACTGTTCAAACGTCGCATGCAGTACGCCATCAGATGCTTTTTCCACCTTTAGTTGACGATGATTAATTTCAATCTGCGTTTGCACTGATTTGCCTTCACCCACCAGCTGTTGGTAATAACGCTGCATATTATCTCGAGCAACTTGATCAAGAGGGTAATGGTAAATCTCCGCTTGCTCTAGCGTACGCAACCTATAATCAATGCCACTATCAACATTCATTACAAGGCAGTTCTCCTCGATCAATTCAATAGCAGGTAAAAAACGCACACGCTGTAAACCATTACGATAAAGATCGTGCGGAGGAATATTCGACGTTGCCACAAGAATCACTCCGCGTTGAAACAGAGCCTGAAATAAGGTGCCTAAAATCATCGCATCGGTGATATCAGAAACAAAAAATTCATCAAAGCAGATGATTTCCGCTTCGCTCTTAAATTTGTCTGCGACCTTATTTAACGGGTCACTCTCATCACCCACAGCATTTAATTCATCATGAACACGCAACATAAAGCGATGAAAATGAACACGCATTTTCTTTTCACCAGGAAGCGCATCAAAAAACGTATCCATTAAATAGGTTTTACCGCGCCCCACTCCCCCCCAAAAATAAAGACCTTTTGGCGCTTGAGGTTGCACTTCTTTTTTTCCAAACCAACTCTTCCATCTGGGCTGCTCATCGATGGGGGTCTGTAGATAATCAATATATTGGTGGTATAAGTTGTCGAGGGCTTCGACGGCTTGTAGCTGAGCGCTATCTTGCTGGAAGTTATGCAGCTCTATATCTGACTGGTATCTTTGTAATGGTGTCATGGCTAGACCTTTGAGTCACTGCAGCGCCTAGATATCCAGCCACCCTGCTCTATAATAGTTTTGCGCAGTTTCGCTGGATAGGGTCACACGCATTTTTCTTTATTGGTTTAATTTCTCATAGTACCATGTGATATGAGCATGTGTAACCACTTGGTAAACAACATGTAAAAACAAAATAATAAGGAGCAATTATGCCTTGGATTTATGCCCTTGTAGGTCTGCTTGCTGGCGCAGTGATTGGATTCGTTATTTCTCGCCTTACAGCACCTAATTACAAAAAACAAAAAAACCTCTACAAAGATTTAGAAACCGCTAAGTTCCAACTTGAGCAACAAAAGCAAGAGCTAACGGACCACTTTGCTCAAAGTGCAGAGATGCTCGATTCTCTGGGCAAAGAGTACACTAAGCTCTACCAACATATGGCTAAAACGTCTGCTGAACTGTTACCTAACATGCCAGAGCAAGACAATCCATTTGCACAAAAAATTGCCGAGCAAAATACGGCACAACACACCGATGACTCTCTAGAAGATGCGCCGAAGGATTACGCATCAGGGGCAACGGGTTTACTACGAGAGGAGAAAAAAGAGTATCTTGATTCTCCGGGCGACGTTTCAGAAAAAAAAGCGTCGTAATTGAATAAATAGTGTTCCTTGTGAACTAAGTCTGTTTTTTCGAGTCATATCTCCCATTAAGTAAAACTGTTCTACTATTTTTCAAATCAATAGTAGGACAGCAATGAGCCAACCGAACAACTGTGTAAGTTGGCTCATATTGTTTTTCACTTTATAGGAGTTATTCGATGAAAAAACCTTTGCTTGCCTTAACCGCCCTATCTTTAAGCTTAAGTTCTATCATCACACCTCTACCAGCGATCGCAGCAATGCCTGTTTCAGTTGGTGGTGAACAATTACCTAGCCTTGCTCCAATGTTGGAAAAGGTAACCCCTGCGGTTGTGAGTATTGACGTAGAAGGTACCCAAGTTTCACGTCAACGCATTCCTGAACAGTTTCGTTTTTTCTTTGGTCCAGATTTTCCAGCAGAACAACTTCAAGAACGCCCATTTAGAGGGCTTGGTTCTGGTGTCATTGTTGATGCCAACAAAGGGCACATTGTGACTAATTTTCACGTGATAAAGGGCGCGGAAAAAATACGAGTTAAACTGCATGATGGTCGCGAATATGACGCAGAGCTCATTGGCGGTGATGAAATGTCTGATATCGCACTATTAAAACTTGAAGAAGCAAAAAACCTAACTCAGATCGTTTTAGCCGATTCAGATAGTTTACGTGTAGGTGACTTCACTGTTGCTATCGGCAACCCGTTTGGGCTAGGTCAAACCGTCACGTCTGGCATTGTGTCAGCACTTGGTCGCAGCGGTTTAAATCTCGAAAATTTTGAAAACTTTATTCAAACTGACGCTGCGATTAACAGTGGTAATTCAGGAGGTGCGTTAGTCAACCTGAACGGTGAGTTAATTGGTATAAACACCGCAATTTTGGGTCCTAATGGTGGTAACGTTGGTATTGGTTTTGCCATCCCAGCCAATATGATGAAAAACCTAACTGAGCAGATCCTCGAGTTTGGCGAAGTAAAACGCGGCATGCTCGGTGTTCAAGGTGGTGAAGTCACTTCTGAACTTGCTGAAGCATTGGGCTATGAATCCAGCAAAGGAGCATTCGTTAGCCAAGTCATGCCGGATAGCGCAGCTGAAAAAGCAGGGCTAGAAGCGGGTGATATCATCGTTTCGGTTAACGACAAAGCCATCAGCTCTTTCCATGAATTACGTGCCAAAATTGGTACGCTAGGGGCGGGTAAAGAGATTGAATTAGGTATTTTACGTGACGGTAAAGAAATGAGTTTCGATGTGGTACTTGGTGAACAAACCAATGTAAAAACTACCGCAGATAAACTGCACGATGGTTTAGCGGGTGCAGAGCTCACCAATACTAACGCTAATGATAAAGTTCAGGGTGTTAGAGTTGCTTCTGTCGAAAAAGGCTCTGCTGCCGAAGGCTACCAACTGCAAAAAGACGACATCATTCTTGGTGTAAACCGTCAACGAGTAAAAAACCTAGCAGAGTTTAGAGCGGTGGTAGAAAATTACTCTGGTGTTCTTGCTCTTAATATTCAACGTGGCGACCGTTCTATCTACCTCGTCGTACGTTAATTGAGTAAAACGCGATATTGATTAAAAAGGACAGCGGAGATGTTCGCTGTCCTTTTTATATAATGCTATCCTTCTGATTTTATTCTATCTGTGAATTGTTTGAGGAAGATATGCTCAATTTTATTTTGCGCTCAGTTGGGCTCGGTCTGGCGACTGCAGCACTGCTTTTATTAGCGGTTCCATCACTGCGCACAAATCTGCTTCCAGAAAACATGACTAAACCGATTAGCGATTTAGCCTCTCTGCAGATTTCCTTCAATGACGCGGTGCGTAAAGCGGCACCCGCGGTTGTTAACATTTACAGCCGAAAATACACTGAAGATGACCGTTCTAAACTACTAACCCAAGGCTTAGGCTCTGGGGTTATTGTTAGTGAAAAAGGCTACATCATTACCAATTACCACGTTGTTGCTCAAGCAGACCAAATCATCGTTGCCTTGCAAGATGGACGCGTAGCTGCGGCTCAGCTGGTTGGTAAAGATCGCCGTACCGATATTGCCATTTTACGGGTTGAAGGTTCTAATTTACCGGTTATACCTCTTAATCCTGGCTACAAAGCTAAGGTCGGCGATGTGGTACTCGCGATAGGCAACCCGTATAACCTCGGACAAACCACCACCTTTGGTATTATCTCCGCCACTGGCCGCTCTTCAATTAGTGCTGATGGTCGACAAGCTTTCATTCAGACCGATGCCGCAATCAATGAGGGTAATTCTGGTGGGGCTCTGGTGAATACTCAAGGTGAGTTAGTCGGTATCAATACCGCCTCTTTCCAGCAAGCTACCGATCTCGAAACCTATGGCATCTCTTTTGCCATTCCCTACTCACTTGCCGATCTGATCATGGACAAAATTATTGCTGATGGTCGAGTGATTCGTGGTTACATAGGGGTTGATGGACAGGATATTACCTCGGTTACTGCAAGGTTGTTAGGTAATGAGCACCTTGGAGGAATTGTCGTTCTTGGAGTTGACCCTAATGGTCCTGCAGCAGAAGCTGGCTTCCAAGCACAAGATATTATTCTTAAAATCGACGGACAGAAGATCAATGGTCGACAAAGCGTAATGGAAATAGTGACAGAACTGCGCCCTGGCACCAAAGTGGATGTTCTGTTACTGCGTAAAGGTGAAGAGCTAAATCTACCGGTAACCATTGCCGAAGATACTCGCGAGTAAGGCAATCTCTTATTGCTTGAGGCAAACTAATACTTATCGATAAAAAAATCCCAGCCATAAGGCTGGGATTTTTTGTTTTAGTCTAGTGATTCGCTAGCTTCATCACTTGGCTCACTTGCTGAGTCAATCTCAATCCGAGTCACTCGCTGAAGACCTCTTGGTAACAACGCACCTCGACGTCCACGCTCACCACGGAAGTTTTCCAAATCAGCAGGTTTCAAACCTAGCTTACGCTTTCCTGCGTATAACGTGACTGAACAATTCTGCGGTATCGACATCAAGTGAGAGACGATTTCTTCACGCTCTTTCGCTTTCGCCGCTGGAATGTTGATGATCTTATTACCTTTGCCTTTCCCTAACTGAGGCAATTCCTTAATTGGGAACAATAACATGCGCCCTTGGTTTGTAATGGCAAGGATCTCATCACTATCCAAATCGCGAATAGTTTGTGGCGTAATCACTTCTGAGTTTTGTGGAAGAGAAACCAGAGCTTTACCACTGCGGTTCTTCGACAACAATTCACTGCCTTTACATACAAAGCCATACCCTGCATCAGAACCAATAAGCCATAGCTGATCATCTTCCCCCATCACAACTTGACGGACCGATGTACCAGGCGCGATATTCAAACGACCAGTAATTGGTTCACCTTGACTACGTGCCGACGGAAGTGAATGTGACTCCAGTGAGTAGCTGCGACCATCCGTGCCAAAAAATACCGCTTGTTGGTTACTCTTACCACGCGCATGGGCGAGATAATTATCACCAGATTTGTAGCTTAAGCTTTCCGCATCAACATCATGCCCTTTCGCATGACGAATCCAACCTTTCTCTGATAGAACGACTGTGATTGGCTCACTCGCCACTAAATCACGTTCAGTTAGGGCTTTCGCTTCTGCACGCTCAACCAGTGGCGAACGACGATCATCACCATACTTTTCAGCATCCGCTTTGATCTCTTTCTTCATCAGAGTATTAAGACGACGCTCAGAACCTAGCAGCTGTTCCAGCTTCTCTCGTTCTTTTTCCAACTCGTCTTGCTCACCACGAATCTTCATTTCTTCTAATTTAGCAAGGTGACGAAGTTTGGTATCTAGGATTGCATCCGCTTGGATATCAGTAATGCCAAAGCGAGCCATTAACACTGCTTTAGGATCATCTTCGGTACGGATGATCTCAATCACTTCATCCAAGTTAAGATAAGCGACAAGCAAACCTTCTAAGATGTGTAAACGAGCAAGCACTTTGTCCAAACGATGCTGTAGACGGCGAGTAACGGTTGAACGACGGAACTCAATCCATTCAGACAGAATTTGTACTAAACCTTTAACTTGTGGTCGGTTATTTAAACCAATCATATTCAAGTTAACGCGGAAGCTCTTTTCAAGATCCGTTGAAGCAAACAGGTGGTTCATTAACTGATCGCAATCAATGCGATTTGAACGCGGTACAATAACGATGCGCGTTGGATTTTCATGATCCGATTCATCACGAAGATCATCAACCATTGGTAGCTTCTTAGCACGCATTTGGTTAGCAATCTGCTCTAGAAGTTTCGCGCCAGACACTTGGTGTGGTAAGGCGGTAATCACCATATCACTGCCTTCCTTGTGCCATACCGCGCGCATTTTAATGCTGCCACGACCGGTACGATAGATCTTCTCAATTTCCGCCTGTGGTGAAGTAATCTCAGCCTCAGTTGGGTAATCAGGTCCTTTCACGAACTGCATCACATCCGGTAATTCAGCTTTCGGATTATCGATCATGTGAATTGCAGCTTCCGCCACTTCGCGAACATTATGTGGTGGGATGTCGGTCGCCATACCAACCGCGATACCAGTAATTCCGTTGAGCAAAATATGTGGTAGACGTGCTGGCAACATTTTCGGCTCTTTCATTGTACCATCAAAGTTCGGTTGCCAATCCACAGTACCTTGTCCAAGTTCGCCCAGTAACACTTCAGCAAACTTAGACAATTTCGCTTCGGTATAACGCATCGCAGCGAACGATTTAGGATCATCTGGTGCACCCCAGTTACCTTGACCATCTACCAATGGGTAGCGGTAAGAGAACGGCTGCGCCATCAATACCATTGCTTCATAACAGGCAGAATCACCGTGTGGGTGATATTTACCTAACACGTCACCAACGGTACGTGCTGATTTTTTGTATTTTGCCGATGCCGAAAGACCAAGCTCCGACATAGCGTAAATAATACGACGTTGAACCGGTTTTAAGCCATCACCAATATATGGCAAGGCACGGTCCATAATGACGTACATCGAATAGTTTAGATAAGCGTCTTCAGTGAACTTGCGCATTGGCAACTGTTCAACGCCATCATAGGTAATATCTGTAGACATCCGTTAAACCTCTGCCATATCGCCGTTGCTTTGTAGCCACGCACGACGATCGTCTGAACGTTTCTTACCAAGCAACATATCCATCATTTCCATGGTGGCTTCATTGTCATCAATCGTTAGCTGAACCAAGCGACGAGTATTAGGATCCATCGTCGTTTCACGTAGTTGAAGCGGGTTCATCTCACCCAGACCTTTAAATCGCTGTACGTTGATTTTGGCTTTTTTCTTCGAAAGACGCTCCAATACTCCCTCTTTTTCATCATCATCAAGGGCATAGAACACTTCTTTACCACAGTCGATACGGTACAGAGGAGGCATTGCGACATAAATATGCCCAGCCTCAACCAGCGTACGGAAATGACGAGTGAATAGCGCACAGAGTAGTGTTGCGATGTGAAGACCATCCGAGTCCGCATCGGCAAGGATACAGATTTTACCGTAGCGTAAACCTTCAAGATCATCACTGTCAGGGTCAATACCCAACGCAACAGAAATATCGTGAACTTCTTGTGATGCCAGCACTTGATCAGCGGCTACTTCCCAAGTATTCAAAATCTTACCACGCAGTGGCATTACTGCTTGGAACTCACGATCTCGCGCTTGTTTAGCTGAACCGCCTGCCGAATCCCCTTCGACAAAGAAGATTTCGGTGCGATTTAAATCTTGTACAGAACAGTCGGTTAGCTTACCCGGTAGTGCTGGGCCTGAGGCTACTTTTTTACGTACTACTTTTTTGCTCGCGCGCATACGGCGGTGTGCGTTAGCGATACATACTTCAGCCAACTGCTCTGCTAACTGCGGTTTCTCGTTTAGCCATAGGCTAAAGACATCTTTCACCACACCAGAAACAAACGCTGCAGTTTGACGAGATGAAAGGCGCTCTTTGGTTTGACCTGCAAACTGAGGGTCTTGCATCTTAACTGAAAGTACGTAAGAACAGCGATCAAAGACATCATCACCAGTTAGCTTCACGCCACGAGGTAGTAGGTTACGGAACTCACAGAATTCGCGCATTGCATCTAATAAGCCTTGACGCAGACCGTTAACGTGCGTCCCCCCCTGTGCGGTTGGGATAAGGTTAACGTAGCTCTCGGTGATCATCTCACCGCCTTCTGGTTGCCAAATTACCGCCCAGTTAGCCGCTTCAGTTTCAGCAGAAAACTCACCAGTAAACGGCGCTTCTGGTAAAACAGGGTAACCTTTTACGCCTTCCGCTAAATAATCGGTTAAGCCATCTTCATAGAACCAACGATGGTCTTGATTGTTTACTTTATCGGTAAAAGTAATTTCTAAGCCTGGGCACAATACCGCTTTAGCGCGTAGGTTATTAATCAAACGCGTGACAGAAAAATTAGGCGAATCGAAGTAACTGGTATCTGGCCAAAAATGAACACTGGTGCCTTTATTACGTCGACCACAGGTCCCGGTCACCGTCAGTTCTTCAACTTTGTTACCGTGTTCAAAGGCCATCTCATAGATTTGACCATCGCGGCGCACCGTCACTTCAACACGTTTTGATAAGGCGTTAACTACCGAGATACCAACGCCGTGCAGACCACCCGAAAACTGGTAGTTTTTGTTAGAAAACTTACCACCTGCGTGCAGCTTACAAAAGATCAGTTCCACACCTGAGATTTTTTCTTCAGGGTGAATATCGACAGGCATACCTCGACCATCATCAATGACTTCTAAAGATTGGTCTGCATGCAGGATTACTTGTACCTTAGAGGCATGTCCGGCGAGCGCTTCATCGACACTGTTGTCGATAACTTCTTGGCCCAAATGGTTTGGACGCGCTGTATCCGTATACATCCCTGGTCGGCGACGTACTGGCTCCAAGCCATTAAGAACCTCAATGGCTCCAGCATTATATTGTTCAGTCATAATACGGAAATTCGTTATAGAAATTGAATTGGTTACTATGTAGAGCGCTCAATATGTATAGGTGATTGAAGTGAAAAAACCAATCAAACGCTGATTATCTAAGCGTCTTACAACTACAATAGTACAGGGACAACATAGTCTGGAAGAGACTTGTTTATGTCAAGAGAGATACGTAAGTAACGAGTAAATTTATGACTCTTCCCTCAATGAACGGCAATTTTTTGAGCAACTCGCCGTATAGAGGAAATTACTTTTCGAGCTATAGGGATAAAAACTCAACAATCTGTTTTGGGTAGCGCTCGAAGTCAACAAAACTGTGGTCACCACCTTGTTCAACGGTCTGTTTTGCCGAGACGAACTTTTCCACCGCTTGGCGATAGTCCAGCACTTCATCTTCCATTTGCTGTAGTAGCCAAAAATCTGAAGGATTAACTAAGCGAGGAACGTCTAGTACTCTTAACTCATCAACATGATGAGCTTCCAGAACATAACGCTCGTTCGTATAAGGGTTTTCCTGTTCACCCAAATAATCAAGTAACAACTCGTAGGGTTTAACCGCAGGGTTAACAAGCACCGCTTTAAAACCGAATTGAGCGTTAAGCCAAGTTGACATGTAGCCACCCAAAGAGCTTCCTACCAAACCAATTTGGTAATCGTCCCGATATTGGTTCACTAGATCAAGTAATAACTTGGAGGCTTGTTGGGGAAAGCAAGGGAGTTGAGGTACAACAACTTTAATATCTGGTCGATATTGCGCACAATACTCTTTCATCACATTAGCTTTATGCGATAAAGGCGAGCTATTAAAGCCATGGATATACAGCAATAAAGACGGTTTCATAATTCTACTCTGTGGCTGTTGCCATAATAATTTCAGGTGTAATCATTAGGCTTATTCTAACAATCTTAGTAGCCGTTGGAATCAAAATTCGGGACAAAAACGCCCTCTTCCAAGCGCTTAACTCGAGTTTCAAAACGACCATCAGCATGAAGCTCTAATTCTCGCCAACCAGGTGAACAAGTATCAAGTGCGAAATCATCACTATTCGGCTTAAACTGAACACAGGTTGATGGCGTGGCAATGACTGTCGCACCACTACGTTGTTTTTGCATATCTTGATGAACGTGCCCACATAAGATAGCGCGTACATTCGAATGTTGCTCAACAATTTGCCAAAATTGTTCAGACTCTTTTAGCGTATGCTGATCAAGCCAAGCGCTGCCCACAAGTAAAGGATGGTGATGTAACAGCACCAGCGCATGTCGATCTGGATATTGGCGTAATTTACTGTCGAGTAAATCCAATTGCTGTGGGCTCAAACGCCCATGAGGAACACCTTCAACTTGAGAATCAAGCAACACCATTTGCCAATTTTCACCCAGCAGTACATGCTCAGTTTGAACTATCTGTTCTGATGGAAGAACAGAATTCATGCTTGGCTTGTAGTCATGATTGCCTGGTAACCAATAACATGGTTGTGCCAGTGACTGTATGCCTTGCGCAAACTTTTGGTAAGAAGTATCGCTGTGATCTTGCGAGATATCCCCTGTTGCCAAAATAGCCTCAAACGGGAAGTCTTCTTGCATAACAGCATCCACAACAGCCTTAAAGCTATCGTTGGTACAAACGCTGAGCAGACTGCCATCCTCAGCTTCAAACAGATGAGTATCAGTAATTTGCAGTAATTTAATTGTGTCTTTCACTGTTGTGCTTGACGTCACTTTCAAAATTTTGACCTAAATATTCAAAGGCGTTCGGCTAATACCGTGTTTTAAACAAAACGACAGCCAGTCACCTAGAAAACGGTTCAATTGTGCTTTTTCGTCTTTTTGAACCATTTTGTCATTCGGATAATCATATCGAGCCTTTACTCGACTTAAGTCTTGACTGCTACACACTTCCGCCACTCGGGCATCGTGATAAAGCCTGACAGACATTTTCGGCAATGGAAATATAGGAACGTCATCACTTTGACAAATATCGACCAAAGTTGTGTACTTTGTGACTTCACCCACTCGTATTTGGTACGACATACTGGAAGCTTGATAACAACGTACATCACCTACACTTGGTTGCGTAGGCAACAGCGCATTTAATTTGGCGTAATTTGTCTCATAAACCCGCATCAATTCAGCTAAGTCAACATGATACGGTCTTCTAACGGCTACTTTTCCCATTCTACTCGCAAACGCTGATAGTTGAGCTCCAACCATTGCAGCGCAATAATTGAAGCACCATTTTCAAAACGCCCATTTTGCACCCACTGGTAAGCTTGTTGGCGGGTCACAACATGAACTCGAATATCTTCACCTTCATAGTCTAAACCATGAACGCCATGTGCGGTTGATGCATCTACCTCACCAACAAACACATCCAACCTTTCAGAACATCCGCCCGAAGAGGGGTAATAAGAGGTCACTTTAGTTAAGCGCCCCATTTCAATACCAGCTTCTTCGGTTGCTTCTCGGCGCGCGACCTCTTCAGCTGTTTCATCACGATCAATAATGCCTGCAACAATCTCTAACTGCCATGGCTGTGCGTGCTCCAACGCCCCAACCCGGATCTGTTCAACCAGAACGACTTGGTCAGTAACAGGATCATAAGGCAAAAGCGCAGCTGCATGACCACGGTCAAACATCTCGCGTTCAATGATTTGACTCCATCCACCTTCAAACAATTTATGCTTAAAGCGATACTTCACCATTTTGAAATATCCTTGAAAGAGCGTCTCTTTTGAGATTATTTCGACATCTTCTGTTGTAAACAGGGATGAATCATTATTTGACTGTTGCATTTGGCACCTCTGTCAATGAACCTTATAGTTTACGCAGAGAGTCTGAGTTGTTCCATCGACTAAGCTCAACTTTTTGTATAAATTTTCTAAAATTTTTTAAATCACAGTCACTTTTATTGCACAACCGGATAATTAAGTGTAAAAGATTGCAAAGTTTAGAGTGAATTAGCGTCAATTTAAGTTAAACTCTTGAACAACAGAACTCATATTTTTATTTAGCAGGAATCGAACCCATGAAAAAACTGCTTCCACTATTTATCAGTGCGGCGCTTGGTAGCCTTAGTACTTCCGCGTGGGCTGATACGCTGGCAGACATCTACAATCAAGCAAAAGACAATGATCCAAAGCTATTGAGTGCAGCAGCAACTCGTGATCAAGCTTTTGAAGCGATTAACTCATCTCGCGCATCATTACTCCCTCAAATTGCTCTTACTGCAGGTTACGATGTTAACCGTGGTGAAATCGACAACCGAGATAACGATAGCGATGGCTGGAAAGCAGGTATTAATTTCACACAAGAGCTATACAACCGCTCGAGCTGGATTACTCTCGATACTGCTGAAAAAGGCGCTCGTCAAGCGGATGCCGCGTACGCAGCAGTGCAACAAGCACTCATTCTACGCGTCTCTCAAGCTTACTTTGATGTACTGCGCGCACAAGATAACCTAGTCTTTGTTCAAGCTGAAAAAGCAGCGGTTGGTCGACAACTCGAGCAAACTAAGCAACGTTTTGAAGTGGGTCTATCGGCGATTACTGACGTTCATGATGCACAAGCACAATACGATGCAGTATTAGCAGATGAAGTATTGGCACAAAATAGCCTAGTCAATAGCTATGAAGGGCTGCGTGAAATCACTGGTCAAGCCCACGCGAACCTAGATGTTCTTGATACGGCGCGTTTCTCTGCAAGTAAAACCGCGGCAACGATTGATAGCTTGCTATCAGAAGCTCAGCAGAAAAACTTAAGTCTTCTGTCTGCCCGTATCTCACAAGATATCGCAAAAGATAACATCTCTAACGCAAGCTCTGGTCACTTACCAACATTGAACCTGAAAGGTGGTTACAAGCTAACCGATATGGATATTGAATCGGGTAACACCGAAACTGACAATCTAAACCTAGGTATCCAACTTGATGTACCGCTATACACAGGTGGCTCGGTGACTTCTGCAACCAAACAAGCAGAGTTTGGCTATGTAGCTGCAAGCCAAGATCTTGAAGAAACCTACCGTGGTGTGGTTAAAGATGTGCGCGCATTTAATAACAACATCAATGCTTCTATTGGCGCATTACGTGCATACGAGCAAACCGTTATTTCAGCACAATCGGCACTTGAAGCAACCGAAGCTGGTTTTGATGTCGGTACTCGTACCATTGTTGACGTACTCGATTCAACTCGTCGCCTATACGATGCAAACAAAAATCTCTCTAACGCACGTTACGATTACATCTTAAGTGAACTTCAGCTACGCCAAGCTGTTGGTACGCTAAGCGAACAAGACATTGTAGATATCAACGCTGGTCTTAAGCCTGCGAAATAATTGCCCCTCTGGGTATAAAAAAACCTGCTCATTGAGCAGGTTTTTTTTCACGCGAATTAGAAAAGTCGATTAAGCTTTCGATAATTCTTCTTGTTCACGAAATACGACTAAGCGTTTAGGAGCAACTCGTCCATTGTCGTCAATTTGTGCAACGCCAATAAACAACTTCTCTGCTCCACTTGTCATACGTACCGTGCCTTGTATAGGTGCACCAGCAACCTGAACTGGCATACCGTGTTGAACCAAATCGGTCAACTCAGCATTCATGTTCACTTCAGGCAAATCTTCTACTGCACTATCCATTGGCATTAACAACGGATCAAGCAGTTCGCGAGGTGCAATCTCTTCGCGGTGAGCTTGTTCAAGCAATTCATTCAATTGCTCTAGTGTCACCATTCTCTCATATGGGTATTTTGCAACCGCAGTACGACGAAGCATGGTTACATGGGCACCACAACCGAGCATCTCACCAAGATCATCGACGATAGTTCGGATGTAAGTGCCTTTAGAACAATGCACTTCCATTTCAACTTCGTCGCCTTCGAAACGATGTAAAACAATTTCATAAACGGTGATCTTGCGTGATTCACGCGGGACCTCAATACCTGCACGCGCATATTCGTACAAAGGTTTACCTTGGTACTTAAGCGCAGAAAACATCGATGGTATTTGATCTGATTCACCACGAAACTGTTCAATACACGCTTCTAATTTGGCAAGTTCGACATTGACTGGGCGTGTTTCAACGACTTCACCATCAGAATCTGATGTATTAGTGCGTTCACCCAGTTTCGCGATTACACGGTAGCGTTTATCAGAATCCAGTAGAAACTGAGAAAACTTGGTCGCTTCACCTAAGCAAATTGGCAGCATGCCAGTTGCTAAAGGATCTAGAGCGCCAGTATGACCCGCTTTTTCCGCGAAATAGATACGTTTTACTTTTTGCAACGCATCATTAGACGAAATACCGGTTGGCTTATCCAGTAGGATAACACCATCAATTGGACGACCTTTGCGACGACGAGCCATTACTCTTCGTCCTCACGACCAGATTCTTTTTGCTTACGCTTATCTTCGCTCAGCACATCGCTTACTAAGCTCGACATACGCATACCTTCAACAAGAGTATTGTCGTAAGTAAAGCGAACTTCTGGAGTTAAGCGGTGACGAATGCGTTTACCTAACATCATACGAATCGGCACTTCGTGCTCTTTCAATGCAGCTAGGCAGCTCTCTGGTGTTTGGTCACCAACACATAGGAAGGTAACAAATACTTTTGCATAAGCAAGATCACGTGATACTTCAACGTCTGAAATGGTAACCATACCTAAACGTGAATCACGTACTTCACGTTGAATAATCATCGCGAGTTCTTTTTGCAGCTGTTGTGAAACACGCTGCGTGCGGCTAAATTCTTTTGCCATAATATTTCTCTTAAATAGAAAGAATGGGGGGATGGTTATCCCAGCCCCCCATGGTGTATTCAACAACCAATTACTAATTACCTATCAAGGAATTACGTAATTTTAGTCTATTAATCTAGTGTACGCTTGATTTCGATAATTTCGAATACTTCGATCTGGTCGCCTACGCGAACGTCGTTGTAGTTCTTAACACCGATACCACACTCGTAACCATTTTTAACTTCTTGAACGTCATCTTTAAAGCGACGTAGTGACTCTAGTTCACCTTCGTAAATAACAACGTTATCACGCAGTACGCGGATTGGGTTGTTACGCTTAATTAGACCTTCAGTAACCATACAACCAGCGATTGCGCCCAGTTTAGGTGACTTAAATACGTCACGAACTTCAGCAAGACCAATGATCTCTTGCTTGAATTCTGGTGCAAGCATACCGCTCATTGCTTGTTTAACTTCGTCAATCAATTGGTAAATGATTGAGTAGTAACGTAAGTCAACGCTTGCAGATTCAATAGCACGACGTGCAGAAGCATCAGCACGAACGTTAAAGCCAAGGATGATAGCGTTTGAAGCTTCAGCTAGAACAGCGTCAGTTTCAGTAATACCACCAACACCAGAACCTACGATGTTTACTTTCACTTCATCAGTAGACAGTTTCAGTAGTGAGTCAGCAATTGCTTCCACAGAACCTTGAACGTCTGCCTTCAGTACTACGTTTAGCTCAGCAACTTCACCAGCAGTCATGTTTGCGAACATGTTCTCTAGTTTAGATTTCTGCTGACGAGCAAGTTTCACATCACGGAACTTACCTGCACGGTAGTTTGCAACTTCACGCGCTTTACGCTCATCGCGAACTACTGTCGCTTCGTCACCTGATGATGGTACACCTGAAAGACCTAAGATCTCTACAGGAATAGACGGACCAGCTTGAGTGATGTCTTGACCTAGCTCATCGCGCATAGCACGTACACGACCGTACTCTTGACCACAAAGAACGATGTCGCCTTTGTTTAGAGTACCAGACTGAACAAGAACAGTAGCAACTGGACCACGACCTTTATCTAGGCGAGATTCAACTACAACACCTGACGCCATGCCTTCAGCAACAGCTGTCAACTCAAGAACTTCAGATTGAAGAAGGATCGCTTCTAGAAGACCATCAATGTTGGTACCTTCTTTTGCAGAGATGTGAACAAACATGTTCTCACCGCCCCATTCCTCAGGAATAACGTCGTATTGAGCAAGCTCATTCTTAACGTTGTCTGGGTTCGCGCCTTCTTTATCGATCTTGTTCACAGCAACAATCAGAGGAACACCTGCCGCTTTCGCGTGCTGGATTGCTTCTACTGTTTGTGGCATTACGCCATCATCTGCAGCTACCACAAGAACAACGATATCTGTCGCTTGAGCACCACGAGCACGCATAGCAGTAAACGCTGCGTGTCCAGGAGTATCAAGGAAGGTGATCATGCCGTTTTCAGTTTCAACGTGGTATGCACCGATGTGCTGTGTGATACCGCCCGCTTCGCCTGATGCAACGTGAGTACGACGAATGTAGTCAAGTGTTGACGTTTTACCGTGGTCAACGTGACCCATGATAGTAACAACTGGTGCACGAGGTACGGCTTCAGCGCTGTTATCACGATCGCTTAGTACTGCTTCTTCAAGTTCATTCTCTTTACGAAGAATAACTTTGTGACCCATTTCTTCAGCAACAAGAGCTGCTGTTTCTTGGTCAATGACTTGGTTGATAGTCGCCATCGCGCCCATCTTCATCATCACTTTAATCACTTCTGTCGCTTTAACCGACATCTTGTTCGCAAGTTCAGACAGTACGATTGTTTCACCAATCACAACATCCGATTTTGCAACAGCAGCGGTTTTATCAAACGCTTGCTGCATTGAGCTAGGCTTAGCCATTTTCCCACGACCACGACCACCGCGGGCATTACGACCGCCGCGCTCTTGTGAATCGCTCTTAGTCGACATTTTCTTCTGTTTACGACGACGGGTAGCGCCAGCACTTTCTTCTTTAAGATCAGCTGCGTCTTCCGCTTCACGAGCGTAAGTTGAAGTTGTTACGTGGTAGTCAGAGTTCTCTAACTCTTTCTTTTTCTTTTCTTCTTCAGTCCAACGCTCGCTGTTTTCTTCAGCAAGTTTACGCGCTTCTTCAACAAGCTTCGCAGCTTCTTCTTCCGCTTTACGTTGAGCTTCTTCTTCCTGACGACGTTTTAGTTCATCAGCTTCTTTTTTAGCTTGCGTATTTACATCCGCATTTTTTGCATTCATGTCTTTCTTAGCCTTATCAGCTTGTGCGCGTTGGGCCTTCTCTTCAGCGTCGCGTTTTGCATCCGCTTCTCGCTTCGCTTTTTCTTCGGCCTCGCGTTGTGCTTTCTCTGCAGCTTCGCGTTGTGCTAG